>Ga0206948_1083_pt1 | contig 26138 bp, 22 predicted proteins | sample Alteio_BWOrgHeat_FD_153236 | JGI IMG/M metagenome (GOLD analysis project Ga0206948, IMG submission 153236) | Enriched cells from forest soil in Barre Woods Harvard Forest LTER site, Petersham, Massachusetts, United States -... | ecosystem: Environmental > Terrestrial > Soil > Temperate forest > O... | reverse complement strand
ATGGGGCTGGCGGAGGCGAATCAGGTGCTGACGCTGAACCGGCTGCGGCATCGCGTGAAGTTACAGACCGACGGCGGACTGAAAACGGGGCGCGATATTGTGATCGCGGCGCTGCTGGGGGCGGAAGAGTTTGCGCTGGGCACGGCGTCGCTGGTGGCGATGGGGTGTATTTTGGTGCGGCAATGTCATAACAACACCTGCCCGGTCGGCATCACGACGCAGGACCCGAAATTGCGTGAAAAATTCGATGGTACAGTGGAGAAAGTGATCCATCTGATAAGCTTTGTGGCGGAGGAGGTGCGGGAGATTTTGGCGTCGCTCGGCGCGCGGACGCTGGATGAGATTGTCGGCCGCACGGACTTGCTGCGGCAGGTGAATCGCGGCGGGGAGGATGTGGTGGATCTCGACCTCAATACGCTGCTGGCGCAGGCGGACCCGGGCGCGCATCCGCGGATTTTTTCGCGCCAATCTTCCATAGGTGTTGGGCGCAATGAGGTGCCGGATACGCTCGACAAGCAGATGATCGAGGACGCGCGCGGGGCGCTGGAGCGCGGGGAGAAGATTCAGCTGGCCTATACGGTGCGGAATACGATGCGGGCGGCGGGGGCGCGGCTGTCGTCGCTGGTGGTGCGGTGGTTCGGCCAGGAGTTGGAGGAGGATCATATCACGCTTCGCTTACGCGGCTCGGCGGGGCAATCGCTGGGGGTATTTTTGGCGCGCGGGATTCGCATCGAGCTGCTTGGCGATGCGAATGATTATGTCGGCAAGGGCCTGTCCGGCGGCGTGATCGTAATCCGCCCGCGGCCGTCGAGCCAGCTGGTGCCACATGAGAACACCATCGTCGGCAACACCGTGCTGTATGGGGCGACGGCGGGGCGGTTGTTTGCATCGGGCCAGGCGGGCGAGCGCTTCGCGGTACGGAATTCAGGGGCGATCACGGTGGTGGAGGGGTGTGGGTCCAATGGTTGTGAGTATATGACCGGTGGCGTGGCGGTGGTGCTGGGGCCGGTGGGCCATAATTTCGCGGCGGGCATGATGGGCGGCATGGCCTATGTGTATGATCCCGAGGAGCAGTTTGCCGCGCGGGTGAATGAGGAAACCGTGCTGTGGAACCGCCTGGCCTCGGCGCATTGGGAGGAAGAACTTCGCGCGCTGATTGAGGCGCATCACCGTGAAACCGGCTCGCCGCGGGCGGATGCGATCCTGGCCGGGTGGGAATGGGAGCGGCGGAAATTCTGGCAGGTGTGTCCGAAGGAGATGGTGGAGCGATTGGAGGTTCCGCTGGCGGATAAGGTAAGGGAAGGCCGGATTTCCTAGGTTTGGCGCTTTTTTCTTGCATTTTCCACCGCTGCTGCCTAACTCCGTCCTCTCGTGGCTCGGTAGCTCAGCGGTAGAGCAGGGGAATCATAATCCCTTGGTCGGGGGTTCAAATCCCTCCCGAGCCACCAATTAAATCAATGTGTTGGATGATTTGTTGAGTGCATATATCCCTTATATGGGGCTCTGGTGGGGCAAAAAAGAGCAAAAAAGCACCACAATTCGCAACGTCATCGTATGGCTAAAAGACGGCGCAAATACGAAAACGAATTTAGCTACGAAATCACGGTGAGCGGTTGGGAGGCGCGCGTCTCCTTCAATGATTATGCTTATTTGAATATGTTTGATCGCGGGCCCTTCGAGTATAGCGCATACATATCGCTTTGCGGCACCCTGACTTCATGCGCATCAAAAAAGCTGGAAAAGAATATGCTGGCAGAAGTCGTGCTGCATCCTACCGCCGGCTATGAAAGGGTTGACGAGGAATTCAGCGAATCTCCGGTTGGAGATATGATCGTTATCAGAGAGGGTGAACTGAAGAAGCTTATTGCTCGCATCCGCATCCCTTTCCAGCCTTACGAACTAATAAAATCCTATATGATGTATGAGCCCAGAGGTGTTATCAATCTCATAGGGGCTAATATTCAAAGACGAAAAGCCGATATTTTTTGCATCTCTTTCAATTCAAAGAAGCCGTGAAATTTGGTGATATTTGACAGCTATTGCCCCGAAAATGCCCCATAGCATAATCGAGGTAACGTATTTTTCATATAAATTATGTGGATAATTCTATTTACCATGGGATTGTACATCGCTTGTTGCTATTAGCCGCTGATTATTGTAGCGTACTCTCCGTTGCTACTGGCGGGAGGATGCATGGCCAACATCGAAAAACGCACCAACGGGAACGGCGATATCTCCTATCGGGTGAAAATTCGTATCAAAGGGTGCCCCACACAAACTGCCACATTCGAGCGGCTCACCGACGCGAAGGATTGGGCAAAGATTACGGAAGGCGCAATCAAGGACCGGCGCTATTTCAAAAATACGGAAGCGAAAAAGCGCACCCTGTCCGAACTGATTGATAAATACATAGAGGACATTCTACCCAAAAAACCGAAGAGCGAGGAGAAGCAGAAAAGCCAGCTGGAATGGTGGAAAGAGCAGCTAGGCGACTATTTCCTGATTGATATCACCTCTGTTCTTATCTCTGAAAAACGGGACACCCTGGCTAAAGAAAAGACACGCTTTAATCGCAAATATTCCCCGGCGACGATCAACCGCTATCTGGCGGCTCTCTCCCATGCTCTTACCGTGGCCACAAACGAGTGGGGCTGGCTGGAAGATTCACCTATGCGAAAAGTATCCAAGAATAAGGAGCCGCGCGGCCGTGTTCGCTTCCTATCCGATGATGAGCGTGGGGCACTGCTTGATGCCTGTAAGGAGTCCGGTAGCGATTATCTATACCCCGTGGTGGTGCTGGCGCTGTCCACGGGCATGAGGCAAGGGGAAATCCTTGGCTTGACGTGGCAGGACGTGAATCTTGATAGGCAATATCTGATTCTGCACGAAACTAAGAATGGCGAGCGCCGTCGCGTTCCTCTTACCGGTCTTGCCCATACCGAAGTCAAACGGCTGAATAAAGTACGCCGTATTGATACCCAACTATTATTCCCGCACCCAACGCTAAAGGACCGTCCTTTTGATCTCCGTACTCCCTGGGAGGCGGCATTGAAGAAGGCTGAGATAAAAGATTTCCGCTTCCATGACCTCAGGCATAGCACAGCCAGTTATCTCGCCATGAATGGCGCATCATTGGCGGAGATTGCTGAGGTGTTGGGCCACAAAACGCTTCAAATGGTGCGGCGCTACGCGCATTTATCCGAAGCGCACACTAGCGCGGTAGTGGCGTCCATGAATGAGAAGATATTTGGCAATGCTTAAAAAAATAAACGCACCCAAAAATAGCTTAGCTAATAAGTTGGGATCAAAGGATGCCAACGAATATCTTGACGTACTACAGCAAGACCTCCGAGCGGCGTATTCTAAATACACGGGAGGAGCAGATCACGATGCCGATCTTACAGCAACGGCCTATTCTTTAAATGGATTGAATATCTTCAGCGAGTTGGTGGACCTGTTGAAAATATATGGCCGCTTACTCACTTGTCGGGTGCCATACGCAACGTAATGGAAGGTTCGGAGAATCCGTTATTTGCGCCGCGCAATAAGCCGAGCAATCGCCCAGGCCGTTCAGTTACTCGTGAAGCTCCGCTCGCGGTTGCAAGTGCGGTTATCTCTCTATTGATCGAGAAGAAAATGTCAGAAGAAGATGCCGCTAGAAAAGTGGCGTGGATTTGGGAGACTCATAAATATGAATTACCGGGAACCAAGCATTCAAGCCAGAGTAGCTGGAAGGCCATCGCCCAATGGCGATTGAAACTTCGAAAAGGTAAAAAAAGTGAAGAACTGCTCCAGGTATATAACGATGCCAAAATGAATGCGCGTAAGCACCGGGGGGGTAATGCTGCTGAAGCATTATTAAATATTTTAGACAAACAATACGGAAAAAAGGCCTAAAGCCCCTCTCTTTAGGCCTTTCAATAATCTGCATCATGGCTCCAGCAGCGACAACATTGCTGCAATAACCTGAAATAGGAGCCACATTATGATTGCAGAACAACCTCAAACCCGCAGTCTACTTACTGTTCGACAATTTTCTCAGAAGTATCCGGCCTTCCCCGAAGGCGGTTTGCGCTACCAGATTTTTCATGCCGGACAGAACGGCCTTGCTAAGGCGCTTCGGCGCATCGGTCGTAAGGTCTTAATTGATGAGAGCGCCTACTTCCGATGGGTCGATGCTCAGAACGGGCAAGGAGGTGCAATATGAGCAAAGAGAGCGAAGGTAATAACGGGTCTTCCAGAAAAATGGATGGCCTGCCTGATCTTGGTCAACTCCGCCTACGCCAGGACTTTGGAGCGCAGGTTGGGGTTAAAAAGCGTATCATCACTGTTCCGGTGCGCAAGCCATCGCGCCAGGAATTCGTACAGGTGCGTCCTGGTGATGATTATCGGTTGGAAACACTGGTACTGGAAATGAAAGAGGACAGGGAAACCTATCTCATTGCTCCAGAACTCAGGGATGAGCTAATGGGCGAGGCAGTGCCAAAAATCCTGTTTACTGCCATCAACCGCCAGGGTGTACTGTTTCTTTGGTCGGTTCGATTGCCAGATGCAGATGGCAAGTTGGATACTTGGAATTCCAGTGCCTTGGGGGCAGCCAAAGCTGCTGAGGACAGGTGGGTACGGGTTGCCGCCAATAAAAGTTTGGGCGCATATGACGTGTTCGAGGCAATCGGTGCGCACGCCGACCCGGTGTGGCCCCCTGATCTGACATTCCCGCAGATACTGAATATTGCGTTTAAGGAGCGCTACATCGATCGCCCTGATCACATCTTGCTTCGGAAGTTACGTGGTGAAGTGTAGGTCACACAGCCAATTGCGGCAGCAGTTCTGCGAAGTCTGGTTCTGCGATTTTGAGTTCTCCGCGCTGCCGGGCGAACCGCCCTCGGTGGTGTGCATGGTGGCGCGGGAACTGCTCTCTGGACGAACGGTTCGGTACTGGGAGGATGAGCTGTGCGCTATGCGCAAGCCGCCTTTCGATACCGGACCGGCCTCACTCTTCGTGGCCTACTACGCCAGCGCCGAGGTCGGTTGCTTTCTGGGCTTGGGGTGGCACGTTCCCGCCCATATCCTTGACCTCTTTACCGAGTTTAGGCGCGCCACTAACGGATTATTTCCAGTGGGCGGCAACGGATTGGTTGGAGCGCTACAGCATTACGGCATTCCGAGCATCGATGTGGCTGCAAAGGATTCGATGCGGGCGCTGGCCATGCGCGGCGGGCCATACACACGCGAGGAACGGACGATGCTGCTGGACTACTGCGAAAGTGACGTCATCGCCTTGGAACGCTTGTTGTCGGCCATGTGGGAACATATAGACCTGCCGCGCGCCTTGTTGCGTGGGCAATATATGGCCGCGGCCGCACAGATCGAGCATAACGGAATCCCGATAGACGCGACCTTGCTGGCCGCGCTACGGAACCGATGGGACGCTATGCAGGATGCGCTGATTGCGCGTGTCGATAAAGATTTTGGCGTGTATGACGGGCGAACATTCAAACAGGACCGCTTTGCCGCCTACCTCACGCAACGCGGCATCGCATGGCCGGTTTTGTCTACGGGGAGGTTGAACCTGGAGGACAGCGCCTTCAAGGACATGGCGAAGCTCTACCCAGCGCTGCTGCCACTGAAGGAGCTGCGCGCCACGCTGTCGGGAATGCGTCTCTCAGATCTCGCCGTGGGCAGGGATGGGCGTAACCGCTGCCTGCTCTCTGCGTTTAGTTCGAGAACGGGGCGCAACCAACCCAGCAATGCCAGATTCATCTTCGGTCCCGCCGTATGGATGCGCGGCCTTATTAAGCCGCCGGAGAGGCATGGCGTCGCCTATATTGACTGGTCGCAACAGGAGTTCGGGATTGCAGCTGCACTTTCCGATGACCCGCTAATGATGAAGGCGTACCACTCCAGTGATCCATACTTGGAGTTCGCTAAGCAGGCAGGTGCCGCACCGATGAATGCCACCAAGCAGACGCACAAGCTGGTGCGCGAGCAATTCAAGGCATGCGTGTTGGCGGTCCAGTATGGAATGGGCGCGGAGTCCTTGGCGCAGCGCATCGGCAAGCCGGTAGCGGAGGCACGCCATCTACTCAACCTCCACCGCAATACTTACTGCCGGTTCTGGGAATGGTCGGACGCGACGCTAGATTACGCAATGCTGAATGGCCGTATTCACACGGCCTTCGGCTGGCAGGTGCATGTCGGTGCAGACTCCAATCCCCGCAGCCTTCGCAACTTTCCTATGCAGGCTAATGGTGCAGAGATGATGCGTTTGGCTTGCATTCGTGGTCTGGAAGCTGGAATCAAGATATGCGCGCCGGTGCATGATGCATTATTGATCGAAGCGCCGGTCGATGTTCTGGATGAGCACATCGCTCGTATGCAGTCCGCCATGGCGCAGGCCAGCCGGGATGTGCTCGGTAATTTTGAGTTGCGCTCCGGCGTGGAGAGGTTCGTCTATCCTGACCGCTACATGGATGAGCGTGGCGCTGGCATGTGGATACAGGTGCAAAACATTCTGCAACAGACCTCTGCTAAAACGATAGACCTACCTATATCGAATCGGTAGTCCCGTGCAATATATTATTATGTATCTAATGAGGTGGTATAATGGATGTCGAAAAACTGCGATTACCGCAGAACAAAATACATATACTAAAACCGGCCCAGACAAAGAAGAGCAGGGAATATGGCCGATATATTAAGGGACCGATCCCGCTGGATTGGATAATATGCGCTGCGCAGCTAGGTGGCAAGACGGTGAATTTAGCGCTGGCGCTATGGTACCTGAAGGGCCTGCAGCGTTCTGATACCGTAATCCTTACACATAAAATGCTCAGGGAATTTGGGGTAAGCGTGAATACTTCCTATCGATTGTTAGAGCGTATGGAAGGTTCTGGGCTGGTGCGTATCAAACAACAACCCGGTAGTGCGCCGAGAGTGACGATTATGGAAGCTATCAGTTAAGGCAGTAATTAGGAGTATTCATGGGATATCCAAATGCAGATCAAACCGCTGGAGCCTCTGCCCGGCGAGCGGCTCCAACTTTTGGCCTCACGCCCCGCGCACTGAAGTTTGCCCAGCTGTATGCTGAGGCAAAATTACGCGGCGCCACCGCCTGTGCGAAGCAAGCTGGCTATGCTCGCCGCTGTAGACGCGCCGCACATACACGCGCATACGAATTGCTGCATGACCCCCGAGTCCTCCGCGCGGTACTCTATTTTAGTGCCCAGGCAATCAATGATACCCGTGCTAAGGCAATCCAACAGCTTGACCGCCTTGCTGCGACCGAGGGTCGGTGGTGGAATTGCTGGGACCGTAATGCGTTTAATAGGCTAACGACAGCAGTAAGGAGCCTGGAGAGCCATACGCAGAGAATAGAAAACATATATGCAATATATAGGAACGCTTTTTTCGCGGACACCCTAGCCATCGATTTTACGGCTGATATATGGAGCGTACCAGAAAAATCTAAACTTAGCCGCATACATGGATAACCAGCCGCAATTGGAGAATTTGGCCATTGAAATTCCTTATTTTTGAATTCGCAGGGTCATGATAAGGACGTATACTTATATTATACGGATTTTAGCTCGTTTCCACGCGGCAGCTGAGCCGATGCTTGGATTGATATATGCCGCCGATATATCCAATAACTGCCCTCATGCCCGATAGTGGTAATCAAACACGGCATCATCATGCCACTTCCGGCTGCCCTCCGGCTCACCCGCCAGCCGCTGCCGCATGCGCTGCTCGGTGTGGCCGGTGATGGCCGTGCCATGATGAAAGGCTGCATCCAGCCGCTGCAAGGTCTGGAAGTCGGCAGCGGTGGGCGTGTAAGTCGCATCGAATGCATGACGTGACACAATAGCTGCCGCCGCGCTGATATATCGCAATGCCTCGGCCAAGGGCGATGATGGTTTGCGGGTAAATAATGGCATATCGAACTCCCTCTTATTACGGTTAAGCGGCCTCCACGGGGCAATCCCATGGAGACCGGGGAGTTTAGAAACCGCCTACAGGCGGTCGCATTGGCCTTTAGCCTTTCGACCTATTGCATGCGCCAATGCCTCCCCGGCCATGTGGCAAGGGAGGCACCATTACGGCTGGTACCAGCCGCTGTAGGAGGAGGTTCTAACGCCCCAGAATCAGCAATGCTGATTCCAAGGAACATAGTAGCGGGAGCGTTTGAAAATGGAAGGGTTTATAATAAATTCCTTTAACCCGATCTTCCACGGGATTGCCTAGGGGCTTTACCTGAGCTGGTGCGCTGACCAGCCTCAACTGAAATACCATGTGCCTCCGCTACCGCTTTTAGCTCTGCGGTCAGACCGCTTATATCGAGAAGTTCCTGGGCCCCTACATCCGAGAGAAACTTTGTTTCACCCGTGGCGTGTAAATCCTCATTGCCTGATGCGTTAGGCATAAAAACATGGCCGGAAACCAGAGGTTGCATTCTAAAATGCACCCTAGGCTTCCCTTCAGGAATAATCGATTTTTGCCACCCGCCGCCGGGGTAAGTCACGCTGTGGGTGGGTTTGTCTGGAAGATTATGCTTTACGGATACGGTGGATTGATAATGCTTCAGCGCTTGATCCACCGCACCCCACGTAGGATGGAATCCAATACTGCGCAGAATAGCACTCTCCCGTTTTTTCAATTTGCTCACAGCGGTCTCGCCGTGTTGCTCAGATAGCGGCAGTCGGCCACTGCGGATGCTATTAATAAACCATGCACGGGCCTGCTGCGCTTCTTCCGGTGGCGTTTTATTGTACTCCGCTCTGTGCTGCCCTTCCAGCCGGTTACTGAGTTCTCCGGTGGATACTCGGTTTCCTTCGGGGTCTCGTATCGAAATAAGGTGGGTTTTACCTTCCTGGCAGCGCAAGCTATAGTCGCTACCGCCAACGCAATGCTTGAGGGCGGCACCTTCTTCTTCAAGTTCTTGTACAGAGGTGAGTACCGTAACTTCCCATCCCGCAGCGGGTTCGCCTTTAGGAACGACATGTGTTTTATTTGCGGTAAGGGGATGCCATGTAACTCCTCTATCCATCAGTGGGCGCAGGCGGTCGGAAGGAAAAGCATGGTGAGGCTTATGCCAGCTTTCGGAGAATTTGAGATAGGATATGAGATCATGCCCATTCGCCAGGAATCCGGCGGCGATGGGTGTCAGGCTGGCAATGAGCGGTAGGGGCTTCAGCTTATTAAGTTGTTTGGGGCGTTGCGTAATGCCGCTTTGTATCAGCATGGAGGGCAACAGCACATAGGTGGCAAACTCTGTATGCATGTCCTTCACGTCTTTGAAATGCTCCAGTGGAACATCCTTCAGCGCGCGCCGCATCTCCGTGAAACTACCGGGCGTTTGCAGTAAACTAGCAATGCCTTTTGGAAACGGTCTGCTGTTCTTGTCCCAGCTCAGCGTCAGCTGCGCGCGGGCATAGAGTTGCATCAGCGCCTTCTCCTCCGTTGACTGGGGGGGCACTTTGACGATCTTTTCGGCTAAGGCCGGATTTTCAGAACGTACTGCATCGGCCAGCTGAGTGCGGAAATCCGGTGCAAGCATGGCGCTCAACAGCGGTTGCAGGGGACGATGATCGGACAGAAGCAATTTTTCGAGAGGCCGGTTACCGGACAGTTTTGCCCCCGCGCTGATAAGCGTTGCCACCGTATCGATTTCTCCCTGACGAACGGCCCAGTCCAGGGCTGTATATCCGGCGGATGTAAGCGTATCTGTTTTTGCACCGGACTCCAGCAACCGTTCCACGGTTGGAATATTCCCCACTTCAGAGGCGCGGATCAGCGCCATTCCATCATCACCAATTCCCAAATTTTGCAATCTTGTTACTAAGGCGGCATTACCCGATTTAGCAGCTCCCGTAAGTAAATGTCTCTTGGCATTTCCCAGTTTAGATGGATCAGCGCCAGCCGCCAGCAATAGATCAACCGTTTCCAAGTTGCCTGCGTAGCACGCTCTAATAAGGGGTGTATCCCACGAATCGTTTATTGGAGGATTGGGATTTGCTCCGGCCGCCAGCAATCGTTTGACCACTTCCGTATTGCTTGCACCTACGCCAAGCGCTGTTTCATTTCTTCCACTAAGCTGATTGATGTCCGCTTTCTCTTTGATTAGAAGATCGATGATAGGGAGAAGGTTTTGTGCATCCTTGTTCCGTTCATGGCAAATTTTAGCTGCATGAATAAGCGGAGTTTCTTTATACCAGTTCGAGGTCTGCTCATTAACATCTGCGCCATGCGCGATTAGCTGTCTCACGATTTCCACATTCTGAGTGCTAACGGCGGCGTGCATTGTCTCCTTTCCCTGTTTGGGATCAGCTCCTGCTGCAAGAAGGGCATCAATGACGGCGCGTCTTTCTTCTCTATACAGCACTTGATGCTGGAGCGCCTCGTGAAGGGCTGTATGTCCATCGCTGTTGAGTGCATTAATATCGGCGCGGCCGCGCAGCAAACTATTTACTATATCAACATGGCCATTCTCAGCGGCTATGCCGAGAGCGGTATGATAATGATTTGCGGGTTCATGCTGATTGGGGTCTGCACCGCGTTCTAGAAGCTGTTTGACCAGGTAGTTATTGCCGCTTTCTACGGCCATCATGATGGCGGGAGTTAAATGTTCATGCCTATATCTTGGGTGAGAACCAAGGCAATTCACATCAATCCCGGAGTTCAGCAGCCTCTGAACGGTATAGTGATCATTCCTATAAATGGCGCTTATAAACTCATCAGATCGCATAAATCACACACACCCTTAATCCCACAAACCTTACATATTTAGCCTCGACCAGCTCTTTCCCCATTATTTCCACCACGCCAGGCATCCCTGATGCGACCAAATAACCCACGTCTTTGCACAGGCGGTGCGGCGACCGGATCATCAAAGTCATCCAACTGGAACTCTTCCGGTACCACTTCCGGCGCGACAAGCTGCGGACCGTCGTTTCTATTGAAACGCACGGGGGCCATATCTTCCGGTCTGGCGAGCGTATAGGAGAACGGATAGCCGCCTGAGCGGAGCGCAATATCCACTACATCGGTTAACCCGACTGCTGCAAACCACTCATCCGCTGGTAGCTCCTTTAAGCTAACACCGATTCGCTTAGGCTTTCCATCCTCGCCAATTACTTCCTTGTTATAATTACCGGCAATCAGTTCAGTGCGGCGCGAGATAATGTCAAACTTTTTGGTATCAGGATTATATTCACGCGCTCTGCGCTTCGCATTTCGTGTGTATTCAGCAAAAGCTGCATTCACATTCTCCTGGGTAATTTCAAACCCGATTGTCCGTAGTATCGCAGGACGGACATTGCGTTTTTTGCTTTCCTCCGTCTCGCCCGCTGCCTTATTGGCTCTCAATGCTCCAGTTTCCAGTTGTTTCTTAAGCCATGTTGCCGCCTGGACAGCTTCATGAGGTGCTGCGCCATTTCCTTCGCCATAATTTTGCCTGATGGCAAAAGTCTTACCATCCCATGTGGCTTCAATTGTAGAAAGCGGCTTGGTTTCTCCCGTTTTACGTACAGAAAAGATATGTGCCTCGCCGCTTAAGCATTTGGTAGCGTAATCACCGCCTCCCACACAGTGATTCATTATCTTCCCCTCATGCACCAGGTCATCACTGGTGGTCAGAACGTGAATGGTGATGCCCTGTAAATCAGGAACTGCATATTCCCTCTCCTGTGTGAGCGCATGCCATTCACCGGATGCCCTGAGTGGCCGCAATGTATCGGGAAATGCTACTTGCGGATCGTGCCAGGCTAAGTTTAGCCCGATGATTTTATCGATACTCCGCTCTTCGCATAGCTTCATCTTTACATAATAAACCAGCGCGCTCACGATTTTATCGGCCTGCAGGGGCGCAAGGAACTCATCCGTCAGGGGCTGATTATGTTGCTTGGAATATTCTAGCAATGCCTGGGGTAATACGACATGCGCGGTAAATTCGCGTATCATGTCGTTTAGTTGGCCGTTTAATCCCTCTACGTCGGCATGAGTCAGCGTTTCCAATAGGCTGCTCGCCCCCTTGGCTCTGAGCGGATTTGGCGCGCCGGCAGCATCTGCTAATGGTTCCAGAAGGCTCACCACAAGTTCTGGAACTTTACCTTTATTATCGGCCGGAACTAACGCATGCGCGAATTCCCATACGGCGCGAAGTGCTTTTATCGCGTCTGCAGGAACAGAAGCGTCAAGGCGATATTCCTCAAAAAGTGCATTGATGATGCGAGACTGTGCTTGAATTTGCTGCCGCTCCTTTTTGCCGATGCCTTCCTTTTTAAGAATTGCATCCACAAGCAACTTTCGTTCTTTTTGGTCTGCGCTTGGAGCATTACCGAAATCATTTTGCTTATTCATGAGAATCCCCAGGAAAGAGGGAATTCCATTATTATCTAGCTGTAGGGGATCAACACCCGCAGCCAAGAAATCGGGGATGACGGTGTAAGTGGGATAGGGGCTTTGTATCGCTGCGTGCAGGAGCGTTTGATTATTATCCTGTCTGCTTTTATGCTCACTCTCTGGCAATAATTTGCGGATTATTTCATCTCGATCAGCAGTATTCTCTTTTTTTATTGCATCAAAAATAATTGGCCCATCATAGCTCAAAGCAGTTTTGATTTTAGCGCCATTCTCTAAACCTCTATTAAATTCTACAAGATCGTTATTACGCATTGCCCACTCAAGCTGCTCCTGGGCGTCCTGAGGCGTTTCCATTATTTTTTTGAAGGCAGCCTTATTTTCTCCGGAAGGGGCATTTCCGCTCGCAAAAAAATTGAAATCGCTGGAACGTTTAAAGCCTGCCGCTTCTAAGGCATCGCAATTGGGTTTAACATCCCTTGCAATGTAGAATTTTCCATCTGTATCCGTATATTCTAAAATTCCCTCATACGTCCTATATGTTCCAAGCTGGTGCAGCCTCATTCCCTCTTCTTCTTTAGCAGTGGGAAAACGTTTTTCGGGGAGCTGATCCCAATATTGATAAGGCTGTCCATCCATGCAAATAGCTTGGAATGGCAGCTGCACAGGCTGAAGTTTTAGTGCCTTAGCCTTTTTGAGAATATGTTTGCTCGGTTTTTCAGCAGCCATATGGGGTTATTGCCTGATTATTTGGTCCTCTCATTATACTTGCAGGTGCGCTGTTGCTGTGTGAAGCTTATATTAAATATACAATTTAGCTGTTTTGTTGTAATTTAATAGGTTAACCGCTTCGAAATGGTGACCACCGTATTGTAACAGAAACGTCACTTTTATTAGTGCGATACAAAGGTAATAACTAATAAACACAAGTCTTTGCCTTTGGATATGCCCCAGAAAGCCCTAAAAACAACTCCTGAAGAAGCCTCCCAGCATCTCCGCTCCGCGTGCGTCTCGACACATCTCGATGGCGCACGCGAAGCGCTGGGGCTGGGCGGAGATATTCACCAAAAGGATGAGGAGGACCGGGGTCTGCTGCATCAATTGCTGAGCGGGCAGGCGTATGATTGGAACCCCGTTGTTCATGCAGGGGATGCTGATATAGATGATGATCTGGAGATGGGGTGGGAAGGCGGGCCACCGCCGCCACAGGCCCACCACAACAGCCATGCCGAAATGGTCAAATTCCTGCTGGCTCCGAATGGAGATGCCACTGGGGGTATTAATCCCAACCAGGCAGATCATTTTCTGGATACGCCGCTGCACTACGCTGCCCGTAACAATCACATCGAGCCGATGAAGGCACTGCTGGCGCATTCCGGCATTAATGTTGAGGCCCAGAACCGGGCGAAGTTTACGCCGATGCACGAGGCTGCATGGCATGGCAATATTGAAGCGATACGTGTGCTGCTAGCGGCGGGTGCGGATAAGGATGCGCCGACGCTGGAAAGCAAAACGCCGATTGAATTCGCCATTCATCATCGCCGCAAGCCCACTGTGTTCAGCATGATCGCCGCTGGCGCGGTACCGCCGCAGGCTTATATTCCAGAGAGCTTTACCTTGCTCAAAGAAATGGTGGCGGAAAACGAGGTTGAATTTGATGCGGTCGTGAATGAATCTGGTATGAAGCCCGCCTCTATTCCGAGAAAACAGAATCCCAAAGGGTTTCAGCGCTTCGCCTATATGGCGTATGTGATGGATTTCATCCTTCCCGCCGTCAGACCCATTGCCCGTGGTTATGCGGGCTTCAAGCGCCTAGCCAGCATTCTGCTTACACAGAGCGAAGGCAATTGGGAGGATGTTGCGACTAAGCAGCTGAGGCCTTTCACGGTAGAACATGCTTCAAGCATGCGTGATATGGTGAAAGAGTTCACGCAGCATGTGGTGCTGCCGGAATATATCCGCCGGACGGGCGATGCAAAAAGAATGGCCGCCATGAGCGATACGGATGTTCAGAATGTCATGGACTTCTTAGTGCCTCTAACCGCCAAGGTGCTGTTTGATACCAGCAGCGATATTGAGGTGCAAACCAGTGAACACCGCAGTATCGTGGACATGTTGGGTATCAGCGAGCGCTGGCACGCGCGGCGGGAGACCATCCTCGCCAATATCCGCGACCCGGCTATCGCCCAGCGCGGCGCATGGCATCCCCTGTTGCCGGACAAGGTGCTACAGGTGCCTAAGCGGGAGCAGGACGGCATCAATGAGCCGCTATATATAGAAAACCTGACCACGCCGGATACACTGAAAGAGGAAGGCGGGCGGTTGCACCATTGCGTCGGCAGCTATGCCTCATCCTGCCAGGCGGGAATGACCCATATTCTCTCCATCCGCCGCGCCAGTGATGGCAGCTCTATCTCCACCTTCGAGATTAGCTCCAAAGGCGGATATGAGACCTTCATGGCGAATGCGCAGCGGGAAATTCGTGTGCCGCACGCTAACCGGACGTTGCATGTAGTGCAGCATCGCGGGGTACGCGATAGCAATCCCCCCGCCGAAGCCTGGGCGGCGCTGGATTATTTCGCAAAGGGTGTGGAGAGTGGGTTAATTACGCTGAATATGGCCCAGCATGGGCGCGTGCGCTCGCTTAAAGAGAGAAAAGGGTTCTTGCAGCGATTCGTGGGCGGCCAGGAACAGGAGCATCCGCCCATCGTGGAAATGATTGGCTTTGATCCCATCGCCAAGCCGGAAGCCATCGATAATGCCTTCCAACAATTCAAATCCCCCGCTTTGCGTCCGCTGCAAATCAGCAAGGACGGAGCCTATGTGCTGGATGAGGAGGCCTCCCGCGAGCGTGGCATGCCGATTCACAAACAGCAGCGCAACGTATCCTTCCTGCCCAGCCGCTTTAGGGAAATGGATGCAAAGGAGTTTTTTGCTGCTTCCGGTATGGCGCGCATCATGAACGAAATGCTTTTCCGCAGCGGCATCACTCCGCAAGCTGCGCCAGGAACAAGTGGAAGAAGGAGATAGTAGGTATGGCACAAAATATAACTCTTGAAGCGGCGGAGCAGTTGTTGAAAAGCGGCCTTCTTGAAAAGGAGTGCTCCAGGGCTGCCTTGGCGGATGTATTGCGTAATTGCGCTCAGCCGGTCAGCGCGATTCGCCTGGGAAATATTTTGCCTGCGTCCAAGCATGTCATGCAAAGGGATAGCTGGGATGGTATATCCTTTCTCATCAGCAGCGGCGTTGAGCTGCCCGCTGATATTCTGCCCCGGCTGGATGCGCTGGATGCTCCTCCGCAGGTAAAGGGGCTGGCTATTCGCAAAGGCGCACAATACGAGCCGCATCCGCTGAGCAGCGCACTTCACGAAGCTATCGACGCGGTGGATGTGAAGAGGGTCAGGCAATTGGTTACGGATGATCCTTCCGTGCTGCTGCCTCGCTATGGAATCATAGAAAAAGCCAAAGCAGCAAATGCTGCCACGAACCCACCGGGAAAACTACAAATTGAGCAATTCTTAGAGAAGCACTCGCAAAAGCTGGATAAGTTTGAAAAGGAATTCCAAAAGCTGACAGCGGGTTATCAAGCTCCCTCTACTGAAGCAGTAAAGAAGCTTTTGGATGAATATCCGAATTTTATTAAGTGTGTTTTCATCGATGGATTAGTCAACGGCATAGAAGAAGAGCGCCAGGAATCGGATGAGAACCTGCGATTGGCAATACAAGCGGGCGGGAAATTCAGCCCGGATTTTATCCCTAATATGGTTGAATGCAGCATGCCGCTCTCCACGATGGAGCTGGCATTCCAGCATGGTGCCGAGCTACCGCCGGAGAAAGAGGGAAGGGTCGAGCCCTCGCTATACAGCGCAAGCAATGTCGAAATCATAAAATACCTGGAGGGCAAGGGTGTTCGTTTTGACCAGCGCGACAGAACCGGCGCCACTCCCTTGTTCTACGCAGGAATGAACCCCGAAATGTCCAGCTACTGGCTATCCCAGGGATGCAAGATAAATGACGTGGACGACCAGGGCAGAACCGTTTTGTGGCGCAATACGCCAGAACCTTTTTCCGACCGGACCATATTAGACCCAAAGATTGGGCTGGAGTGGATAAAGCAAGGTGCGCTCTATGACCTTAATGATCGTGCGCAGAATATCCCTCTCATTAAGGCGTTCGCTATCAATGGGCTTAATAGTCCCACAACTCTGGAATATCCTAATAACGAGGCTGTAGCGATTTTTGACAAGCTGCAGGCGGAAATAGCTGACATGGGAGGAAAACTCGCCAAGCGGGTGCCTAATCCAGTTACGCATTACAAGGACTTTATCGCCTTTGCAGAGGTGCTCGGCAAAGTGCATAAGCTGGTGCAGGCGCTCGACCCGAAGCACCACTCCGCAAAATCAATATCTCCCCTATTTATCGATATAATGAACAATACCAGTGGGGGCTGGCAGGAAGTCAGCAAGGCTATTGCTCAGTATACGAGCGCTGATATCGAAGGATACGCTGATGCGGTAAGGGCTTCCATGGAAAGCTTCGTATTGGCTGATTTCATGCGCCGCACCCGCAACCGGGCGGAACATATTGACTATGAGGAAGCTGAGTCCACACTGACGCCGGAAGTCGCGGTGAAGGTAGTCGGGAATAGAGGGCTGCCAACGCTTCTTGCGCTATCTCGCGCATGGCACAGTGATCGCCCGCAGCTGGATGCTCTGCGCGAGATACCACGCAAGGGAAGGTGGGAGCCTTTAACCGAGGATTACACGGCACCTAACGGTTACACCGTTACCTTCCTGACCACCTCTGAGGAACTGGAAAAAGAGGGGAAGACACTGGACCATTGCGTGGGCACCTATACCAGCGAGTGCGTAGAAAAGCCCATACACATCGCTTCGATCCGAAAAAGTGGAGTGCCTGTTTCAACGGTCGAGTTTGAAGAAGCACCTGATCGTCCTCATCAGGTAACAGTCAAACAGCATTACGGAAGAAAGAATAGCGTTGTATTCACCTCCTCTCCGGAGGTTGTTGCCCTGCAAAGTTTCCTTGACCAGCTGCTGCCTCAAGGGGACTCCGGCAAACCGAATATCAAGATCGATTTTGAGCATCTGGCCAGAAAACGTGCAGGGCGCGCGGCTGTTGAAGATTCCATTGCCCTAAAGCTGGGCTATGATCCCTATGCCCCGAACGCCCAGGAGAACCAGCAAAAGCTTTTCAACGGCTATTTGAACATTCGCAGCGAGCAGGCTGGAACCGCCCATTCCTTCATCCCAGGCGGAAAATCCAAATGGGGGGAGCGAGGATTGGATAAATTCCTCGCCAGCCCCATAAATCCGCCCGATGACAATAGGACATTAAATCAGGTAATGGACAGGCTAGCCGAACATCCTCCCCGCCGCTCGACAGGACAGCGGCGGATTGAGTAAGTCTGCTATGAGGATGTTCAGCACCTATGTATTCGGAGAGTGAGATGAAAGTAGAAATCTTCGATGTCGAACTGGGGCAGTGTGCAATGATCTATTGCCCTCCGTACGGTAAGAAATTGATGATCGACGCAGGCCATAAGTCACTGCGGTGGTGGCCATCCGTACATTTTGCTAGGCAGCCGATTGAGCTGTTAATACTTTCCAATTATGACGAGGACCATGCGAGTGATATTGCAGCGGTACGTCAGCACTGCGGTGTTAACGCCATTTCGCGTAATATGACCGTCACTGCTAGCAGATTGCGATTAATGAAGGCCCAAGGAATGGGGCCAGGAATCCAGCATGTGCATGATTGGATATGCTGGACCGAAGCTCAGGCAGGAGGTGCTGCTGTTCCTGTAGATTTGGGGCATGTTTCAAAGAAGTCGTACTGTAATACATATGGCGCGGGACTAGGCCAATTCACGGACACAAACAACCTAAGCGTTGCAACCTTTGTGAGCTATGGGAGATTTACCATTCTGTTTCCTGGTGACCTGGAGGTAGCAGGCTGGAAGCAGATAATGCAGCAGCCCGGATTTCAGGCAGACCTAGCCCAGACGACTGTGCTGGTAGCATCCCATCATGGACGTGAAAATGGATGCTATGATGAGCTTTTCGAGAACTGGCGGCCAATGGGTGTAATCATATCAGATGCAGGTATCGAACACGCCACCCAGGAGACTGAGGATTGGTATGCTGCACGGGCTTCAGGATGCCGCACACGAGCGGGGGTTAATCGTAAGGTTTTCACTACGCGCCGAGACGGCAAAATCACCATAGATGTTGATGCTCAAGGACAATGGTTTATTGAAACATCTGCAGCTAGGCCGGTTGGAGCTTTAGCGACCTTATTGACATCTTAGGATTCAGGATACGTAACTCTTCAACGGACTGGGGAAATAATCACATGAAAATATACACATTGAACGTTGGGCAGGGTCAGTTTGTCGTAGTGACGGGGGATACCGAGGCGATAATCGTTGATACGTCTATTTCCCTTTCACCGAGAGAACCGATTATTAACGTGAAGTCCGCTCTCGCAGATATACTGAAGGGGAAAAATTTCATGGGAGTGATGATTACAGGATTCGATGATGATCATTTCAATGAGGTAGGGATAAAAATAGCCCTGAATAAATACCGCCCCAATTGGATTATGTACCCCAAGTATTTTAAGAGGGCGAAGACAGCAGACGCTTGCTTCCGCGCTATTGAGTCGTTTGAGGAAAATAAAGCATTTATGAGGGTTTCGGTATTGTTGAACAGCAATGATACAAGATTTTATAATAAGCTGTCTGACGATTTTAAGTTTGAAGTGTTCTCTCCACATGCAGAGGATATGGATTGCTCAAATAATTGTTCTTTGGTTTGCAAAATAACCGAACGGTCAACTGACTCAACTTATCTGGTTACCGGTGATACTGAAAATTATCGCTGGGAAAGCATAGCACAAATCTTTGGCGATAGCCTTAAAAGCGATGCTCTTGCCGCTCCCCACCACGGCTCCGAGAATGGAATCACCGATTCAGCAATTCAGCACATAAGGCCGCATACAGTTCTTATCAGTGCTGGCGTTGACAATGAATATGGCCATCCCCATGATAAAGCACTTAGAATATTTGAGAAAAAGGCTAAGAAAATATATTCTACGAACTATGGCGGTGGACAGTCATTGGTGACCGAAATCACACGCGAAACTATAGATACGAAAAAATACAGGGTAAGCGACGACGTAGAAAAAAGATCAATGGTCTGGATATAATATGAAGCAACTCCCTTTCTATGACCAATTAGGAATAGTGATGCCGGGAGCGGTGTTCCTCTTTGGGATGATGTTTTATTTGCCAGAGTTGCATGATATTTTTCTAAAAGATGGTTTCAGTATTGGCGGACTTGGAATCTTCGTAATTATTTCTTACGCGGCTGGGCATCTGTTGGCCGCAGTCGGCAACCTCATAGAAAACCTATATTGGCGCTCAAAAGGGGGGATGCCGTCTAATTGGGTGGTTGGAACCGCACCCGGATTACTGTCTCCAACACAGATTACAAAGGTGGAAGCGCTAACAGCGTCCCGGCTAGGATTAAAACACCCACCTCTTGCTGAAATGAAAGCAGCAGCGTGGCACCCGATTTATCGACAGATATATTCTGATGTTGAAAAGCATGGAAAGCCAAAGCGTGGAGACACCTTCAATGGCATATATGGACTAAATCGAGGTTTATGCGCAGCAGCCCTTGTGCTGGCCTTGGGTATTCTCTTCGAAGCGCCCGATCAGTGGAGGGTGAGTTTAGCAATCGCTGGCGCCGGATTAGTATACCTCTACAGAATGCAGCGTTTTGGGGTGCATTACGCACGAGAAATCTACAATCAGTTTTTATTATTGCCGCCGGAGGGCGGAAAACCGAAGAAAAGCCGCGCTTGAATGTGACAATAATTTTTCGGAGGCGCCGCGTGAGAGAGAAGGCACCTGCGATAGCTGCAGCGAGCAAAATCCAAGGGGTACCCCAGTACCCACCCCCGATCTTTTGAAAATCATATGAGCAGCGCGAGCATTGCGGGGGCATATTTAGGGGCATCAGCTGCAAAATCTATGGGGCAATTGTGGGGCACTCAACGACAAATAATCACGCTTAAACAGAACAACTGACAACGAAATAAATCTTGTAACCTGCTGATACTATTGTTATCAGTTGTTCGGCTTAGTGGTGGATTATAAGCGGACCCCGAATCATAATCCCTTGGTCGGGGGTTCAAATCCCTCCCGAGCCACCAATTAAATCGACATTTATAATAGTGGATATTTGGGGCCAATAGCATCATCATATCCTGATAGATATAGGATTTTTACCTGCCTTTCACTAATGCTAAGAGTTCTATGCAGCGTTCCCATGCCCCTGCCTCGCTCCGTGATGCTTCGCTTTCCCTTCAGTATCAACACACGCGGGCGCTGACGGAAAAATTGATCGAGCCGCTCCTGCCGGAGGATATGACCGTCCAGGCGATGCCGGATGCGAGCCCGACCAAGTGGCATCTGGCGCATACAAGCTGGTTTTTTGAAACGTTTCTGCTGGTGCCGTATGCACCCGGATACCGGCCTTTTAATGAGGCCTATGACGTCCTATTCAATTCCTATTATCAGGCGATCGGGCCGCAATTCACCCGCGCCAGGCGCGGGCTGCTTACTCGGCCTCCCCTGACTGAGATCCGGGACTATCGCCGCTGGGTGGATCTGCACATGGCGCCATTGCTGGCGCGTGCGCAGTCAGATGAGGGGGTAGCCTCTCTTGTTGCATTGGGGATCAGCCACGAGCAGCAGCATCAGGAGCTGATCCTGACCGACATTAAATACCTTCTTGCCTCTAACCCGCTCTACCCCGCCTATCGGCCCGCGCTGTGTTCCAGGGATGAGGCGCCGCCGTGCCGGTGGGTATCGTTCGCCGAAAATATCTATTCTATTGGAGTGGATGAAGGTTTTGCCTTCGATAATGAAGGGCCGCGGCATAAGGTATATCTGACGCCGTTTTCCCTGGCTTCGCGGCCGGTCACTAACGGGGAATATCTGGCATTCATGGAGGCGGAAGGTTACCGGCAGCCGCACCACTGGCTGGCCGAGGGGTGGGATACCGTTGTGCGGGAAGGCTGGCAGGCGCCCCTGTACTGGGTGCGGCAGGAGGACGGCTGGTACGAATATACGCTTTCCGGTCTGCGCCCGTTGTCGCTGGCTGAGCCGGTCTGCCATGTGAGCTATTACGAAGCACAAGCCTATGCCAGCTGGTACGGCAAGCGGCTTCCGACCGAAGCGGAATGGGAAGTTGCCGTCCAGCAACAGGAATTGACAGGGCATTTTCTTGATATGGACCGGCTGCACCCGCTTCCCGCCGCCGGGGAAGGTGTGACCCAGCTGTTCGGCGATGTGTGGGAATGGACCGCCAGCGCCTATATACCCTATCCCGGCTATCACCTGCCTTCCGGTGCCATCGGGGAATATAACGGCAAATTCATGTGCGGCCAGATGGTGCTGCGCGGAGGATCGTGCGTAACCCCGCCCGGGCATGTCCGAGCCAGCTATCGTAATTACTTTCCACCGGGTGCGCGCTGGCAGTTTTCCGGCATACGCCTGGCCGCTGATACGGAGGCAGGATGAAAGCCGCTCAACGCTGCCCAGCTGCCATTGATGCGGAATTCTATCACGATGTAGTCGCGGGACTAGCAGGCGTTCGCAAGACGCTGCCGTGCAAATATTTCTATGATGCCACGGGCTCGGCGCTGTTTGAGCGGATATGCGAGCTGGAGGAATATTATCTTACGCGCACGGAAATGGCGATCCTGCGTCGCCATTTGCCGGAGATGTGCCAGTGGATCGGCCCGCAGGCGCGCATCGTTGAATTCGGCGCGGGCGCAGGCACAAAAACCGAATTGCTGTTGCACGCGCTGGACGCACCGGCAGCCTACCTGCCCATCGATATTTCCGCCCATGCGCTGGCTGACTGCTCGCGTCGGCTTTCCGGTCTGTTTCCGCATATTCCTGTCAAACCCATCTGTGCCGATTATTTGCAGGATGCATTATTTGAAAAGCTGGCGGACGGGCAGCCCCTCACCATATTTTTCCCTGGCTCGACGCTCGGTAATTTCGAAAAGGCAGAAGCAGCCGCCTTTCTGCGCCGCATGAAAAAGCTGATGGGCAAGGCGGGAGGGATGCTCATTGGCGTCGACCTGATGAAAGACGAGCCGGCGCTGCTGGCGGCGTATAACGACCGCCAGGGAGTGACGGCCGCCTTTAATAAGAATCTGCTGCGGCGTATCAACGATGAGCTGGAGGGGGACTTTGATCTCGATGCTTTTGCACACCGGGCGATAGTCAACCCTCATGAAGCGCGCGTGGAGATGTACCTGGTCAGCCAGCGCGCGCAGGCGGTGCGCGTGGCGGACAGGATGTTTTCGTTTGCCGCCGGCGAGGCGATCCATACCGAAAATTCGCATAAATATACGCTCATGGCCTTTTCCACTCTGGCGGAAGCCTCAGGCCTTGCCGTCTGCCAGACCTGGACGGACGAGGCGCAGCGCTTCAGTGTGCATTACGTGAAAGCTTGCTGACCGGGCGGGAAGATGCATCCCATTCCAGCGCCGTGCGATCCCATTCGCCCAGTGTTGCCGCCGCATCGTACGTGCTCCGGCAGAATTCAAGCAGCGTTTCGCGGGGCGAAGCAGCCTGTCGCACGCTGTCATAGGGGAGCAGGAACTCGGAGAGCGTGGCATGGTAAAATGCTGCCTTCGGGCGGATAGGCACGGTGCGAAATCCCAGCGGCTCCGGAGCGGCATAGGCATAGAAGGCCGGTTCGCGTATTACGCTGTCGCCCGGCCACCAGCCTACACTGCTGACTTCATGTGAATACGCCTCTTGCGTTATCCGGTCGGCGCCGGGGCGTTTGGGCGCCCGCCGGCCGGAAAAGCGCGATACCGCCAGATCAAAACTGCCCCAGAAGAAATGCACCGGGCTAGCCTTGCCGATAAATTCGCCCCGGAATTCCTTGAAGACCGCATCCACCGACATGAGAATCCGCCAGAACCGGTGGGCATATTCGGGGTCGTAAGAGGCATTCGCACGATCCTGATCAAACCGAACCGGGTCCGGAATCTCAACCGGCATCGGCCAGATATGCACCGCAATACCCATAGAATGGAGCGTTGCCATCACCTCGGCGTAAAATTCGCAGACGGGCATGGGCGCGAGGGCCAGCGTTTTGACCATTCCATCATATTTCTGGATGATTAGGGTATGGGCAATGAAGTCGAACAGGATTTCAAAAGAGCCTTCCGGATAGGGAATCGGCGATGTCGTGAGGCCGCGTGCGTTCACATAGAGAGGGACTTGCCACCAGTGATTGATATGCGGGCTGAGTGCCAGGCGCACCTTGCCCACGATCTGGGTCCACCGATGCAGCGTGATGCGAGTGGGCTCCCAGGCTTCGAGCGGCAGTGCCGGCCAATGCAGATCCTCCGCCATCAGCTTGAAACTCCTTGAATTAATCTTTCACCTGCTTAATGACTTTGGCGTTCTACTCCCCTTCAAGCAAAATTCCAATCAGGAGCTGCGTATTAAGGCTAATGTGCGGCTATCGACCTGCAAAGCGCTCTGTCGTCTTTGGGAGCTGGAGTTGCGGGAAGTCTCACCCAGTTTTCGCCGCCGCAGACCCATCCGTCTAAGATACACCCCTTAATGCGTAGCTCGTCCGACGCGTTCAACGCAATAGAGCCGGTGTAGATTTTACCATTGTCCGCATTGTAAATTTTCCCGGCCCACTCGCTGCCCGCGGCATTCGGCGTCATTCCCCGCAGGATCGGCAGGCCGAGCATGGGGCGGTTGCGCTGGGCGGGATCAGGGTTGTTTTCGTCCGTGCCTGGCGCCTCCAGCCAGCTGAGCACGCCCCATAGCGCCTCGCCGCAGCGCAGGATGCGCACATGCGCCTTGCCGTTCTCCACCCGCCACTGGCCGATGGGCGAGGGCTCCTCCGCCCACGCCTGCGCCGAGGCGAGCAGCAGCAGCGTTATAAGCTTGGCATATTTGTTCATCGCGCTAATATGACGCTAAATTTTGCCGGCAGGAAGAAAAACGTGAGCATCGATATTACAGCCTTATTCGCCGGGCAGGAAGCCGAGCGTTACGCGCTGCACACGCAATATCTGAACGAGCAGATGGTGCGCGTGCTGAAGACCATCGGCTATGATGTCGGGTTCGTGCGCGGGCAAGGGCAGTATCTCTATGACCGCAAGGGAGACAAATACCTGGATTGCTTAAGCGGCTGGGGCGTATTCGCACTGGGGCGCAATCACCCGGTGGTGGCCGGCGCGTTGCGCCAGGTGCTGGACGCGGAGCTGCCGAATCTCGTGCAGATGGATGTCTCGCCACTGGCGGGCATTATGGCCGAGCGGCTGCTGAAGCGTGCGCCGTATATGGAAAAGGTCTTCTTCGCCAATTCCGGCACGGAAAGCGTGGAGGCGGCGATCAAGTTCGCGCGGGCGGCGACGGGCCGGGCCACCATCGCCTATTGCAGCCATGCGTTCCACGGCCTTACCTACGGCGCGCTGTCGCTGAATGGTGATGCGATCTTCCGCAAAGGCTTCGAGAGTTTCCTGCCCGATTGCCGGGAGGTACCATTCAATGATCTGGCAGCGCTGGAGGCGGCGCTGAAATCGCGTGACGTGGCGGGGTTTTTCGTCGAGCCGATTCAGGGCAAGGGCGTGCATGTGCCTAACGATGATTACCTCGCGGGCGTGCAGGCGCTGTGCAAAAAATACGGCACGCTGTTCGTGGCGGATGAAATCCAGACCGGCCTGGGCCGCACCGGGCGCTTCCTTGCGTGCGAGCATTGGGGGGTGGAGCCGGACATCGTCCTCCTCTCCAAGGCGCTTTCGGGCGGCCATATTCCCGTCGGTGCGGTGCTGACGCGCAAATGGATCTTCGACAAGCTGTTCAACCGCATGGACCGCGCGGTGGTGCACGGTTCCACCTTCGCTAAGAGTGATATGGCGATGGCGGCGGGCCTCGCCGCGCTGGCGGTGCTGGAAGATGAGCGAGTCATTGAGAACGCAGCCACGCAGGGCGCGCGGTTGATGGCGGCGCTGCAGGACATGGTGGGCCGCTACGAGCTTCTCAAGGAAGTACGCGGCAAGGGGCTGATGATCGGCATCGAGTTCGGGCCGCCGCGCTCGCTGGGCCTGAAAATGGCGTGGAAGGCGTTGGAGGCGGCCAATGTCGGTCTGTTCTGCCAGATGATCACCATCCCGCTGTTCAAGGAGCACAAGATTCTGGCGCAGGTGGCGGGGCACGGAAGCTATACGGTAAAGCTCCTGCCGCCGCTCATCATCACCGAGCAGGATTGCGATTGGCTGATAGGCGCGTTGGACGCCGCCATCGCCGACGCACACCGCGTGCCGGGCGCGGTGTGGTCGTTGGGCAAGACGCTGGCCGAGCATAGCCTGCGCGCGAAGGCGAGCGCATGACCTCGCGCATCTATGCGCCGGGGGAGAAGACTCACACGGATGAGAATTTTCCGGTGGCGTCCTTTCTCATCGCAAAGCCGCATCGCCCTGCGGTGCTTGCCTTTTACCGCTTCGCACGCGTGGCGGATGACGTGGCGGACCACCCTCACCTTTCCGAGCAGGAAAAAATTACGCAGCTGGATGCGTTCGAGGCCACGCTGCTCGGCAACTCTGATGCGGTGGCAGCGGCATTACCGCTGCGCGAGGTGCTGGCCACACGCAACCTTTCACCGTGCCACGCGCTGGATCTGCTCATCGCCTTCCGGCAGGACGCA
>Ga0206948_1082_pt1 | contig 26148 bp, 23 predicted proteins | sample Alteio_BWOrgHeat_FD_153236 | JGI IMG/M metagenome (GOLD analysis project Ga0206948, IMG submission 153236) | Enriched cells from forest soil in Barre Woods Harvard Forest LTER site, Petersham, Massachusetts, United States -... | ecosystem: Environmental > Terrestrial > Soil > Temperate forest > O... | reverse complement strand
TTTCATGGGCGTGGCTGGCAGCGGCAAAACGACCGTCGCCAAATTGTTTGCCGAAAAAACGGGCGCGGTTTTTTACGAAGGAGATGATTTTCATCCGACGTCGAACGTCGAAAAGATGAGACAGGGTATTCCGTTGACGGACGACGACCGCGAAAGCTGGCTGCGCGCGTTGAAAGAAATCATTGTCTGCTCGCTGGCAAAGAACGAGCTGGCGGCCATTGCGTGTTCGGCGTTGAAGGCGAAATACCGGGACCTACTTCAGGGCGGGGACGAGCGCGTCCAGTTTGTTTATCTGACCGGGCCGCGCGAGATCATCGAAGAACGATTGAAAAATCGCGTTGGTCATTTTATGCCGCCGACATTGTTGGACAGCCAGTTTGCCATTCTTGAACCGCCGCAGGACGCTTTTATTTTTAGTTGCGAAAAATCGCCGGAGGAAATCGTGACGGAGCTGATTCATGTCCTTGAGGCGGGCAAAGGTGTTTGAATTTTCCCCTTTGGCAGCAGAAAGGCCAGCGCGGCGGCAAGGAGCATCCCGATGCCCAGTGCATTGAAGGGAATGGCCGTGCTGTGATAGAGCATCGCAAGAGAGCCGACGATATAGGGGCCGGCAAATCCGCCAGTGTTGCCGATGGCGTTGACGAGGCCGATGACCGGGCCAAAGACATTGCGCGACATGGTTTCGGTGGGGATGGCCCAGAAAGGCGCGAGCGCGGCATACGGGCCGGGTATGGCCAGGCACAGGCAGCCGTAGGACAGCCAAAAATGGTCCCGCGTCAGCACGCTGGCGATGAGGCTTGCGCCGCTCAAGGTGTAAACAAATGCGACGTGCCCGCGCCGTTCGCTGGTTTTGTCCGAGTGCCAGGAGATTAAAACCATAATGACGGCGGTGACCGCATAGGGAACGGCGAAGAGGAAGCCGTATTGTGTGGCGGTAAAATGTTTCGCCTTCAATCCGTCGGTAAAAAACGTCATGCAGCCGTACGCTTCGGAATTGTGGAGAAAATTGATGACAATCATCAGGAGGATTTCCCAGCGCAAAAAAATGGCCGCGATGGAAATTTTCCCCGGCGGTTCAAGCTCTTCGGCTTCGTGTTGCAGAGTGGTTTCCAGGAATTCCCGTTCGGCGGGCGAAATCCATTTGGCATCGCGCGGATGGTCGCTGATAAAAAACCACCAGATGGGCAGCCAGATGAAGGGCAGGCCGCCTTCCAAAATCAGCATGGTTTGCCAACCGTAAGCGCCGAGCAGCCAGCCGGTGACGGGCGCGGAGGCGGCGACGGCGAGCGGTTGGCAGAGGTTCCAAAGAGCATTTGCCCGGGCGCGTTCGGCGCGGGGAAACCAACGCGCCAGCAAAACCACGATGGCGGGGAACACGCTGCTCTCCGCCACACCCAACAGGAAACGCATGATCTCGAATTGCCCGAACGTTTTGGACAGGCCGCAGCCGATGGCGCAGGCGCCCCAGAAAATCAGGCACAGGCTGACGAGCTTTTTCGCGCTCCACCGATTTGCCAGGTGGCCGCCGGAGATTTGCAACAGGACATAACCCAGGAAGAAAATCCCCGCCGCCCGGCCTTTCATGCGGTCGTCCATCAGCAGGTCGTGCATCATCGTGGAGATTTTGGGGTCCAGCGCGAGCGAGATATTCGTCCGGTCCACGTAGGAGATCGTGTAGGCGATGAGCGCGACAGGAATGATACGCAGCCAGCGTTGTTGTGTCATGGGGCGCATGTTGTCGCAGCGGCAAGCATGGCGCAAAGACTATCGTGCCTTCACGGCCATTTTAACATTTTCACACTTTTTCAAGATGAGAATGGAGATTTGATAGTAAAAATCAAACCTAGTTACTTTGTTGATTACTTTTGGTAACTTTTTCTTTGTTGCCATTGCGCTTGCGGCGTTTTGCGCTAATGTGCCTTTGTGGGCCTCAGCCCATGGAAAGGAGAAACTTATGGCAAAGAAGACAAATTCAAAAGAGATGGCCAGCTTGAGAAACGGGGGTAACACCAGGGCGCAGGGATTTACATTCCGCGACCCGAATGCGACGAATGTCCAATTGGTGGGGGATTTCACGCACTGGCAGGAGCATCCCATTGCCCTGCAGAAGGAAGCAGGCGGCGTCTGGCGCGCATCGGTGGAATTATCCCCGGGCACGCATCACTACCGGTTTCTTGTGGACGGTGAATGGCGCGACGATCCGGAGTGTTCGGTGCGCGTGCCAAACCCGTTCGGCGGCCAAAACATGGCCCGGAAAGTGGCCTGACATTGCGCGCCTTGCGGCGTGAACAGACAACAAGGTTCGCCAAAGCGGTGTTGAAAAACACTCCGCAGCGTGGGATGCTGCCCTGCAACGCCAATGAAAATCCATGTTGAAAAGTTTCGCGTTCGCGAAGGCAAACATATCAAACTGAAGAAATGGGATACGAAGGTTAAGCCGTTTTATAAATCGAAGGAAGACTACCAGGAGATCCTTGAAGAGCACATTGCCGAAATGAGCAGGCTGCAAAACCTGCTCTACGCCAATAGCCGGTATGCGCTGCTGCTGATTTTTCAGGCCATGGACGCGGCGGGCAAAGACGGGGCGATCCAGCATGTCATGTCCGGCCTCAACCCGCAGGGCTGCCAGGTTTACAGTTTCAAACGCCCCAGCTCACAGGAGTTGGCGCACGATTTCCTTTGGCGCACGACGCGCTGCCTGCCGGAACGCGGGCGCATCGGCATCTTTAACCGCTCCTACTACGAGTCAACGCTCATCGTGCGCGTGCATCCGGAAATCCTGGCGGGCGAGGAGATCCCGGAGGATTTGCTCGACGACGAAAAAATCTGGGAGCACCGGTTTCAATCGATCCTGTGCCTGGAAAAGCATCTGCACCGCAACGGCACGCGCATCGTGAAGTTTTTCCTGCATCTGTCCAAAGGCGAGCAGCGGCGGCGGTTCCTGGACCGCATTAACGACCCGCACAAGAATTGGAAATTGAGCGCCGACGATACCCGGGAACGGGGTTTGTGGAAGGACTACATGGAAGCGTACGAAGACTGCTTGAGCGCCACGAGCGCGGAGCACGCGCCGTGGTTCGTCATTCCCGCAGATGACAAACCGAACGCGCGGCTGATTATTTCGCAAGTCGTCCTGGACACGCTCAAAAGTCTCAAGCTGAAACTTCCCGAAGTGACGGAAGAGCGGAAAAAAGAATTGCAGGCCATTCGGAAATTGCTGGAGTAACAGGAAGCTATGGCCACTGTTAAAAATCTTTCGGCAGGAATCCCGATGATGGATAAAACGCCGTGAGCATATTCCGAAAAAAAACGGGTGTGGCCGGACTGGTTATTATCCTGCTGGGTATCTGCGCCTGTGGACTGTTGTATCATTACATTATTTCAGGCGGATTACGGGCACGACAGATCCCACCGAGACTTGAGACAATCGTGGCGCAGGGATTGGTAGAGTTGAGCGTTCCCGAAGAAATGAAACTCCTGAAAAATCCGTTGAGTGAAGCGTCCGATGGGGCGGATGCGGCTGCCGGGCGTGATTTGTACCAAAAAAACTGCGTCATTTGCCACAATTACGACGGCAGCGGAAATACCGCCGCAGGAAGCGGGTTGTATCCGCCTCCGCTGGACCTGCGGTCCGCCGCCATTTTGGCGCGCAAGCAGACGGACGGTGAATTATTTTATTTCATTCGCTACGGCGTCAGAAATACCGGCATGCCCGGATGGCAACTGCCGGACCAGCAAATTTGGCAAATCGTCTCTTACATTCGCAACCTGCCGGGAACAACGGAAACCAGCGGAACCGCGCCTGTTCCTTCACTGGCTAATGCGCATTATGTCGGTTCGGCTGCCTGCGAGCCTTGTCACCAAAGCATCTATGAACGATGGCGCCAGACGCCCATGGCCAACGTGGTGCGCGACCCGCGCGAGCATCCGGACGCCATCATCCCTGACCTTTCGCAGACAAATTCCCTGGTCAACTTTTCCAGGGCGGACATCGCGTTCGTTTACGGCAGCATCTGGAAACAGAGATATTTCAAAAAGACGGGCGATGATTATTACGCGTTGCCGGCGCAATGGGACATCACACACAAAAAATGGCGGCCCTATAACGCTAAAGAGGACTGGTGGGTGGCGTACTATCCGCCGGACAATTTTCATCGGCCAACCAGCGCGTTGTGCGATGGCTGTCACTCGGTGAATTATAATATTGAAACCAAACAGGTGACGGAATGGAACGTAGGTTGCGAGCGTTGCCATGGCCCGGGCAGCGAGCATGTCCAGCATCCGACCAGTTCCAACATCGTTAACCCGGCCCATCTGGGCTATGTCGCCGCCAACGATGTCTGCGTCCAGTGCCATTCGCAAGGACGCCCGTTACAAAATCCTATTCAGGGAAAATATTATGACTGGCCGGTGGGCTACGATGTCACCCGAACGTTGAGCGATTACTGGAAACTTGAAGGCCATAAACTCGGTGAGACGACATTCACCCATTTCGCGGATGGAACCGCCCATAAGAACCGGATGCAGGGGAACGATTTTGTTACGAGCCTGATGTACACTCATGGGGTGACTTGTTTTACCTGCCATGATGTCCATGGAACAGGCTACGAGGCGGATCTACGCAAGCCGGCTAATGTTCTTTGCCTGGATTGCCATGGCCCTAATTCCCCCAACGGACCACATGCGCCAACGCTGGAAGCCCATACTCATCACAAGGCCGGCAGCCCCGGCAGCGAGTGTATTGCCTGCCACATGCCGAAAATTGCCCAGACCATCGCCGACGTGAATGTCAGCAGCCACACGTTCCGGTTCATTGACCCGGCGACGGCCGATGCCTTGCACATTCCCAACGCTTGTAATATATGCCATTCGGATAAAACGGCAGCATGGGCTTCGAATGCCCTAAAAACATGGGATAACCTTTCTCCATGGCGCGTAGCCAAGTAATTCCACGAATTTCCTCCAGAGTTGTCAGCGACAAATAGTTTCTTCAAAACCCTTTGCGCCTCGACTCATCCGGCCGGAACATCTAGACTATCACGATGAATCGTTTTCTCACGGTAATATTGAGCGTGGCGCTTTTTACGGGCGTGGCGTCCGCCGCCACGAATTTGACCGAACAAGCCGTCGGCGACGCGGCTTCGGCGTCCACCACCAACAGCATGGAGCAGGACGAACTGGACAAGGTCATGCGGGACGATGACGCGGCGCTGGATGAAATTAACCGCTGGATTGAGGAAAACAACGCCTTCGCGGCGCGCGGCGCGGGTGAGTCCAAGCAGGAATTGAACAAGCGTATTTTGGCCCGGCTCCAGACGGTCCGGGACGAGTACGACGGTTATCTGAAACGTTATCCGACGAATGCGGCGGCGTACCTGGCCTACGGGAGCTACCTGGACAACATCGGCGACGAGGACGGCGCGTGCGGCCAATACGAAAAATCGCGGCAGTTGGACCCGAAAAATCCCGCAGTGTGGAACAACCTGGGCAATTACTACGGCGAGCACGGCCCGACGACGAACGCGTTTGCGGATTATCAAAAGGCGATTGATTTGGACCCCACCGAGCCGGTCTATTACGAAAATTTTGCCACGACGGTTTTTCTGTATCGCAAAGACGCGGGGGAATTTTATTCCATAAACGAGGCGCAGGTGTTCGACAAATCGCTGGCGCTGTACCGGAAGGCCATCCAGCTTGACCCGAAAAATTTCACGCTGTGGACGGATTACGCGGAAAGTTACTACGGCATTCGCCCGCTCCGCACCAACGACGCGCTCATGGCCTGGACGAACGCCTTGAATGTGGCGGACAATGAACTGGAGCGCGAAGGGGTCTATATCCACCTGGCCCGATTAAAAATCGCCGCCGGCCGCTACTCCGAGGCGCAGGCGCATTTGGACGCCGTGACCAATGCGGTAGATGCCGCAATGAGGGACCGCCTGGAACGGAATCTGCGCGAGCGCAAAAAGGCGGGGACAAACGCCGAGCCTTACTTCCCGAATTGGTCAACGAATGCGGCGCCTGCCGGAACGAACGGTCTCACCGGTTCGGCGGACGCATCACCCAGCCAAAAAACGCCGTGACGTTGGCAATTTCCGCTTTGTGGGTGTGTTATATTTTTGATTTAATATCACCATGAGTTTTTTCGACCAGTTAAAATTTGACGCGAACGGCCTGATTCCTGCCATTATCCAGGAGCACGCGACCGGGCGTGTGCTCATGTTTGCGTGGATGAACCGCGCGTCGCTGGAATCCACCATCGCCACGGGCAAGACGCATTTCTGGAGCCGCTCGCGCAAAAAATTCTGGATGAAAGGCGAGGAAAGCGGCCACGTGCAGGTGGTCAAGGACATCGCGTTTGACTGCGACGGCGACGTGCTGCTGATCCAGGTGGAACAAACCGGCGCAGCGTGTCATGAGGGATATAAATCGTGCTTTTTCCGTTCTGTGGACAAGGATGGGTTTAAAATTACTGAAGCCCAATTGCAAAAGCCGGAGGAGATTTACGGGAAGAAGAAGTGAAGCTGAGACTGTCGGCAACTTTTACGCACTCATGAGTTTTAAAAAAATTTTCATCGGAACTGACAACGGAGGAACGACCTGTAAAACCGCCGCCGTCCGGGAAAATGGCGAAACCGTCACGACAAAATTGTTTCAGCGCTCCACGAATTCCGCGAACGGTCGCGACGCTGTCATCGCCAGTTGGATTTCATCCATCACCGAATTTCTTGCGGAAAACAATTTGACATGGTCGCAGGTGCAAGGCGCCGGCCTGGCAATTCCCGGGCCGTTTGAACGTTATGGCGTGCTGGGCAAAGCCGCGAATCTGCCCGCGAGCTTTGCCGGATGGAACGTCCACGCCGATTACAGCCGCGCGCTCACGAAGGAAGCCGGCCGGGAAGTGCCGCTGGTCGTCGGCAATGATGGCAAATGCGGCGGCGTGGCCGAAGCGCGATTGGCCCGTGGAAATTCCCGCGCCTCGGTGCTTATGCTCATGCCGGGTTCCGGTCTCGGCTCGGCGTTTATCGGAACGGATGGATTGCCGCTCGAAGGCGACACGCTTGCCGGAATGGAAACCGCGCACATGCCCGCGCCGTTGCATCTGCTCGGCGTCACCGGCAAACCATTCCTGTGCGGTTGCGGCCGCGACTGGGGCTGCATCGAAACCTACACGGCCATTTCCGGATTGCCTCGGTTGCTTGAAGAAAAACTTTTGAAATATCCCGATCACGAACTGGCGAAATCCACCGCCACGCCGAAGGAAAAAGCATTGTCGCTCCGTACCCGCGCACAAAAAGGCGACGTGCTGGCGCAGGAAATTTTTGATTTTCAAGCTCGTGCGCTCGGTTTGCACGTCGCCAATCTCACGCTCGCGCTGGACACGAGCATTGTCGTCATCGGCGGCGGCTTGATGGATCCGGAGGCGACCACGCCGGAATTTCGCCGGCATTATTTACGCATCGTCCAGGAAAGCGCGCTAAAATATTTCTGGCCGTCGCAACGCGGCATCAAATTTGTCCCGGCGGCTCTCGGCGATTTGTCGCAGGCCATCGGCGCGGCGCTGATGGCATTGTATTCCCAAAAAGCAGTCGTTGTTGACGAGGCCATTAAACTGCAATCGGCGCTTTGATGGCTGGAATTTGAGTTCCCCTTGATTTCTTTCGCCGCTGCGTTACTATAATCTCCCTTTGAGACTTAATTTATGGATTTGAACAATGACGAGATTCGCCGCTATTCGAGGCATTTGATTTTGCCCGAAGTCGGCTTGGCCGGCCAAAAACGCATCAAGGCTGCCAGCGTCCTGTGCATCGGCGCAGGCGGCCTTGGCTCGCCCATCGCGATGTACCTGGCCGCCGCGGGCATCGGCAAGATCGGCATCGTGGATTTCGATGTCGTGGATTATTCCAATTTGCAACGGCAAATCCTGCATACGGATGCGGATGTGGGACGGTCCAAAGCGCAATCGGCCAAGGAGAGCATCCAGGGCATCAATCCGAATTGCGAAGTCGTCATCCATGACACGCGGATTTCGTCCGAAAACGCGCTGGACCTCATCCGCCCGTACGACATCGTGGTGGACGGCACGGACAACTTCCCGACGCGTTACCTGACCAACGACGCGTGTGTGCTGCTCAAAAAGCCGAACGTGTATGGCTCGATTTTCCGGTTTGAGGGACAAGCCAGCGTGTTTGCGCCGCATTTGGGCGGGCCGTGTTACCGCTGCCTTTATCCCCAGCCGCCGCCGCCGGGTGAAGTGCCCAGTTGCGCGGAAGGCGGCGTGCTCGGCGTGCTGCCGGGCATCATCGGCTGCATCCAGGCCACGGAAATTTTGAAGCTTGCGCTGGGCAAAGGCAATTTGCTCATCGGCCGGTTGCTGCTCTTCAACGCGCTGGAAATGAAGTTCCGCGAGTTAAAGCTGCGCCGCGACCCGCAATGTCCCATTTGCGGCGAGAACCCGACGGTCAAGGAATTGATTGATTACGAAGTCTTTTGCGGCATCGAACCTAAACCGGTGAACGGCGATGCCAACGAAGTGACCGTGCAGGAGATGAAGCGCGCGCTCGATAATCCGACGCTGGGCATCAAGATCGTTGACGTGCGCGAGACGTATGAGTACGAAATCGCGCGCATTGAAGGCGTGCCATTACTGCCTATGAGCCAGATTCAGCGGCGCTTTACCGAGCTTGACCCGAACACGCAATATTATTTGCTGTGCAAAGTCGGCGCGCGTTCGCATGAATGCGCCGAGTTCCTGCGCGAACAGGGCTTCAAATACGTGAAAAACGTTAAAGGCGGCACGGACGCCTGGGCCAGGGAAATTGACCCGAAGATGCCGAGGTATTAAATTGTAACGTGACCGACGATCTCCCAAAACGCATCCAGGCCGCCCTGGCCAATCCCCAAAACATGGGCGAGCTGGCCAACGCCGACGCCGTGGGCACCGTCGGCAACGCCGATTGCGGGGAGATGTTGCGCCTCTGGGTGAAGTTCAAGGAAGAGAACGGCAGGAAGGTCATTGACCGCGCGACGTTCCAGTCCTTCGGGTGCGAGACGGCCATCGCCGTGGCCAGCCTGGCGACGGAACTGATTCGCGGCAAGACCGCCGGGGAAGCGCTCGCGCTCAAAACCGAGGAACTTGCTGGCGAACTCGGCCCGTTGCCGCCGATGAAAATCCATTGCGCCCAGCTTGTGGAAGGCGCGCTACGCTCGGCGCTCGAACCGCAGGCCGGGAAAAAAGAAAATTCTCCCGCGCCGAACCCTGGCTCGACCCTGCTCGACAGCTTTTCCAGGCCGAAAGAGGGTGTTAAGCTGACGTTTTTGGATTAGGGCAGGGGGCTTTTTTTCGCTACATTTTCATTTTCCTCACCGGCCCGCCTCTGCTACGGTTTTATCAATTTGGAAAGGACGACATTATGAAAATCGTAGATGAGTTTAAAACATTTATCATGCGGGGAAGCGTCGTGGACCTTGCGGTCGGCGTCATCATCGGCGCGGCATTCGGCAAAATCGTCACCGCAGTTGTCTCGGACCTAATCATGCCGCCCATCGGCAAGCTGCTGGGCAACCTTGATTTCACCAATCTTTACCTCCCGCTCTCGGACAAGATCAAGCAGGCCCAGACGGATTTCGCCGCCAAAAATCCCGGGGGCCATCTTCCCCTCGTTGACGCGCAAAAGGTCGGCCCGGTGCTGGCGTGGGGAGATTTCATAACGGTCACGCTGGATTTCGTCATTGTGGCCTTTTGCATTTTTCTGCTGGTCAAAGGCATCAACACCCTCGTCAAAAAACAGGAAGCCGCGCCCGCGCCGACCAACGAAGAAAAACTCCTGGCGGAAATCCGCGATTTGCTTAAAAGCAGGCAACAATAGATTGCCCTCGACACGACCGACCGGGCGGAAATAGGATTTTAGCGTTCGGAAAATCGGGCCTGAAATTTTAAGGTTTCGCTATGGCCAACTGTCCCAATTGCGACATCGCCTTGCAGACCGTCCGGCAACGGGAAGGGATTTATTTCCATTGCAACCAATGCGATGGCCGCGCGGCGACGATCCAGCAAATTCGCCGCACAGTAGGAGACCGTTTCATTTCGACCATCGTACGCCAGGCCAATCACGCCGCCGAAGTATCAGCGCGGCCATGCCCTTTTTGCCAGGTGCCGATGAAATCGTTCCAACTTCCGCGCCCGCCCATTACCCTGGATTCGTGCCGGCCTTGCGGAACGATTTGGTTTGATGCCGGCAAATTTGAACAGTTGCCCGAAGGCGCCGTCGAAACGCCGGAAGATGCCCTCGCGCGCGCGCTGGAATCCGAAGCGAAATGGAAAATCGAGCAACAGGCCGCCCGGGCCCGCGGGCTTTCCCGGGACGCACCGGAGGAATGGTGGAAATGGATTCCCGCCATGGTCGGCTTCCCGGTGAAATTTGACAGTATCGAAGTATCGCAACGGCCATGGGCCACCTGGTCTTTGGCCGCGGTTATTACGCTTATCAGCGTCATCGCCTTTTTTGACCTTGAAGACGCCGTGGCAAATTTCGGATTGATCCCGGCCGAAATGTGGCGCTACGGCGGGGCCACCTTCCTGACAAATTTTTTCCTGCACGCCGGAATCATGCATTTGGTCGGCAACATGTATTTCTTTCTCCTGTTCTCCGGCGAGGTGGAGGAACATCTGGGGCACTGGCGGTTCCTTGCCCTCATTTTTTTATCGGCGCTGGTGGGGAATTGTTTTCATATTTTAGGCAACCTGCATTCGGAAGTGCCGTGCATAGGCGCCAGCGGCGGCATTTCCGGCGTGCTCGTCTTTTATGCGCTTCAATTTCCGAAAGGCAAACTGGCCTTCTTCACCTGGCGCTTCGGATGGATTCAGCTTCCCGCGTGGGGTGCCTTTATCATCTGGCTGCTGCTCCAATTGATTGGCATTGGCATGCAACGGGCCGGCCTGAGCCACGTTTCTTCGATGGCCCACGTCGGCGGCGTCACCACGGGGTTTGTGCTTTGGTTGTGGTGGCGTAAAGTTAAATTAAGAACAGAAGAAACGGAGATGGCGGAAATATGAAAAAGTCTTTGCAGTTGAAGCTGCTTCGGCAGGCATTGGAGATTTGATTATGAAGAAAGAACTTTTTGAAGAATTGTTACAAAGTGTTAAAGAGGCCGCTGCGATTGAACGCGGCAAAATGAAGCCCTCACGGACATTCGAGGTAAAAACCGCCAATGACGTGGTGCGTGTGCGCACCCGGCTGGGATTGTCTCAACACAAATTTGCGCGCTTGCTGGGCATCAGTGAAAATACATTACAAAATTGGGAGCAAGGCCGCCGCAAGCCCGTGGGCGCCGCCAAAGTGCTGCTCAAAGTGGCAGCGCGCCATCCGCAGATCGTGCTGGAAGCGGCATGATGCCCTCTGGAAGATATTTGCATCTTACAGGACTCCTTTTGCCAGGGTTTAAGCTAATATTTCCCCTTGCCTTTCCCGCTCTTTTCCCCTATTCTACATACTGCCTGAACGCCGCGTGTGCGGATGTTCATAGAGGCTGAGAAAAAAAAGTTAACCAATAACCTAACCCTTAACCTCCGTTGCCACGGAAGTCTGGTTTAGGCAATGGAGCCTTCAGGCGCCCACCGCGCCCAAAAGTCTCCCCGCGTTCAAAAGTCATTATGCTAACAATGGAAGAAGCCCTCAAGCAGAGCGGCCGCTCGCTCGTCGCCCAGGGCGAAATCGTCAAAGGCACCATCATCGAAGTCCGCTCCAAGGAAGTCCTCGTGGACATCGGCTACAAAAGCGAAGGCGTCATCCCCGCCGGCGAATTTCAGGACCCCAACGCCATCAAAGTCGGCGATGAAATTGACGTCCTTATCGAAAAACTCGAAAACCGCGAAGGCACCGTCGTCCTCTCCCACGAAAAAGCCGAGTTCAAAAAGAACTGGGACAAAATTTTAACCATCTGCAACGAAGGCGGCCGCATCAACGGCAAAGTCAAATCCGTCGTCAAAGGCGGCCTTGTCGTCAACGTCGGCGTCGAGGCCTTCCTGCCCGCGTCGCAAATTGACGTCATCACGCCGAAAAACCTCCAGCAGTTCGTCGGCAACACCTACGAATTCAAGGTCGTCAAAATCAACCAGGACCGCCAGAACATTGTCCTCTCCCGCCGCGAACTCATCGAGCAGGAGCGCACCGAGAAACGCGCCCACCTCCTCGGCGAGATGATGCCCGGCGACATCCGCAAAGGCACCGTCAAGAACATCACCGATTTCGGCGCGTTCATTGACCTCAACGGCATTGACGGCCTGCTCCATATCACTGACATGAGCTGGGGCCGCATCGGCCATCCCTCGGAAATTTTGAAAGTCGGCCAGGAAATTGACGTCGTCGTCCTCGACGTGAACAAGGAAAAGGAACGCGTCAGCCTGGGCCTCAAGCAAAAAATGTCCAACCCCTGGGACAACATCGAGACCAAGTACCCCGTCGGCGCCAAGGTCAAAGGCAAGGTTGTCAGCCTCGTGCCTTACGGCGCGTTTGTGCAGCTTGAACCCGGCGTGGAAGGCCTCATTCACGTCACCGAACTTTCCTGGACCAAACGCGTGGCCAAGCCGAGCGACGTTTTGAAACAGGACCAGGAAATTGAAGCCGTCGTCCTGGGCATCAATCGCGAGGAACAAAAAATCTCCCTCGGCGTTCGCCAGCTCGAATCTAATCCGTGGGACAGCGCCGCCGAGAAATATCAGGCCGGCTCGCGCGTCAAAGGCAAGGTCCGCAACCTCACCAGCTACGGCGCGTTTGTGGAACTGGAGGAAGGCATTGACGGCATGATTCACGTCTCCGACATGTCCTGGACCCGCAAGATTAACCACCCCAGCGAAGTCATGAAGAAGGGCGACGAAGTGGAAGCCACCGTCCTGGAAGTGGACCGCCCGAACCAGCGCATCGCCCTGGGCATCAAACAGCTCGGCTCCGACCCGTGGGAAAATATCGAGAAGCTCTACAAAGTCGGCGACCTCGTCACCGGCAAAGTCACCAAGCTCGCCAGCTTCGGCGCGTTCATCGGCCTGCAGCATGATATTGACGGCCTCGTGCATATTTCGCAAATCAGCGAAGAACGCGTGGACAAAATCAAAAACGTGCTCAAGGCCGGCCAGGACGTCTCCGCCCGCGTCATCAAGATTGACAAAGGCGAGCGCCGCATCGGCCTGTCCATCAAGGCCGCCAACTACTCCGACGAGCAGCTCAAGGAAGAACAGAAACTGCTCGACTCGCTCAAGCCCGGCGAAGACCTCGTTGCCCTGCAACACGCCTTCGACGCCGCGGACGAGGCGCAAAAATCGGAATAACGAAGACATTCAAGACGCAACGGGCGGACTGGCAACAGTCCGCCCGTTTTGCTTTAATGCGCAGGACAGGCGTCCTCACCTGTCTCTGGCCCGACTTTGTAAAGTAAGATTTTGTCGAGCCGCCGATTTCCATGCCGCTCACCCTGACTAATCATATCTGTCTTAAACACAGTCAGATACGATTCATTAGCCCCTGTATCCCTCCGTTCTCACTTTTAAATCCTGTTGCCGTCCCAAAAGAGTCCTTTGGATTCAGAAGTTGGACAGGATTGTCCCGCAATAGGTCACAGTTTCCCGCTCGCGCGCACCGTTCCCGAACGGGAAAAGAGTCCTAATTAGTTGGCATTGGCTATGCTTATAGTCATGCATAGTTAATTAGAGTTACAGAGCATGAGCGCGCAGAACCCTTTTCAGATCCCGTCCTGCTTCAAACTGGACATCGAACAACGCCGCCGGGAACGTTTCAAAAAGACCGTCGTTACCGCCGTCGTCATCAGCGCCGCTGTCGTCGTGGGCCTCCTCATTGAAGGTTGCGTCAGCGAAAAATCACAAAGCGCCGCCGCCGAGAATTCGGTCCAGGCGCCCGCCGGGACCCCGGCCCCCGCGGAAACACTCCAGCCCCCGCACGGCCCGCCCAGCCTCAAAACCATTTCGCACCTTTCTCAAAATGTACCCGCGCAATCTTGTCCTGTTGCAACGGTCCAGAAAACCGACGCGCCGGTTGAAGGTTCCTCCGCAGCCAGCGCGACGGTTTATCTCGTCAAATCCGGCGACACCCTGTCGCACATCGCCAAAACCCACGGCACCACCGTCAAGGCCCTCAAATCGGCCAACGACCTCGCCAGCGACCGCATTGTGGTCGGCCAACAACTGAAGATTCCCTCGGCGTAATTTTAATCTTCCTCGTTCTCCGCGCAGTAGCTCGGTTTTGGTTCATTAGGGTGGTATGAAACTATTTGAAAGTGCCCGCGATAAAATGAAAACAAAACAACCAACACAGGGCAAACTAAACCAACTGGGAGTGTTTAGTTTTTTCGTTAATGATATTCGCGACATTTTAGAACAAAGCCGCAAAAAGTACGGGCGTTCGCGTCTCGACGCCGATGATTTCGACCCTCAAGGAAACCGCGTTGACGATGAGAAATGGCGCGTGTCTGGCGACACCCTGGAGATCATAAGGGTTTTTTTTATTATTCCGTCGCTCCTCGATGCCACCCCCCGCACAGGCTTTGACAAGCAGGAAAGCCAGGTAGAAGAGCACATGACGAAAGTAAGGACCGAGAAAGCCATTCAGTGGTCAAAATTGTTTGCCGATTGGCCGCAAGCAATGATGGACGCGCTGCCGAAAATTAAAAAATTGCTCGAAGGCCGCTATCGCACGCCGCGCCAGGCGGTAATTTTCTATTATGCCATGCGATATGACATTCAGCGAAATTTAAATCCAGTCCCAAATCCGGTTCATTTTTGCGAAAGATTCTGGACTGATAAGACGGCATTGCTTGCCGAAGAGCTCCGATACAAATTGGGAAATAACAGCATTACTTCGAAAACGATAGAACAGGCCAGAGGTGAGTTAAGGAAAAATCTTCACACGCTCGCGGAGACGCCGCAAAAATAAGGAAGCAGGAGGAATAGAACCAACGACTGGACTTGAATCAGCCAACGTTCCAATTTTTTTCACCTCGATGTCTCGCCAATGGGATTACATTACGCGGTTTCGGTCTTGTAACCATCGCGCTTCCACCAGTCCAACCCGCCGATCAATTCCTTAACGCGAAACCCCAGTTTGGCCATATTGAGCGCGCCTTTGGTGGAAGCGTTGCATCCGATGCCGTCGCAATAAACCACATAAAGGGCGGCGCGGTCGAGTTGCCGCGTGGAAGCCTCCGTCATGGTGCGATGTGGAATGTTGAGCGCGCCGGGGATGTGCTCCTTCTGAAAACTCTGCGGCGAGCGGGCATCAATGACGACAATCTTCCCGCCCTTCTTCAAAGCCTCCTGCAAATCCCACGAATCCGTTTCAAACTCCAGTTTGTTGCTGTAATGTTGGATTTGGCTGTCCATATTGAAATTCTAACGCGTTTTCGGTTCTGGCGTTGGCTCCGGCGCGGGGTTAGGCGCCAGGAAGTTTCGGCGGTACAACATTCTGGCTCTTTGTTCTTTTCTGTTTTTGCTTCTCCCGCTTCAGGAGCCATAGGCAAATCGCAAAAATGGCGAAGCAGGCGCCTATCCCGAACTGAATCAAAATATCAATCATAATACAGCTCTCCTGGCTGGATGATTCGGTTCAAGCCTGGCGGCTGGCTCACGTCCGCAATAATGACATCCAATATTGGCGTAGCGGAGACTATCATAGAGATTCTAGCCTAGCGATCTAAAGCTGGCCCACGGCGCGAATCACCGCAAGCAGGAAAATTTGCGTCAATCGCAAATCGTATATCGTAAATGGAGGGATGGAGCCAACGACTGGACTTGAACCAGCGACCCGCGCTTTACGAAAGCGCTGCTCTACCAACTGAGCTACGTTGGCAACCATTCTCTCCCCGGCCACAAGCCGGAATGCCAGACAGTATTATAGGCAGGCTAAACAAACGGGCAAGCCGTTTCCACGGAGGGGAAGGATTTTTAAGCCACGCATTTCATTATCTCATCATTTAGAAACGGTTGTGGTGCTTTTAATCTTTATCCAATCCGGGTTGTCGTTATCCATCCAATCAGAGGGGGACGCCTGCCATTTGATGGCTTCTCCATGACCGTCGGCAAACGTCAATTCGTACACGCTGCCATGCCGTTCCGCTGGCCGATCCCCCATTTGGTTGCTGTCAGGCCCCATATCCACGACAAACAGCGAATCGTTGATCGTCTCGCCGGATTCATCAATAAGGCAAAACAAATTGGCCGGCCGGGTAATTTGATTTTCGCGTTGGAAAAAAACGAAGTTGATGGTGTCTTCGCCCGCCGGCATCGAAAAATCTCCCACGGGATCATCAAAGCTGGTCCCGTTCATCCACGAATTCATGGAATAACTCCTGACGACCGGCCAGCCGCCAACGCTGCGATGGTCAGCCGGACAGCGATAAACTTTCGCCACTTTCACGTAGTTCCAAATGGCCCCATGCTCCAGCGCATAAATGTTGGTGGCACTAAATTGTGGGTCCGGGCCATAATTATACCCGGTGGTGTTGGGTTCTGTACTGGCATAACCCGGACACCACGAATAGGGATTCACCGGCTCGCTGCCGGTGCCGCACGGCCAGCTCGAAACCAATTCCCCGTTGTTTTCGTCGGCATAAACTTTACAGGCAACCGTAAGTTGCCGGAGATTGTTCAGGCAGGAAATGGCCTGCCCCTTTTTTTCAACCTGTGATAGAACCGGCAACAGTATCGCCGCCAGGATGGCGATGATGGCGATGACCACCAGTAATTCCACCAGCGTAAAACCAATGGTTCTCGCAGAGGAACTTTTCATTTGACTACTCTACCATATTCTAGCCCCTGAAGCATCGCGAATTTTGATGGTACCGCAGCGCAGATTTAACCGGCAATTTTTTGAATTAATACGCGAGATTAGCGGTCAGATACTCATAGTCAGGGCTTTATGAGTATCACAACATTATTACCACACAAACGAATGTTCAGATTGCTTGGTATTCTGACCGTCGTCGCTTTCCTTTTCTATGTTATGTTACCTTCAGTCAAATTTCTCATTAATTACAGCACGCGTTTTGTACAAGGGCAGCATCCTTTAGGCGGCTACCCCATTCATCGTTCTCCAAGCGTAACTTTACCTTCGATCGCAGTGGAATCCGGACGGACGTTGTGTTGTCGCATGGATTTTTGCGATTTTCGATTCCCGTTGCCAAAAGGAGCCGGCGTTATGAGAATTGACCCGGTCAGTGGAGGGGCCGACACAATTAATGGAGCCATCTACGTTACCAACGCCGTTGGAACGACGATTGACTTGAAAGCCTATGCAAGATTGATTCACGAAGCCGGCTTTCAGGTCTCCGTCTCCGATTATGGCTATGATTTTACAGCTAGCTCACCCGACGGCGGAGGTTTGGGGGTGGATGGGGGACAGGTTACCAAGATCTCATTTTCGTTTTTTGGAGATTATTAGACAAGCCGGGCCAAGCAGGGCCGCACTACGCGCGCGTGCTTCTGCGTGACCGATTGCTGACCTTAGCCTTCGCTGCCTTAGTGGCGCGTCCCCTTCGCGTGACTCTTTTGGCGCTGCTCTGTGGCCTCTGTGACTCTGTGGCAAAAACAGTCGGCCATCTCACTTTGCCTCTTGAACTTTTTCCTTCGCCCTTAATAATCTCGCCCATGGCTAAATCGCAAAACCAAACCGTCCTGTCTCTCGAACTGCCCGGCATCAAAAAAGTCCGCAGCGGAAAAGTCCGCGAAATCTTCGACCTCGGCGACCGTCTCCTCTTCGTCGCCAGCGACCGCCTTTCCGCCTTCGACGTCATCATGCCCAACGGCATCCCGCGCAAGGGCGAAGTCCTCACCCAGATTTCCTACTTCTGGTTTGGCCAAACCGAAGCATTCCAGCCGAACCACCTCCTCTCGCGCCCGGGCGAACCGTTGCCCAAAGAGCTGAAGCCCTTCGCGGACAAAATCGGCCGCCGCTACATGATTGTGAAAAAATGCAAGCCGCTCGCCATCGAATGCATCGTGCGCGGCTACCTGGCCGGCAGCGGCTGGAAGGAATACCAGAAATCGCAGACCGTTTGCGGCATCAAGCTGCCCCCCGGCCTCAAGGAATCCTCCGAGTTGCCCGAGCCGCTCTTCACACCCTCCACCAAGGCCGAGACCGGCCACGACGAAAATATTTCCTTCGAGCAGGCCCAAAAAATCGCCGGCGATAAAATCGCCAGTCAGGCCCGCGAAGCCAGCCTGACGATTTACAATTTCGCCCGCGATTACGCCCGCAAGCGCGGCATCATCATCGCCGATACCAAGTTTGAATTTGGCCTGGACGAATCCGGCACGCTCATCCTTATTGACGAAGTCCTCACGCCCGATTCCTCGCGCTTCTGGCCCGCGGACCAGTACATGCCCGGCAAAAGCCAGCCCAGCTTCGACAAGCAATTCGTCCGCGATTACCTCGAAACCCTCGACTGGAACAAAACGCCGCCCGGCCCCAAACTCCCTGACGACGTCGTCGCCAAAACCACCGCCAAATATCTGGAAGCCTACGAACGCCTGACCGGGAAGAAGCTCTAACTGCTAAAAATCACGCAAAGGCGCAAAGGCTGCCGAAAAGCCGGTGGCGACCCGTCTCCGCCGAGGCTTCGACGCGGCTGCTCGCGGGCTCGCAGAAAAACAATCTTTTTTTTCCGAAAATACCCTATATTTACCTGTATTTACTTATAATTACCTATATTTACCTACCGGCTGCCCTCCACCCCTGGTGGCTGGCAATGGCTGGCAGGCAAGAAGCCAAGCACCGTCAGGCGCGACATCTTTGTAGAATCAACAACCCCAAAAGATCCAAGCTCCGTCCAGGAGCGGCATAATCTGGGGGTGAGCCAGAAGATGTCGCCCCTATCGGGGCTTATGGTTTTTTTGGGCTTTCGGAACTACAAATATTTCGCTCCTAACGGAGCTACGTTATGTCAAAGAACACCGCGTTGGCCACGCATGGCGTGGTTACGCGTCCGGGGCATTTTACCAGGCCCGACGGCAAAGACATAGTTCGTCACTACCACAATCGAATGCGTTAGCCACGAACGCAAAAATCTACGATTTACGATATACTATTGACGCAACTGATTGAGGGAGCATGTGTTGTGCCTTTGCGTGACGCGTTTAGAGATTTACTGTTTGCGGTTCACAAAGCGGGAGCCTTGTGCCAAAATCTTGCTCAATGGCGACGAACATCATGCCAAAAATGGCAAAGCGTTTCCGTGACTACAGGGCGGAGGCAGCAAACTGGATCACGCTTTCAACTGGGGAATATTACCCGGACATACTTAAAGACGCATGTCTACTTTATGGTCCGGTTTTGACTTTATTTGGCAGGTTGTTGTCAGAATCGACATCTTCGAAGGAATTATTTTTGGCAATCCAAAACCAAACTTCGAATCAATGGCTCCGTATACAGCTATCTCGAGTCTTTAGGAAATACGTATCTCCGGAAACGCCTGTGGAAATGCTAAAGAAGAAAAGTCAGGCCAAATCGATCTGTAAGCAATTCGGAAAAGGATTTCGTCCGATAAACGAGGTGCAAAAGGCGTTCGCAAGTCGACCGAATCCTGATGAGGCCATTTGTGCCGTATTATGGGAATACAAGGATCGTGGAAAGAAGGGATATGATCTAACCGAAAAGTTTTTTTACATTTTTAGGGAAAAGTTTCCTGCTTTGCCGATCGTTGGGCCAGAAAGGGCAGGTCGCGATATATTGCTTGGAGAGATTTGGAATGAATATCCCAAAAAAGACCGCCCTGTTGATTTTGTCATTTATAACAAGGACAAAAGTCGGGTTTTGGCTATTGGTCTTGCGCGGTATGATTCAGATCGAGGTGGGGCGCAAGAGGATGATCGAACAGGGGGATATATGAATGCCGCGGTGGAGATTTTAAAATATTGCGAAAAGATGGGGCATGAGACAAAAATAATTTTTCTTAATGATGGTCCAGGTCTTTTATTGGGCTCGATGTGGGAAGACTACTCTTATCTCGAAGAAAGTCACAAAGGTCGAATTCTTGTTTTGACTTTGCGCATGGTTCCCGAACGAATAACGTCTAAATGGTTAAAGGCATAATATGGCAACAGGTGTTCCAAAATCGAAATGGCAGAAAAATTCTTTAACGATTAAAAAACACGAGGAAGTCGTTGTTCACTATACTGGAAAGAAATCAGAGGTTTCAGTGCTCAACAGTCCGGATAGTGTGGTGCAATTGCTTTGGGATGGACCCGGTACGAACGGCGATCGGCAAAGAAACAGGCTTTATTATGGCGACAATCTTGGGATAATGGCCTCGTTTCTGCCGGAGCTTCGGGGCAAGGTTAGGCTGATTTATATTGATCCACCGTATGGAACTAAAAGCATTTTTCAGTCTAGAAAACACCAAACTGATGCATATTCCGATATCCTATCAGGCGCGCATTATGTGGAATTCCTTCGTGAGCGTTTAATCGTTTTATTCGAATTATTGGCTCACAATGGGTCGATATATGTACATCTAGACGATAATATGGTTTTCCCGATTAAGCTCGTCATGGATGAAATTTTTGGTGCTAGGAACTTTCGCAATTTCATCGTTCGCCGAAAGTGCAGTTCAAAAAATTTTACAAGGAAAGTATTCGGAAATGTCGCGGACTATATTCTTTTTTATTCCAAATCGGATGACTATGTGTGGAACAGGCAGTACGAGGAGTGGACTCCAGAAAAAGTCCAAAAAGAATATGAATTTTTAGAGAAAGAAACCGGACGTATTTACAAACGAGTTCCGATTCATGCACCCGGAACTAGGAATGGGGAAACAGGCAAAGAATGGAAAGGTATGAAACCACCGCCTGGCAAGCATTGGCAGTTCCCGCCTGCTGTCTTGGATGAAATGGACGCGCGGGGAGAAATTTACTGGTCAAGTAACGGAAACCCTCGACGAAAGATATATCTTGATAAAAGTAATGGAATGGCAATCCAAGATATTTGGAATGACTTCCGAGATGCACATAACCAAAACGTGGTGATAACCGGTTATCCGACTGAAAAGAACCCAGAAATGTTGAGAAGGATTATCAGAGCATCTTCAAATGAGGGTGACTTGGTTATGGATGTATTTTCTGGATCTGGAACAACGTTATGTGTGGCCGAAGAAGAAAAGCGCAAGTGGATTGGCGTGGATAATAGTGCTGAAGCGATTGCTGTTACATTACAGAGATTTTTTAAAGGAAGCCAGTTAATGGGTGACTACACTCAAAATTCTAAATTAAAACAAAACGGCGGCCAACTAGTCCTAGATGATGCGATAATGCAAGTCGGGTCACATAAGCGGATCACTAATTTTAGTCTTTACGCAGACCAGAAAATGAAGGCTGAAATACTTCCTATTCTTCAACATTATTCGATCAAATAGGTTGATGCAGCTTGATCCATTTTATCCAATAATTGGATGCAGCGGAAAGAATATAAGCGTTAGATTTTAGTTGTAACCACTCCACTTCCCATACCCGTCTCTCACAATATCCTCGAAATGAAACGGTTCCTTTCACGATTTTTGCAATGTTTGTTGTTCCTTGCTGCGCTCGCTGCGTTCACTCCCGCCGCGCACGCGCAGCTTGATCCCGACCGCATCCGCGAAATTGCGGCGATGCTCCAGCCGCGCGCCGCAGGTTTTGGCCAGCCCATCACCAACCGCGCCGCGTGGGCCGATGTCCTGGCCCGTCATCCCGGATTGACCAACGTCCTGGCACAGGCCGCCAGGGACGCCGCCCTGCCGCCGCCCGCGCAGCCGGATTCCCTGTACCTGGAATTTTCCCGCGACGGCAACCGCGAGCATTACCAAAAAGTGGCGAGTTCGCGCCGCGGCCGCATGGCCATTTTCACGCTGGCGGAATGCCTGGAGGACAAGGGCCGTTTCATCGCGCCGCTGGAGCGCACCATCGCCGCCTTTTGCGCCGAGCGCACGTGGGTGCTGCCCGCGCACGATGGCCGGCTGGAAAATTTCCACGGCACCGCCACGGACATTGACCTGGACGACTCCACCTACGCCGCCGAACTGGCCACGGTGAATTATCTGCTGGGCGACCGCCTCTCGCCCGCCACGCGGAAATTAATCCGCGACAACCTGGAACGCCGCGTTTTTGCGCCTTACCGCGCCGCCGTGAACGGCGAGCGCCCGCTGTTCTGGTGGATGACCGGCGGCAATAACTGGGACGCCGTGTGCCTGGACGGGGTGACCGGCGCGGCCTTGGCCACGTTCGATTCGCCCGAGGAACGCGCGTGGTACATCGCCGCCGCGGAAAAATATATCGGCAGCTACCTGGCCGGCGGCTTTACGCGGGACGGCTATTGCGTCGAGGGCCTGGGCTATTGGAATTACGGCTTCGGAAATTTTTGCACGCTGTCGGAAAATATCCGTGAAACGACCGGCGGCAAAATTGATTTGCTGGCCCGTCCGGAGGCCGCGCAAGCCGTGCTCTTTGGCCTGCGCTCGGAAATTCTCAACGGCGTCTATACCTCCATCGCCGACTGCAACCCCAGCAACACGCCATCCCCGCAACTCACGCAATATTTGTCCCGCCGCCTGGGCCTGGACATGCCTGAGTGGCACACCGACAGGATCAACGATCTGCTTTATCACGAGGTCGCAACGCTGTTCATGCTGCATGACCTGCCCGTGCTGTCCGTGCAGAGCGATCTTTCCGAATTGCCATGGCGTACCTGGTTTCCCGACGGCGGCGTTTTGATTTGCCGGCCCGGCCCGAACGCGCAAACGCCCTTCGCCGTCACTGTCAAAGGCGGGAACAACGGCGTTAACCACGGCCATAATGACCTCGGCAGCTTCAGCGTCGTCGCGGGAAACCAAATGCTCATCTGCGACCCCGGCGGCGAAATTTATACGAAGCGCACGTTCGGCCCGCATCGTTACGAGAGCGACGTGCTGAACTCCTTCGGCCACGCCGTGCCGATTATCGCCGGACAATTGCAGCTCAGCGGCAAAGCGGCTCGCGCCGTGGTGCTCGAAACCAATTTCACCGCCGCCGCCGATTCCATTGTGTTCGATTTGCGTTCGGCGTATCCCATCAAGGATATGGATAAGCTGCAACGCTCATTCACTTTCCGGCGCGGACCATCGCCCTCGCTCGAAGTCCGCGACGACGTCAGTTTTATCTTCCCGGCTAATTTTGAATCCGCGCTCATCACCTGGGGCAAAATCCGCCGTGTCGGCAAAGACGAGCTGGAAATTTCCGACCATGGAAGCGCCGTGCATGTGCTCATTGATACCGGCGGCCGTTTCTATCATCTTCGGGAGGAAACGATTAACGAAGATACCGAGAACCATCGCAAGCCGGTTCATCTGGGCATTGTGCTGGACGACAAAATTTCCGGAGCCGTCGTCACGCTGCGGATTTCGACGGTGACAAGTAATTGAGGAGAAAGCTCCCGGCCCGTTTTAGTTTGCGCTCACGCGTGGCCGGTCTTTAAACTCCGTACCCGCGTGAGGAATCGTGTCTCAATATATCATTTGATTGCGTTCTGGCTTGGCACGCAATTCATCGTGGCCGGCGTTTGCTTCCATCTGCCCGACTTCATTGCCGCGAAGAAAGTGCATTTCTGCATGCAGTGCATGCCGATGTCCACGCTGATGCTCTGCGGCATGGGGCTTATCCTCACGGGCATTCCCCTGGCGGCCTACGGCCTGTTTCCCGTCCGGACCGACGAGAAAAAAAATCTTACCGCGGAATATCAGCTTCATACGCTGGACAATGCCCGTTTGAGCTGGGCGCACTGGCGATTGCTCATCGTCCTGGCCGTGGCGCTGGTCGTGGACGTGATGAAACCGGCGACGCTGGGTTTCGTCATGCCGGGGATGATGCATGAATATGGCATCACCAAATCCACCGTGTCGCTGCTTTCCCTGTTTGCCTTAATCGGCACGACGATCGGATCCATTCTTTGGGGCATCATGGGAGACCACCTGGGCCGCCGCAGCTCGATACTTTTGGCCTCGCTGATATTCATCAGCACCGGCATTTGCGGCACGATGCCGGCGTTCAAGTGGAATCTCTTTATGTGCTTTTTTATGGGCATGTCGGCCGGCGGCCTTTTGCCCATCGTATTTGCGTTGCTCGCCGAAATGTCACCGGCGCGGCATCGCGGCTGGCTGTTGGTGCTGATGGGCGGCGTCGGCAGCGCCGGCGGCTACCTGGCGGCCAGCGGCGCGGCGGCGTGGCTGGAACCGATTTTTAGCTGGCGCATTTTGTGGCTGCTCAACCTGCCCACGGGCCTGCTCGTCATCCTTTTGAGCCGGTTCATCCCCGAATCTCCGCGCTTCCTCCTGCACGAGGGGCGGGTTGACGAGGCGCAAAACAGCCTCGCCAGGTTTGGCATCGAATTGATTCCCGTTCCCGCGGATGCCCCGCGCGAAGTTTTGACCCATTCGACGGAATTCAAGCAGTTGTTCCGCAAACCGTATCTGGCGCTGACACTGACTGTCTGTCTCTACGGCCTGGCGTGGGGACTGGTGAACTGGGGCTTTTTGAACTGGCTGCCATCCGTCATGCGGGATTACCTGCACATGGATGGCAAAATCGCCAATCATCTGCTGGCCAAGTCGGCGTTGTTTGCGCTGCCGGGCTGCGTCGTGGTGGCGTGGCTGTACGGCTTTTGGAGCAGCAAAAAAACGATGGCGGTTTTCGCCGTGGCTACGGCGGTTGTACTCACGGGCTTTGCGACGTTTAAACCGGGCGACAGCCAGGCATTGTTCAGCGTGCTGACCGTCGCGCTGCTGGTTTGCCTGAGCGGAATGATTGCGATGCTTTCGCCTTACGCTGCCGATCTTTATCCCACCAAACTCCGCGCCAGCGGCGGCGGCGTGTCGGCCAGCAGCAGCAAAGCCGGGGGCATCGTCGGCCCGGTCGCGATTGCGCAGGTCATGACCATTTTTCCGGGACTGACCGTCCCGGCCCTCGCGGTGGGCATTCCGCTATTGGTGGCGGCCGGCGCCTTGTGGCTAAACGGCAAAGAAACTTCCGGCAAACGCCTCGAGGAATTGCAGAATACCGTCAATCCCTCCCTGCTGGCGCAGCCGAAGAAAATATAGTCTGTAACGCAATCGGCTATCCGGGCCGTGGGGATATTTTGGGCGCCCGGTTGCGTCTTCACGAGGAAGAGGAATTACGCAGCAAAGGGCCGTTGCAAAACGCCAAAATTTTTCAATTCGACCTGCCGCAACGGCCGGCGTAGCACTGCCTGGATTACCGCCGGCGGCGAACGTCATTGACTGGATACGGCATCCAGTATTCCTTCATCCTGCACCAATGTCCAATTCTTGTCCGGATTGTAATCCTTCATGCGCACCGCGATCCGGTCCGTTTTTTCGCCCAGGTCCCGCTGATAAACCTTCCCGTCCTGGTTGACAATAAACGTCATGACGCCCGACTGGTTCCAATTTTCCGGATATGCCACCAGCGCGAAACCGTTCTTGAGTTGGCCGCCGCTCATGTAATCCTTGCTGCCGTCCGGCGCGGCTTTACCCTGCGCGGTCAAAATTCTGAAACAATAACCATGAAATGCATGCGGGCCGCTGCCTTTATGCCCGCCATATCCCTCCGCGTGGGCTTCCGCCACCAGCGCGCCAAAAGGACTGGGAGATTCGCCCGCGGCGACTGGCCAATAAAGGCCGTCCTTCTTGCCAGGCGAGCTTTTGAATTTTTGCGCGTACACGCCGCCGTTCATCGCCGCGAGTTGCTGTTGGGCCTTGACGTAAGCGCGGCAAACACCGATGGCCGTCAGTTCGTCCCTCCCGATGTGCCGGTTAATGATTTCTTCCTTGCCCGCGGCCGTGTCGAAATACCATTGGCCGTTGTTTTGCTTCAACGGAATCGGCATGGGCCAATCGTTCGTGCCGACGTCAATATAGACCTCGTTGTCGCTTTGTTTATCCAGCTGGCAATTTTCCTCGAGGGCATGGGCAAAATGGCGCGCGTTGTTGGCGTCCTGCACCTTGTCCCCGGTTTGAAGCGATTGGAGATCCGGCCCAAAAATCTGGCCCAGCGCTGTCCGGTCGTCTGCTGCGACGGCGGCGCGCAACGCTTTTACCGCATCGTCCGGCGACGCAAACATTTGCTGCGTTTGCTGGTTCGTCGCC
>Ga0206948_1080_pt1 | contig 26541 bp, 14 predicted proteins | sample Alteio_BWOrgHeat_FD_153236 | JGI IMG/M metagenome (GOLD analysis project Ga0206948, IMG submission 153236) | Enriched cells from forest soil in Barre Woods Harvard Forest LTER site, Petersham, Massachusetts, United States -... | ecosystem: Environmental > Terrestrial > Soil > Temperate forest > O... | reverse complement strand
TAAACTTGCTGAAGCCTCCCCTATCTGGCTGCCCGCCGTTTCTAAGGCTTTTTGCTTTTCAGCTAGTTGAGCCTTTAATCCTCCCAAATCGGCTCCTGCTTTTGTTGCCTCTGCTATTTGCGCTTGAAGCTTTTCCATTTCACCTTGAAGCCCTGCTTGCGCCTCTTTTGCTAATCTTGCTTTTTCTTGAAGTGCTGCCTCGCTTTGTTCAAATACTGCAGTTAATCTTGTAAGCTCTTGTTTTAATCTGGTTATTTTTACTGCATTATCCTCACCTAATTGCACAACTTCTAAATGATATGAGCTTTTCGCTGCAGCCAGCTGCGCCCTTAATGCTGCTTGCGCCTCCTCACTTGCTTTAATTGCAGCTGCATGTTGCGAAGTCAGATTTTCCAGTGTCTGCTTGTGGACTACTTGAAGGTCACTTAATTGGCGCTTCAATTCAGCTATTTCCCTCGCTTTTGCAGCATCTGATTGTACTAGCTCTGCACTTTTTTCTCCAACTTCTCCTCCTCTCTCTTTCTCTTGTCTAGCTTGATCAGCTAGTAATGCATCAAGCCTTGCTTGAAGTTCTTCTTTTGCCTTATCATATTGTTTCTCCAGCCTAAGTTTTTCTGCTTCAAGTTCATCTCTAGCCTTTTGAACTTCCTGCTTTGCAGCGTCTAGTCTTAGTTGCAAATCTTGCATATCCAAAGCTTTTAAGGCTTTATCTTCTAGATATTGCTCTATACTTTCTGCCTGCTCTTCTGTTGTTCCTAACAGCACTTTATTTGCATTGACGAGATTTTCATTTTCTTGTTCTAATTTTCTCACTAGTAAAACAAATTTTTCATTAGCTCGTTCTAATTCTTCTCTTCGGAATTCCTCATTACGACTACGCGTGCTAGCAGCCTCCTTCGCCGCTGCTGCAGCCTGTGCTGCAGCAGCTGCTTCTGCCTCTAATTTTGCATTTTTCCTGACCGCTTCTGATTTTTCTCTCTCTAATTTACTAAGATCCCCTTCTAAGGCATCTTTTTCTGCATTACTTGTTCTTATTTGCTCGGCAAGTGACTCATTCTCTTCTAGAGCAGTAAGAAGTTGAGCTTCCAAATTCTCTTCCGGCTCATATACCTCTAAGTGTGCATCCCTAGTTACTCGCGGCTCTGTAACTTGGACTTGTTGTGCTTGAGCTTCTGCTAGCTGAGCTTTCAGCTTTTCAATCTCTTCTCTCATAGCACCCACATCTTCAGTAGCCTCCTGAGCTCGAGCAACAGTAGATTCCCCACCAACCTGAAGATGCATACCTTTAGGCAATTTGTCTTTACTTCCAACTTCAGCTTCCTCTTCACTTTTTGCCTTCGCAGCCTCTGCTGCTGATAGCCTTGCTTGCAGCGCTGCAATTTGAGCACTTATCGTACCCATGTCTTGAGATATTATTTTTATAGAGGTTTCAGGGTTTTGCATTTCCTGCAGCTGCGTAGCATGTGTTGCTAACACATCATTAACACCTGCTAAAATAGTAGCTACATTTGCTTTAGTTTGAAATCCCATTGCATTCCCTATTGCTTCTCGATATTCTCTACCTTCAAGCCCCCGCGCTTCTGCTGCTATGATTGCCTCAACTGCTTCATCTAAACTTTTACCTTTAACTTTATTCCCCAGTGCAGCTATTAGCGCTTCCTTATGTTGATCAGCTGGGAGCTTTTTCGCATTTATTGGCAAGATTGCAGAAACCACGGCATTTACATCATTTTCAACAATTGTATTATACAATGCATCTTTTAATGCTTCTCTATATTGGACTTGACTCTCCTCTCGAGAGCTAGCAGCAATAGCTTCTCTTGGCTGCTCAGGGCGAGTTTTATTTATCTCAGCGCGAGTTTTATTTATCTCTTCTAAAAGAGAAATTTGCCTATCCACTTCAAGAAGCCTTAGCTCATCGACTTGTATGATTGCGGCTTGCACAACATCGAACTTAAGTCCAAGATCTAGAGCTAAAGCCTTAGCCAACTCATCCCTGCTTTGATTTATTCCTGTAAACCTTACTGGGGGATTTCCTAACCCTGTGCCTAGTTGTTGAGCCAGACCCTGAACTCCTAATCTGACCGCCAATAATTCTTCTTCTCTTTCTGATCTTTGTCGTCCAACATGATCTAGTTGATCATCCAAGCTTTCTGCTACCTCATAAAGGTCATCTATGTTTTTTTCAAGTTTATCTACTTTTTCAACAGTAATAACAGACGCTAATATGGCATCTATTTCTTTTGATCTATCTACTATTGCAGCGATGTAAGGTATTAATGTATCTGGATAATATTCATCATATTTCGCCATCACTTCTACTATTTTAGCAGGATTCTCCCCTTTATTAGCATCGCTTTTATCTATCTTAAGCTCTTGCAGAGCAGCAATCATCCTACATTGTTTTAATATTCTATTAAGATTACCTTCTTCATTAATTTGATTTTCTTTTATTCCAAGCTCTTTCATAGCAGAATCTATTAGCTCTTTAAAGCGATAGAGCTCATCAAAATTGTCCACTATTTTTCCTACTTTCTCTGCATCAAAACCTGCACCCATAGCTGCAGCTATTTCAGCATAATACTCATCTTCCAGTTTAATATATGGCTTATATTCTCGCAGCTTGATAAAAGCTGTTATTAACTCCATAACTGCCTGTATGTCTCTTGTAACGCCTTTAAGCATTTCAAGCTCTTGTTCGAATGTTGCATCAAAATCCTTTCCAGCCCCTAAATCAATCCCTAATATTTTCTCGTAACCTTTTTGATTTCCTTTAAATGTATCTACAATAACAGCACTTACATCTTTACCTTCTGCTACTTTCTTAAAGCCTGGCACAGTATTTGCCAATATTCTGACAACATCACCACTATCAATATCCCCAATTACTTCAGCGTCTCTATAAGCTTGTTCCATTACTATTCTTACTGTATCTTCTGGAAGCTCAAGCGCGGTTGCAAGGGAAGGAACTAATTTATGAATGTTTGCAAGATTCTTCATGTGTTGCAGTTCATCATTAATTGCTTTTTCAATTTCACGCAAATTCCTATTGGCAAAATTTGCAAATGTATGGATATCATATATCTCTTTAATGCTTGCTTTCACTTTTACTGGGTCTAACCCATTTTCCTGAGCAAAAGGAACTCCAAGTCTAATGTTAAATAATAGCGGCTCCACCGTTTCTTCGAAGTCACGTATGCTTACCAGTTTATCAGCATACTTTAAACGCAATTGCTCAGCTGCTTCAGTACAGGCAGAATCTACCTCTGATTTTTCCATTCTCCATAATGTAGCTAATCTTTCGGCACCTTTGCTAAGATGAAATTCAAGGGGTAGTTCTATTTCTAGCAATGCTTCTTTAAACTGATTATCCAAACGCTCTAAATCATTTCTCTCAACTTGCCTTTTAAAAGTTTCTATAATTACTCCTTTGGCTTGAGCTGAATCTATTTGTCTATCTTTTGCAAAAGGAATACCTATTCTAAGATGCGCTAATAGCGGAGTGGTTATTTTATGAAGCTCAGTTGTAAATTTTTCCGGACTTACACCTTTTGCTGAAACTTCTAGGAATGCATTTACATATATATCACGCACATCTTGTGCATTTAGTTTATGCGTTTTCGCATATTTATCAGCTTGCTGAACTAGGAATTCTAACTTAATAAATTCATTATCAATATTATTAGCGATCTTACTCAAATCTTCTTGAGGATTTGCATTGTATATTCTTACAACTATTTCTTTTACTTTTTCGGGGTTGATATTATTTTTTTCAGCAAAAGGAATACCCCGTTGAAGGTGAAGTAATGACGGATTTATTGCATGGTAAAATTTATCTTCGTTTACTATCCCATTTTGCACGTGGCTATCAATTTCGCTAACATATACAGATCGCACATCTTTTTCTTGCAAATGCCAGTCTGTAGCTTTTTGAGCAACTTCATCAAGAACCTCTTCTTTAGTACGGCCTTTTTTTACTGGTTCCACCACAGCTGCAGCCTGTTGAGCTTCCGGTTTTTCAGTTACTAATTCTTCAGCTTTCTTCGAGCTTTTTATGCCAAGGTTTGTTGCTCTTCTTCCCTGCTTGCCAGATGATGTGGGTTTTTTATCAGCATCAGTTGTAGAAGCTCTGCGCGACCGTTTTACTAGGCTACTGTTTGTTAAAGCAATTTTAATTTTATTAGGATCTACATTTATATGTTCCCCTTTTAAATCTCTTGCAACTTCCTTTGCTAGATGATCTAGATCAGTTGCTTCACCTCCGCCTACTCGTTTAAACGAATCTTCAAGCTTTTCAGCAGTTAACGAAGGGATGCCAATACTTTTAGCCATAGTAATACTATCCCTCCTTGTAATGCTTTGAGTATCTATTGGAGGCTCAGCCCCTAAGGCATGAGTAGTTGTTGAAACAGGTTCCGGTTGCCTTGCTAATGGCCCTAGCTGATCTCCCCCTGTTTGTTCCACAACTGCTTTACTAATTCCTCCTTCCCCAAGTCTCATAAATTCATCCTGATCGCCAAAATCAGGATCTGCTTGTGTTTTTTCTACATCTCTTTTATTAAAAAGGTCATCAAAAATTCTATCAAGCTGTGCATCTGAGAATTTAGGACTTTGAGGAAGATCGACAATATCTTCTTCTGATCCAAGCATAGCTTGGATCGCCTTTTCAGTACCTATTTTTATTGCTGCAAGCACTTTACTTCTATTCAAAGAAGGGTTAAGCTCAAGTACAGCTTCGGCAAAAGCATTTTCTTTTTGCTCCCATGATACTTGGCCTGCTTTTTCTAAAGCTGAGAGTTTTGTGAAATAATTTAGAAGCAAGCTGGTAGTGTTTTCGTCCATTCTATATTCGCGTTCTAATTCAACGTACCAATACTTAGCGTACCATCCCAGCGATCCCTTCTGTATTCTAGGGACTGCAGGCGTGAGTTTTTCAGGTGAGGATACAACAGATGGTTCAGATGCAGCCGATACTTCCATTCTTTCCAAGAACTGGTCAAATAAGCCAGCAAACTGATCTTCGGTGAATTGTGGTGCTTTGGGGTCATCAGCGAATATAGGCTTTTCAGGCGGCTCTTCATATTTTTTTTGAGGGTTAAGAACGCGCCATCCATTTTTATAACCTTGATTTATTATTTCACGTATTTCTCCTGTATTTTCTATATCTAACTTTGTAGTTACAGCTTGAGCAAAAGCATCCAATTCATTTGGATAATTACTGCTTTTTATATTTGCAATATACTGATCAAATATAGCTAAATGCTGCGTACCTATTTTATAACCTTTTTCGGTTAATGCACTGAAAAAATGTGGCATATACCACCCCCTTGAACCAAGAGGAATTTCTATGCTTGGACGAGGTGCATTAATATTAGAAGTTGTTGTGGATGCTGCAGAAGGTAAGCTTGCTGTAATCATGGCTGCAACCACAGAATCTCCCCTTTCTACTGCCGGCTTAGGTGCAATTGCTTTAGTTGATTTTGGTTCAGACACAGACCCTTGGCGTACTTGTACCTGCGCCTGTTTTTTAGCAATTGTATGAGCTTCGGCTTCACGGCTTGGAGATGCAATGTGAGCACTAAGAATATTTCTCACTTCGGCCTCAGTTTTTCCTATTTTTGCGCCAAATTGGGTTTTTAGATCTTTTGCAACTTGCTGTAAGGTAGCATCCTGCTTTTTACTAAAGAATGTTTCAATTGTACTTTTAAATGTTGCAGAGTTTATTTTAAGGTCTCTAGCAATATGCTCTCTATTTGCTATTAATTGGTCTTGTAAACTTTTTCCCGATTTCATACCAACATCCCCATAATCTTTACACTTCCTTTTATTGTAGTAGTTAATTATTAATAACTGATTAACGATGAGTAAAAAAAATATTGAAAACTAATAGAGCCATCCCCCTACACATTTTGTAAAATACTAATACTGCGTTCCATGGCGGCGCGGGCGGCCAGAAGTTGCGCGATCTCGGATTTAACTTCACCGATACGGGCTTCCTGATTGGCCGGAAAAGTGACCAGGCTGATTTCCCACAGAGTTATGCTTTTGATATAGCGAATACCGCTGGCAAAGAATGCATCATCGATCTCATACCCAATACTCAGCCCATCGATCACTCCGCTTTTGATCAGAGCATAGGCCTCACGGGCGCGTAAGAGCTCGGTGAGCAGCTTCCCGCGGACAAAAAGCCCCTGCACGGTTTCAAAGATCTCTGAGAAATAGCCGATGGGCTCCCGGTGATCATGTTGCCATAAAAGCTGTATCTGCCTTTTTTGGGCCAGCGTGTCGCGAAAGGCTCCTGGCAAAACCACATCGCCAGAGGCATCGATTATATTATAGATGCTCGCATAACCCGTAAACTCGCCATCAGCGATAGCCGACTTTGCCTCAATGCAATTTGTATATATTTTTGTTTTCATTTTACTCCTCCAAATATAAAGTCATTAAAAAATTAGGGGTATTCTTATGCATTACTGGTTACTCAAAACCGAACCCAACGATTACAGCATTGCCGACATGGAACGTGACCGTACCGTTGCCTGGGATGGAGTCAGAAACTATCAGGCACGAAATAACATGAAACTTATGCAGGTAGGCGATCAGGCGTTCTTTTATGCCTCAGGCAAAAACCCCTCAATCGTTGGCATAGTCAAAGTGATTAAGCCTCACTACCCTGATCCGGCTGATCCCCGTTTTGTTCTGGTTGATGTGGAATTCATAAAGAAACTCAAGTCTCCAGTCGCTTTGACTGTCATCAAATCCATGCCGGAGTTGAGCGGCCTACCCATGCTCAGGCAAAGCCGGCTTTCGGTGATGCCGGTTACTAAAGAGCAATGGAAAATTATTTGCGACCTTTAGATAGTATCACCGCCTTCTATAGCGCCCAGTCCTATAGCCTGGCGCTTTTCGTTTATGGTCATGAATGGGCAAGCAGCCAGACGACTCCACACAGTTTGACGCCGCTCGGCCAGCGCATTGATTTCATCAGTGTCGCAGGCAAGCTCATAATCATAACCATAGAAACTACCCAGCCAGCTGTTGAGATTATCCACAACATTCTCGGCAATGGGAATCACTGTCTGCTCCCATAAAGCCAGACGCGCTTCCTGCAAATTGGCATAGGTGTTATCCCCGGGAATGCCCAGGAGCTGCGGTGGCACACCTAGAGCCAAGGCAATATCGCGCGCCGAGCTGTGCTTGGATTCAATAAAATCCATATCTTTGGGAGATAAACTCATCTCCCGCCATTCCAGACCACCCTCCAATAGAATCGGGCGACCAGCATTGCGCGCACCGCAAAACACTTCATCAACCATGGATTTCAGCCTGGCAAACTGCTGATCATTAATATGCCCTGGCTGATTCTGATCATTCTTAACGATAATCGCTCCCGAAGGGCGCGCGCCGTTTTGCAGCAAAGCCTGATTCCACTGTCCAGCCTGATTATGCTGATCAATACTATAGGCTGCCGCTTCAATCGACGAAAGACCATACCAATCCGAAAGCGGATGGAAACTCTTAATGTGCAGAATGTTTGAATACCCGGTCACCGGATCAACATGAAAATCCGTGATCTTATTCTCCACCTGATAGCGATAACATGATGGAATAAAATTCTTCCCCGGGATTATGGTGATGCGATCAGGACGCAAAGCATAAAGTTCCTGCGGTGGCTTACTGCCCGCGCCAATAGCAAGGACGAAAGCATTACCGGCAATTTGCCGATACGAGTAGAGCATCTCAAAAAATTCCCTACCGCTTTGTGTCGGGTTGGGACGAGCAAGCAGAACCAACAGCGGATGCGATTTAACTGGCACTTTTTTTCCTTTAACGTTTTGGTAGAGCTGCAAAGGAATGCTGGCAGCTGCCTGAGCAATAAGGGCAATCGAGCGGTGCGCGATCACATTCTTAATGTAGGCCTCATCTGCAAACCGGCTGTAGTCCCGGCTCATCCACGACGCCCCGAAAAGCGGCATGAGATATGTATTATCAGGCACCCGACTTTTCGTCAGGAGCTTTTGAAGTTTTGCAAACATGATTTTTCTCCTATTGGGTTGAGTTATGCAAGGCCTAAAAGAATTCCAAGCGCCCCCTGACCCCCTACAGGGGGCGCTCGAAAAAAAGCTGAATGCTTTTTTTCGTACCTAAATCAAAAGGCCTTGCAGGAAATGCAATTGTGAGGGTGCTGCACTCATTGTGTTGAAGTAGTTAAAGCGCAGTTTTGGGGGTTGCTATGACAAAAAAAAGAAATTTAAACAGACTTTTCCAGTCTGAATTTATATATGTACTTCGAGATTAATAGAATGTCAAGCGCTTTCTTAAAAAAAAGATTAACATTTTTAAATATAGCTAATTTTTCATACAATTCAATGAGTTAAATAAAGTTATGCTAGCAAGTATTCGCTACCTTACTCTGCTCTGAGTTTATCAAAATCGATTCATTTCTTATCTTTCATGCGCGACAGCTGGGGCTGCAAATTGCCCTAAGATATTGAAGTCCTTTGCAATGCTTTTTAGTTCAGATAGATACTTTTTATCAGCGCTTCTGCCTTTTGCTACTTCATTATCAATAGCTTTAGTCAGCTTTTCAAAGAACTGCTGGCCTGTAATTGAATATGGAGTACTCAGCTCATCCTCAGGTTTATCAGCCTTGAGTTCATTGAAGAAAGCAACTTTAGGGCTGGCTTTAAATGGGTTAGCTCTGCTTGTCATTTGCTTATAGTGACGGGCAAAGTCTTCTATAGTTTCGTGGTCTTTTTTTATCGCATATACAACCGGATTCATACCTTGTATAAGGATTTTCTTTTCTATCGCATAATCAACTGGATTCCTATCATTGATATTTAAGCCATTCAATACTGCATACTCAATAGGCTCTCTACTCTTAAATTTCAGGCCATTTTCATGCGCATAAATAATCGCATCTTTTCCATTAATTGCTACTTTATTATTAATAGCATACTCTAACGCATACATACCTTTAAATTTGAATCCCGTTTGTTCCGTGTAAACGATTGGATCTTTTCCGTTAATTTTGACTCTATTATTAATAGCCCACTCCCTCGGATCTAAACCATCAATTTTTTGTCCGTTTTGGTGACCATATATAATTGGATCTTTATCATCAATTTTTAATCCATTTTTAGCCGCATACACCAGTAAATTTTCCCTTATTAGTCCATTTTCATGACCATAAGCAATTGGATCTTTACCATCAATTTTTAATCTATTTTTAGCCGCATACACCAGTAAATTATCCCTTATTAATCCGTTTTCATGACCATAAGCAATTGGATCTTTACCATCAATTTTATACCCATTTATGGCCGCATATGTTACTGGGTTCATTCCATTCAATTTTTTAATCCATTTCCCTTTAGCCCAACCACTACAAGGCTCTTTGCCTTTGACTGTAGTCATTTTCTCTACTGCTATAAGCATATCTCTAAATTGGCTTAAAGCCTTCCAATGATCTTTGAACCTTTTTATATATGATTCTTCTACTTTAGACAGATCATCGTACTTTATCATCTTAGGTTTAGAAGCCTCATAATTGTGAGCAAGGTCATCTGTCCACTCCATAAACCCCAGTCCCTTTGGGTCAAAGCCCATTTTTTTTAATTCATACATACGTGATTTTATATAATCCTCTAACTCAGTCGGAGTAATCATAAGAATCTGATCAAGCGATTCTCTGAATTCAGCAATATCTATGTTTATATTAGCTTTATAGTTATAATTGGTGCAGGCATTATCGAAATTTTCCCACATAGCATCACCATTTGTAAAAAGCTGGGTAGCTGACCAACCGTGATCAATCTTTGCAAATACCTTAGTTGTTTTTCCAGTTTTCTCATCCCACTCGATCATAACCCCAAAATTGCCAGCGTGAATATCAAACTCACCTCCTGCCAGTAGAGCAGCCATCAGCTTTCCTGCACCGGCAACATCTGTCAGATTTCTTGTTGTTCCAAATGCATTCGGGCTTCTCCCACCAGTATATTCTGAGGCGGTTTGGAACTCATTTAGAGACTTAGAGCGCAATAGTATTTGCTTAAAATCAGAAGCCTCAACTCCAGCAATAATAGGGGTCCGCTTATAGAGCATTCTTTCATAAAGCGGCGACATCAAGAATTCGTTAAAGAAATTAACAGAATCAAAAGAAAGATCTCTTTCATCGATTTGTGTACCATCAGCGCGTCCTGCCCACCTCGGTTTCTTTCTAGTGCTTTTAAGCATAAAAGTTTCGCCGTCACGCTTTGCTTTGTAACCCTCAGAAACTCCTGCACCTTTTTCACTGCGGTCAGTGAATTTCACCTGCGTATCAGGCAGCCTATCTTTATGCAATTTACCAATAGCTCGTTCTGCCTCAGTTCGCTCAGGCTTACCACTAAGCTTTTCGACAAGCTTATCCCTAACTGCTCCTATTTGGAAAATCCCACTAGAGACTATGAGCAAACGCAGTTGTGCTTCCTTAGTTGGCAGAATATGCTTAGAATTGTCTATAATAGATTTATAAAGTGCATTCTCAGCTTCAGGGGTTTGAGGCACAAGTTCTTGGGTTAGCGCATCGTATTCGGTTTCTATTTTATCTATTATTATTCCATCTATAATTCCAAGAGCATTATTTACTTCTAGTTTAAGTTTGGCTAATTGATCTTCTGAAATGTTAGAAATCTTCAGTTCTTTCATTAGCTTATCAATCACTTTATTGCTAATCTCTTCTAAAACAGCATCCTTAATAGGTTGCAAAGCATCTCTCGGATTTTCGCACTTTTGCTTGTTTTGCCAAACTAATACTGCTGCATCTCTAAAAACATGATTGAGCAACCATTGTGACGAAGAAGATTTCATAATAATAACCTAATATTACTAGTAATATTAGGTTATCAATTAAAAATTAATAAAAAGTTAATTACATTGGGACAAGGTTACTCATGCGACGATTATTATAGACAATCTCCGCATATTATGCGGAGATTGCGATGTACATTTGGGCATGACCAGTTTTAAAGTAATTACTGAGCTTTCCTTTTTGGTGCTGCAAGAGTATAGCCTGCAAGCCTTACGGTTTTGATAACATCAAACTCATTAGGGCTAGCATCGAGAAGGATTTTACGCAGTCTGGTAATATGCACGTCGATAGTACGTGAACCCACGTAAATATCAGTACCCCAGATTTTATCCATAAGTGCTTCTCTTGAAAACACGCGACCTGGGTTCTCCATAAGAACCTGAAGGATCTTGAATTCAATAGGAGAAAGCTTAATATCTTGAGTACCACGGCTTACAGAGTGTCTTTGCAAATCCATAACAATATCTTCAAATTCAAGGGTTTTGCCAGAGAACGCCGGGCGAATTCTGCGTAACACCGCCTTGATTCTCGCTACAAGTTCTACAGGAGAGAAAGGCTTGGTCATATAATCATCAGCGCCTCTTTCAAGTCCTGTGATTTTATCGAGCTCTTCGCTTTTTGCAGTAAGCATGATGATAGGAATATTGATGGTTTCTTCGCTGCTGCGAAGGGTTTTACATACTTCAATACCAGAGATAGAAGGAAGCATCCAGTCAAGAATGATTAAATCAGGTTTATTTTTTTTAGCAAAATCCAATGCAGCGTTGCCATCATCTACAGAATCGACTATAAATCCTTCTCTCTTGAGATTATACTTGATGACGGAGGCAATCGACTCCTCATCTTCAACAACAAGAATTGAAGGTTGCAAGGTTTTTTTAGTCATTTTTAACTCATTTGTAATGTTATTCATTCTTAATATATTACAATAAGCTTCATAACTTGTAAATGAAATTATGCAGGATCAAGGCTAAATTTGTTAATTTTTTTTAAAATCATTATATAAACAGCGTTTTTAAAACGTTGTTTATATCATTTGGGTAATTACATTCGAATTTCATTTCCTCGCAAGTTACTGGATGCACAAAAGTTATTGATGTGGCATGCAAGGCTTGCCTCTTTAATCCATTAAGCGCTTCCTGAGCCTCATGAGGCAATGCGGACAAATTAAAATTATAACCCTTGGCATAGGTGCGATCACCAATTATCGGATTGCGTTTGGAAAGAAGATGGACACGAATCTGGTGCGTGCGGCCGGTTTCCAGCGTACACTCCAGCAAGCATACCGTATCGCTGAAATTATTTAATATACGGTAATGGGTGATGGCATTCTTGCCACCGGTTCTCATTACCGCCATCAGTTTATGGTTTTTCTTGCTTCTACCAATATTAGCTATAATTTTACCTGCGATTGGACAAGGAACACCATACACCAGTGCATGGTATACCCGCTTTATTTGCCGTGCTGCAAGCTGTTCAGCCAGCTTGGTATGGATGATATCATTTTTAGCTACCATCATGAGACCTGACGTGTCTTTATCCAGACGGTGGACTATGCCGGGTCGAGCTTCGCCGGAGATGGATGAAAGTGTATCCCCGCAATACTCAAGCAGGGCATTGACCAATGTGTTATCATGATTGCCGGCACCCGGGTGCACCGTAAGCCCTGCTGGCTTATTGATCACCAGAAGGTATTCATCTTCATAAACTATATCAAAACTGATAGCACGCGCAGGAATACTGATGCCACGCTTTTCCTCTATCTTAAGGGTGAACTCATCATTGGCCAAAACCTTATAGGAGCAATTGGCGAAGGGCTGGTTATTAAGAAGCGCACAGTTGTTGTCGATGAGGAATTTTATTTTGCTGCGGGAAATATCTGGCAGCTTTAGGGCAAGGAATTTGTCTGCCCGCACTTTGGCAAACTCCTCTTCAACAACAAATCTATGCGTGACCAGTCCTTCCATGTATTATATATTTACTAACAATCTCAGCAATCATAACAGATTTTCTCCAATTTTTATAGTTATTAGTTCGACACATACCCTGACCCTGTGTTAAAAAATTCTACTCCAAAGATGCAAATATAGTGATATGAGCCGAAATTTGTAGTAGAATGCAAGTCAAGAAACGTAACTTAGGTTTTGCCATGTCAGAAGAAATTATGCCTAGAGTCGACATCGCGTTTAAGAAACTTTTTGGAGTAGATGAAAATAAAGATCTACTAATTTCCTTAATCAACTCAGTAGTTTCCAAAGAAGATCAGGTAGCAACGGTGGATATCCTGAACCCTTATAATTTCCGAGATTTTAAGAATGATAAATTATCGGTACTGGATATAAAAGCCAAAGGCCCTACCGGCAAGCACTACTGCATAGAAATCCAAATCAGCGATGAAGGTGATTATGATAAAAGAGCGCTTTACTATTGGGGCAAGGCGTACACTCAACAATTAGGAAAGGGAAAGGAGTATTGCGATCTAAATAAAACAATAGGAATACATATATTAAACTTTATCAGCATCCCGGAAGCCAAGGAATATCACAACGCATTCCGCCCATTCGCAAAAGAAAGTAATGTACATTATTTTAAAGATATGGAACTGCACACCATTGAGCTCAGTAAGTTCGAAGATCAGATCAAAGGAGAAAGGCTTGATGAGGCAGATGAGCTTAATCTCCTGCTGTCAAAAGTAAAAACTTCGCTTGATAGGTGGGTAGCATTTTTAACCAGGCATAATTTATTAAATAAACAAAAACTGCCTAAAGAGCTAAAGGATCCACAAGTGAAGAAAGCTTTAGAGATAATTGAAGTGATGAATTTGAGCCCTGAAGAAAGAGACGCCTATGAGGCTCACTTAAACTGGATACGCATTGAAGCAAGCACTATTAGGAAAGCTAAAAAGGATGCTAGAGAAGAAGGGAGAAAGGAAGCGCGAGAGGAAAGAGATATAGAAATAACTAGAAATCTGTTATTTCAAGGTGTTGATATTAAGATAATTGCGAAATCTACGGGCTTAACTATAAAGCAGATAAAGGAAATAAAGAGGAAAATGGATAATGACAACTGATTTATGAACATTGGTACGAACGATTATAACGAATTGAGACTACTTCTTAGAATTGAAGTATTCATTCACCAGTTGTTCTGGAGAAATATCCTCAAATGGAGAGCAATACTGTTCCCAATCCTCGTAAGTCAAATTCAATGAACCGACCGGATGAGATGTGCAGCTATGAGTAGAACCTGTTATCATCTTCTTATCTTCCTTATCCCTATATCTAGATTGTACAACGGAAATTACACTTCTCATAAAAAAATCTGCACTAAGCCCTTGAAATAACCTTATAGAACCCTATATATCAAACTGTAGCTTAATTACAACTAAATAATGAGGACAAGAAATGAATATTAGGCCTTTAGGAGAAAGAGTCCTTGTAGAAAGGATCGAACAAGAAGAGAAAACTTCATCAGGCATCATCATACCTGATACTGCAAAGGAAAAACCAATGGAAGGAAGAATTGTTGCAACCGGTTCGGGTGCAAGAGATGAAAACGGCAAAATTCAACCTTTAGAAGTTAAGAAAGGAGATCGCGTCCTTTTTGCGAAATGGGGTGGAACTGAGGTTAAGCTGGGCAATAAAGAATATTTGATTATGAAAGAATCTGATATTCTTGCAATTGTCGACGCTGCATAAGAAATTAATTTTAATATAAGGTAATAAACATGGCTGCAAAGCAAATTTTAAGTGGAAGTGACGCAAGAACTAAAATGCTTAAGGGTATGATTCGTGCTGCGGATACAATTGGCGCTACATTAGGCCCTAAAGGTCGTAACGTAGTACTTGATAAAAGTTATGGTGGACCAAAAGTTACCAAAGATGGTGTAACTGTTGCTAAAGATATAGAGTTCTCAGACAGATATGAGAACATTGGTTCTGAGCTCCTAAAGCAAGCTGCTAACAAAGCTAATGACAATGCCGGAGATGGCACAACCACAACATCAGTTCTCGTCAGAGAGATGGTAGTTGCGGGCGTTAAGGCTGTAACTGCAGGTATGAACCCTATGGATATCCGTCGCGGTATTGAACATGCAACTAAGGCTGTTGTAGAAGAAATCAAAAAGAAATCAAGAGCAGTTAAAACCTCTGCTGAGATAGCGCAAGTTGCTACTATCTCTGCAAATGGCGATGAAGAAATCGGAACCAAGCTTGCTGAAGCATTTGAAAAAGTGGGACGCGATGGCGTAGTCACCGTAGAAGAAGCCAACAAATCTGAAGGCTTTGAAGCTGAAGTTGTGGAAGGCATGCACTTCGACCGTGGCTATATTTCCCCTTATTTCATCACCAACTCAGAAAAAATGATTTGTGAGTACGAAAATCCATATATCCTCCTTGTTGAAAAGAAAGTGAGCAACCTGCAACAAATGCTTCCGATTTTAGAAGGCGTGATGCAGGCTGGCAAACCGCTTCTTATCGTCGCAGAAGATGTTGAAGGCGAAGCGTTGGCAACTCTGGTTGTGAACAAACTCCGCGGCGGTCTAAAGGTTGCTGCAGTTAAAGCCCCAGGATTTGGCGATAGACGCAAATCCATGCTTGAGGATCTTGCAGTAATTACTGCAGGTCAAGTGGTGAGCGAAGACCTTGGCCATAAGCTTGAGAATGTGAAACTTGACACGCTCGGCCGCGCAAAGAAAGTGATAATCACCAAAGATGACACAACTATTGTTGACGGAGCTGGTGATAAAAAAGATATCGCTTCCCGTTGCAAACAACTCAAAGCAGAAATCGCTGACACTACTTCTGATTATGATAAGGAAAAGCTTGAGGAAAGACTGGCGAAACTTTCAGGTGGCGTTGCTATCCTTAAAGTTGGCGGCATTACCGAAGTTGAAGTTAAGGAAAAGAAAGACCGCGTTGAAGACGCTTATCACTCTACCAAAGCTGCACTGGCTGAAGGCATTGTAATCGGTGGCGGATGTACTCTTCTTTATGCCGCAAAAGCTCTTGATAAGCTTAAAGGCAAAAACGAAGACGAACAAGCTGGTATCAATATCGTGCGCAAGGCGCTTTCAGCACCGGTACGTAAGATTGTTGAAAATGCTGGTGGCGATGGCTCACTTGTAGTGTCAAAACTTCTTGAAGGCAATAATGACAACATGATTTTTGATGCACAAAAAAGCGAATACGTAGAAGCATTTAAAGCCGGTATCGTTGATCCAACCAAAGTAGTGCGTACTGCACTACAAAGCGCAGCATCAGTTGCTTCACTTCTTATCACTACAGAGGCGGCGATTATCGACTCCCCAGAAGATAAAAAAGAAGCTGCTAACGGCGGCGGCGGCGGTATGGGTGGAATGGGCGGCATGGGCGGCATGGATTTTTAATCTCCCAAACTACTATTACCTATTGTTAAAAAGACAACCTCTACAAGTAACTTGTGGGGGTTGTTTGCTTTTTATAAATAGGTCAAGCCGATTAAACAGCAGGGCAGCCGCATTAAAATAGTGAAAAATATATGCTGCATTGCGTCATCACGAGGAGCGCAAGCGACGTGGTGATCCAGTCTTGAGACTTGCATAATAACATAAATCTTGCATCAATCTCAGCACTGGTTTGCTTCACCCCGCAAGAGGGGGTTCGCAGCAATGACGAAAACTGGCTCACTACCGAGCTAGTAGAGCGTAATTGGAAAATGTTCTAATTTTCAAAGATAGTTTTAACGCGGGGTTGCCATGGATAAAACGAACTAAAACGTAGAAAATATATTGATTTACCTCGCAAATCATATTATAATGATTATCGTTAACTTTATTTAGAGAAAATAATGTCTATAAAAACAACAATACGATCAAGTGCTGCCACTGCAGATCAGCGGTGTTGTAGTAGCACAACTCCATGCTTAAATTCTACGCCTAAATTCTCTATTAATGCACTCATTCTCATCATTCAAATTCGAGTGGTCTCGCTCGTATCGCAACTCGTGGTAACCCCACAGCTCTGCAAATAATCCCCCCTACTTTGACTACAGTTAATTAGTTTTATTTCACAGGATTCATACCAAGGAATTTATCTAATTAACTCACAATTTGAACAAAAAAGCCTAAGGGCTATTTCCATCCGACTTTCGGAGGTAAAAGCCTATCAGCTTTTATTAATATTATGGAGAATAAAATGTTAGATAATATAGCGTACTTATTAAAACCTAATAGAGGTGAAATAGTACAAACTTACAAAGATATATTCGCTCAGGATTTGAATGATAAAATCGCCAGCGCTTATGATGTAATCTCTCAAGTTAAAGGCACTGCTAAAAAAGGTGACCTAGCAGTTGCAGCTAGCAAGCTTGGTAAAAAATATGAAAGCTTAGGCTCTCTTATCAAAAAAGGGAAGTCATTAGACGAAGTGTGTACAAGCCAAGAGTATCGTGAGCTTTCCGATAACTGCACTGTGGAAGCCGAGCAGTTTTTTAGACGCACAAATCGCTGCGATCAATAGCTTTCTTAATTCGACAGAAGTACAAGCTAAAGTCGCTGAGGATTTCGATAACGGCAGGTATAAGGCGTTTGATGTGAATCACGGCGATAATAATTGCCAATCAAGAATCTTTCTTATGTCTTTCTTTCAGCAAGGTAAACCATACGCTGAGCTTGATTCATACGAGAAATTGATTGTTACATTGTGCCATATCACCGCCCAGTACAAGCGGGAGGAACGCGATGTCTTTGATATTTTGCTTAAGGATGTAGACAATGGCAATGTAAGCTATGGGAAATGCAGGCTTTCATCACTTAAAGCTAATTTCAAACTTAATAATGGTATGCAACCTAATAAGTTCTATACGATAAGCGACTTAGTAGGCCAAGCTGTTAGCGTATTTTCTGCAGGCTATATGATAGCTGTTGCTAACACTTTAGGTGATACGAAATTGAGACATGATCTTATGCCATATTTCAGGCAAACAGAAACCGGCTCAAAAAACAGGTCAGCGCAACAAATGCAGGCGCCGGGAATATTGGCGATGTATAGATGCATTGAGTTTAAGCAGCTTCCATTTGTATACAGGATAACCCGCATTACAACTACAACCTTGGCAAATGGCAAGGTAAGCTTCAGGTTTCAGGGAGCAGAAGTTGTGGATAGTATGGGCAATACTGTAGAAGCTGTATCCAATGAGCCAACAGTAGTTTGCGAGTTATACTCAGTGGATACACCAGAAGTTAGAGAGCGTGCTATACATACAAAATTAGCAGCCGTAGCTAATGCCAATTCCTTTGACTCATATCTTACTGAGCTTAAAAGCTATGGCCTACGGAGAATGGTACAGCAGTGCCTGATATCACTTGATAATAAGTTGCATGGAACAGGAGTTGCTTATGCAAGCCCTGAGCTTGTGATGGATGCACAAAGCAGCACTAGCCTTGATAGCTGCTTGAGCCGAGCTTATGCTGTCGGTGAAAACCGATCTTTAGATGGTGCAATCTTAGTTCCGTGCCACGTATATGTAAGCTGCACTCAAAGTGAAGTTGCAAAAGTCATGGCGTTACGGGAACGTTGCCCTGAAGCTGGAATCAGAATATAGCCAACTCAAACGCAACCTACTTATGTAGGTTGCATTTGCAACTATCGTTCCAAATCTCCACTAGATGTAGGGTAAGGAGTGGTTTTTGGGAGCCTATCTTTTACTTTGCGGGGCTTGAAACTCGTTGGCGAGATTGCGATTCCACTATCACGTCTTATATTCGGATTTATGTTTTCTTTGTCTTTTTCTTTAGGGCTAGGGCTTTGATCTGTATGTGAGCTTGGGCTTTGACTTTCTCGAGCTTTATCTTTAGGGCTAGGGCTTCGAGTTGCTGTTCTAGACATTCTAGAAACAAAAGTTTGACTCTCGCGACCAGGAGCAACTACAGACTCAAAATCCTCTGATCTAAATCGAAAGTCAGCAATTTTAGCTGATTCAACTTGGTCTGCTATTTGTTCTGCAGATAAACCATCCTGCTTAATTCTTCTAATGCGCTCAGGAATAGGAAGACCCGCAGTTGGTATTTCAAGCCACTGCATAAATACTTTTTTTACAGCAGGTGAGCATTCGGGTTCATTGAGAGCGTCTGTTAAGTAATCTGGCAGTTTTTTTTGCTTAGCAAAACATTCTAGCATAATTTCAGCTACCACAGTTGCCTCAGAGCCCTCATGATGCTTGGAGTACGCCCGTACCCACTTTTCCTTTTGGCAGAAGCTATAGTCTGCTCCATTTAAATCCCCTGACAGCTCATAGGCCCTTAATATTAAACTTCTAAATTTTAAAGTATGGTCGACTTGTTCTATATCGCTGATATAATTATTCACATACTCTTGTGTTGGTATCTCCCCTTTAAGTGTCAGATACTCCCTTAGCTTTATGCTATTTTTAAAAGAGATAGTTCCGATTTCGCCCGTTTCCAAAGCTATAACACCAAATGCATATTTTTTGAGATTATAGTAATTGATTTCCATACCTGCTTGGTGTCTTTCACCGGATCTAGGGAGACCCATAGAAGCGCTGCTGGTCAGCGCTCTTTCTGCAAGTCCTGGTTTGTTTGAATATTCAAGGTTAGTAGTTAGAGCTTGCATATTGCTTGGGCTGGCGAATACGAACGCAAGCTTTCTACCAGGGCGATCTTTAAAGGCTTCAAACGGAACGTTATCAAAAACTCCCCCATCATTATAAGTGACTCCGTTAATTATTACTGCTTCTCTAAGCCTAGGTAATGCAGCAGATGCCAGACATGCAAGAGAAATTGGGATATCATAGTGTTTAGGATTTTCCGATGTGAAGAAATCTGTTTTGCCGGTTTGCATGTTTGTGGCTGTAATATGGAGGTGTTTAAATCTCTTTGGATCAAATTGACGTAATGTTGCAAGATCACCTAAAGTTAATGGCTCGTTCACGGTTATTTTCCTTTCAATCTCTGCTATCTTAACCCAAAGTTCTGGTGGTAATTTGTCTTGGGCAAATGCGCCAGATTCACGACAGTCTGAAATATACTTTCGCAAACCGTCACAAAAGCCTTTTTCAAGATATGCTTGCAACCCTGTTTTAATGTCTTCTACCTTTAGGTTCTCACTTAAATCTTCTATTGTTTCAATGTCTAAGCCCATTGCGATAAACGACGCGTTCATTGCACCGGCTGATGAGCCGGCTACTGCCTCAACATGTTCTAGCAAATTGTTGTCATGCAAAACCCTGTCTGCACCGGCATAAGCTCCGCCTTTTGCGCCGCCACCACTGAAGATCAGGAATTTTATTTCCTCTTTTTTTATAACATCATAGCCTGGAGAAAAATCTGCGATTTGATATTTGGCACTAAAAATTCTTAACTGAACTTCCATTAGCATTCTGAAGTTGTTGAAACCAACATTTTCTTTAGCTTGTGGGGCTGTTTCTATTCCATAATCCCTACTCTGCTTTAGCATTATTTCGTTTATTTTTCTCATTTCTTTCATAAGCATGTCGTTTAACAGCACTTTGCCCTGCACAGTTTCCATGTCAATTTCTTGCGAACTGATCTCTGCAGTGAGGTTCTCTAGTGATTTTTTTAGCTTTTCTACAAGAACTCGGCGGTCGTCACAAAGTTCAGCAATTTCTCGTAATTTATCGTCAGAGGCGTCTTTTTCTAAAGCCTCTAAAGCGTCTTTTTCTAATTTGATTTGTATATCTATTTCAGTGTCACAAATATCGATTAATCTTTTCAAATTCTCTAAAACTGCCCCTTGTGATACTTTCTCAATCATAAGATCCCTCTAGAAATCAATTCTTACTTGCAGTTTTGCAGAAACTAATTAATAACTGGTTAACAACATTATTATTTTTATGATAAATGCATCTATTAGATTTTATTATAAGCAACATGCGCTTTGAATTCTTACAACAGTGTGATTTTCATTGACTAGCAGACATAAACATTATAAAATTCTTTTATGAACCTTTTTATGAGAATAAAATGTCTATAAAGACAACAATACTATTAAGTGCTGCCATTGCAGACCCGCAGTGTTGCAGTAGCCCTACATCATGCCTAAATTCTACCTCTACTTTCTCTTCTCATGCGTTCCGCAATTTTAGACGACATCATTCGTTTAGAAGCTGGCATCAAATGTGCAGCTATCAATAATCCCCCCCACTTCGACTACAGTTAATTAGTTTTATTTCATAGTTTTCAAACCAAGAGATTCTTCTATTTAACTCACAATTTAAAACTACGGTTGTTAAGTTAAATGGGGCTTTCACAAAGCCAGCATCCTTAATTTAGCAATCAAAAACAAACAATAATCCAAGGGTTATGTGCATCCATTTTGATTGCAATAGCTCCTTGGGTAGCAAAATTTAAGGAGACTAAACATGTTAGAAAATACACAACAACTTCCGCTGAGACGTCAAAGCCTTACGGATCAAGTACTTGAAAATCTGGTTGGGTTAGAAGGAGCAGCTAGAGAATCAATGATAGATGCAATGCTTGCTGAATTGAAGGACCAGCTTGCTGAGTTAGAAGTAGCAGAAGCTGCAGACTCAACTATTTTGTTGAAAAGCCTGCAAAGCAAAGTTAGCAATCGCAATCTTCCTATTGCTGATATAGCGGATTTCCTACCTACAAGGCAAATTCTTGAGCTGTATGAGGCAGCCGTATCTGAGGCAAGAATCGAGTTCACCAGGAAAGTTACGCAAGCTCACACTGATTTCTCTAATGCTAAGAGTAAGGCCGACAGAGGAAGCGCTATAAATAATCTCGGCAAATACAATGAGATACAAGTACTTATCAGAAGCGGAGTTACCTTAGAAGAACTGCTTGCAAGCACTCAATTTCAAAAACTTTTGGGTGTTTTTTATACTGAAGCAGCACGGTTTTTAGATGCACAAATTGCTAAAACTAATGAATTGATTAATTCACGTGAGGTGCAAACTAAAGTCGCTGAGGATTTCAATAGTTATAACTACATGGCGTTTGATGTGAATAACGGCGATAATAATTGCCAATCGAGAATCTTCCTCATGGATTTATTCCGCCAGGATGTTTCCTACGCTGAACTTACTCCAGCTGAGAAATTGACTCTGACTTTGTGCCACATCACAAGCCAGCTCAAGAATGAAATAAGAGATGTATTCGGACTTCTTCTTAAAGATGAGGATAACGGAAGGGTAGCATACGGCTCAAGAAAGCTATCTGCCCTTAAAGCAAATCCCAATATTGAAATACAACTTGAAAAGCTATATTTGATTAGCGATTTGCTTGGACAGGCAGTGAGTCAAATTTCTGTAGACTATATGCTAGCTGTGGCGGATGATCTCGGAGATGCTGCACTAAAACAAGATCTTCAGCCGTACGCAAGGCAAATGCAACACCACTCCAAAACCAAACCGCAACAACAATTGCAAGCTGCTGGAGTCGAGGCAATGTATAGATGTATCGAGCGTAACCAGCTTCCATTCGCTTACAGAATTACCAGGCTTACTTCGACAACACTGGCAAGCGGTGAGGCAGGCTTTAGGTTTCAGGGAGCTGCATTAGTTGACAGTGTTGGCAATCTTATTGAAGTTAGTACTGATGAGCCGATCATAGTATTTGAGTTATATGCAGTAGACACACTCCAAGCAAGAACTCGGGCTGCTAACACTGAATTAGCACGCATTGCTGGTGCCGATTCGTTCGACTCATTTCTTTCCGAGCTTAGAAACTATGGCCTACAGAGGTTGATTGTCAGTAGCGACATATTGCTTGATACAGTATTGCAAGGAGAAGTGGTTGTTTACTTTAGCCCAACTCTTGTGGATAATGTACCAAGAAGCAACAGCCTTAAGAATTGCTTAAGTAGTACTTATGTATCAGGCAGGGAAAGATCTCAAGAAGGTGTCATATTAGCGCCTTGCCACATTTTCGTAAGTACTACCCAAAGCGAAGTGGCAAAGATCACAGCTCTAAGAGAACGTTGCCCTGAAGCCGGAATAAGAATATAGGTAACTAAAATGAAAACTAATAACGTACTTAAATTACTTGATCAACCTAGAGCTCTCTATCTGCTGTTTTTTGTGCAGATGTGGGAAAGCTTTAGCTATTACGGCATGCGTGCAATTTTAGTTCTGTATTTGGTATCAGGTCTTGGTTTATCCGATGCCGAAGCTGTTGGAATATACGCGGTTTCAACCGCACTTTCAGAGGGCTTCGGCGTTTTCGGCGGGCGACTTGCTGATAAGATATTTGGCTTAAGATACTCAATTTATCTGGGCGGTATCATTATTGCTTGCGGGCACGTTGTGCTATCCTTGCCCGGAGATATTCTGAATGTGTACCTAAGCATGGCTCTAATTGCGATCGGAACTGGGTTGCTCAGGACTAACGCAACAGCGTTGCTTGGCGAATTCTATGCCAAAGATGACTTAAGACGGGATGCAGGTTATACCCTATTTTACGTCGGTCTAAATTTAGGGGCATTCCTAGCCACCATAGCAGTTGCATTCACCGCCGAGGCATATGGCTGGCACTATGGGTTTTCACTTGCAGCGTTTGGCATGGCACTTGGCCTTCTCGGGTTACTCAAGTTCAACTACATACTGGAAGATAAAGGCAGAAAACCCGGCAATGTTAGCAAAAAGAAAGCCATGGCCTATACTGGCTTTATGTTTCTGCTAGCTCCGGCTTTAGCGCTTATGATTTACAACCATGAAGTGACTTTATACTTACTGGTTGTAGCCATTATAGTTATGATTTCATCTGTATTATATTCAGCCAGAACTCTAACCAAGCTCGAGAAGCGCAATATAAACTCGGTATTGATTGCGGTAATGCTGCTTGCGATCTTCTTTGGATTTGAAGAACAGATTGGCAGCACTTTGGTTTTGTTTGCAGAAAGATTCTCTGACAAGATCTTACTTGGCATGCAAATCCCGGTTGCATCGCTTACTACCATAAATCCTATGGTCGTGTTATTACTGGGCCCTGTTGTTGCGATTTTGCTTGAATTGTATGAACTGAAAATCAAGAAAGCCGTTAGCTTATACGCCAAAATTTCTTTAGCGTTCTTCTTGCAGGCTCTGGCTTTTACCATGCTTTATACCCTATCAAAATCTTCGGATTTAGTAAGCGCTAATTTCATAGGTTTGTCCTTTGGAATGATAGCTTTCTCCGAGCTCTTTATCGGCCCGGCGGTATATTCTCATTGCTCAAAATACTCGCCAAAGCACATGAAAGGTGTTCTTATGGGAACGGTGATGATGGGTTATGCGCTAGCTAATATTATCAGCGGCTTTTTGGCTAAGTATATGGCGATTGATGAGTCTAACACCGACTTAGGGATCAGCGTTTACTCTGAAGGGTTCCTGAAGATTTTGCTTGTATGTTTCATTGCAAGCTGCATTCTATGGGTAGTGAGGAAAAAGGATGTCTGATTTGAAGTTTATAAAAAAAGAACAATCAACATGTAAAGTTGTTCTTTCGATTCTTGATCAAGCGCAACACAAGCTTGGTGCAACCATCCCTCTTGGACGCTTCATCACCTCACAACAAGGTGGGCAGCTTCACGTCCTGGTAAACATTGATACGTCTTCTAGCCTAGCTGGATTCATGCTAGCCAAAGTGATGACGGAGCTGGAGCTCGAGCAAGTAGCTCTAGATTTAACTCTTCAAAACGAGCAATTAGCTGACATTGTGTTTGCTATTGCGAAACGTACCTGGAAGCTCAATAAATATAAGAGCAATCCACCAAGCACGCTAAAGCAACTTGAGGTTATTTGCGAAAACCCTGCTGAGATGACAAAAGCCTATGCCCGTTATGCCGCATTGATAAGAGGGCAGAACCTTTGCAAGGAACTGGCTGAATCTCCTGCTAACATAATGCACCCGGAAGCTTTTGCGCAACACTGCCAGCAACTTAAAACCTATGGAATTGATGTTGAAGTTTTAGGCCGAAAAGAACTAACGGAACTTAAAATGAATGCGCTGCTTGCAGTATCGCAAGGAAGTTCTAAAGAGCCGCAAGTTGTGGTGATGAAGTATAATGGTGATGCTGGCAACCCTGACATACATGCTTTCGTGGGCAAAGGAGTCTGCTTTGACTCAGGAGGGCTTTTCATTAAAGACCAGGTGATGATGCCTAAAATGAAATACGACAAAGGTGGAGCTGCTGCTGTAGTCGGAGGAATGCTCGCAATTGCTGCACAAAAAATCAAAGTGAATGCCGTTGGAGTTATTGGCCTGGTGGAGAATATGCCCGATGGAAACGCGATGCGTCCTTCAGATGTCATCACCAGCATGAGCGGCAAAACCATCGAGATTGTTGATACCGATTGCGAAGGTCGCCTGGTGCTGGCAGATTGCCTATATTATACACAACAAAAATTCAACCCATCCCTTATGCTTAGCTTTGCTACCCTTACGGGAGAAACTGTTGCTTGCCTTGCGCATGAGTATGCTGGGCTATTTACCCGCGATGATTCTTTGGCTTCACAGATTACCGGAGAACCTATATGGAGATTACCACTAGGCGAAGGCTTCAGAGAGCTTATAAAATCTAATATTGCTGATCTTAAAAACCGCGGGGTTAACCATTGTGGTGAAAATGCATCAGCAGCAGAATTCCTGTATGAATTTGTCGGCAACACCAGGTTTGCTCATATAGACATTGCTGGAGTAGCCTGGAGCGATGAAGATACGCTGACACAAGCTGCCGGCGCCACTGGTTATGGAGTAGCCACTATTGAGAATTGCGCAAAAGTCTTTTCAGCATAACTATTGACCCACGCCATAAAATGCCTTATAATTATTAGTGTTAACTTTATTTTGAGAAAATAATGTCTATTAAAACCAAAATACTATTATGTACTGCCATTGCAGATTCGCAGTGTTGCAGTAACACAACTTCATGCCTAACATCTTCTACCAACGCACTTTGCAATTCTCCACGATCTGTTTCTCTTAATAGCTGGCGTCGTCCGACCCGCTCATAATTCCCCCCACTTTTACTACAGTTAATTAGTTTTATATCTCAACATTACAAACCAAGGGATTTTTCTAATTAGCTCACAATTTAAAACTATCAACAAACCTAAGGGTTATCTGCATGCATTTTGCAATTCTCCTTGGGTTATAAACAAATTTAAGGAGACTAAAATGAAAGCTAACTTACAAACCAAGAACCAACCTAAATTAGGTGAAGTTACTTTAAGCCCAGCAGCAAAAGAATATTTACTGAATCAGGCTTTAGCTAAAATCAAATCTGGTCGCTACGAAGATCTTGATCCAGTCGTTGGCGATTCCGCCTGCCAACTCTCATCATTTGCAGTGATTAACATTGCAAGAAAACTGGCGACTGGGACTGACCTGTCAGAACTTGAAAAGCGGCTCCTGATTGATGCTGAAATTCTATGTGCAGGAAAAACCATCACGTATGATGTATTGCTCAATGCTACTAAGGACTGTATTGATGAAAGAGTAATACCTACGATACCAGGCTTGTTAGATCCGAATGACTATAATAAGGAAGCAAAGATTAAATTCACTAAAGCGACATTAAATAGTTATGTTGAAAATCGTATTGCTTATTTGATGGAAGCTTTAGCTGCTGATGAAAGATTAAGTGAACTATTCGCTATACTATCTAATCCCGTAAACCGGCAGCGACTTCAAAAAAATAAATCATATGAGCTTACTTGCCTTCCTT
>Ga0206948_1079_pt1 | contig 26777 bp, 25 predicted proteins | sample Alteio_BWOrgHeat_FD_153236 | JGI IMG/M metagenome (GOLD analysis project Ga0206948, IMG submission 153236) | Enriched cells from forest soil in Barre Woods Harvard Forest LTER site, Petersham, Massachusetts, United States -... | ecosystem: Environmental > Terrestrial > Soil > Temperate forest > O... | reverse complement strand
CGGATGCATTGGCTTTTAGCGGCGGTTTGAACCTTATGAGATTCTTCGGTACCCATCTAATTGTGCAAGCAGCATGACGGAAGCTGCCCAACATGAATTAAAAACCGTGGTGGAAATGACCCCGCCTGCCAAGGCGAGGGTTGTGCTCACTGGCTGGCTGGATACGCAATCGGTTGAAGCCTGCTGGCGGCAGTTGGCGCGGGAATTTTCTGCCGCTAAATCGCCCATCGCTGCCTTGGAAGTGGATGTGGCCGGTCTGGAATTTTGTGACGATGCGGGCCTCGCTTTGCTGCGCCATTTGAACATGGGCAAAATGACCCCGTCTGCTACGGTGTCCATGGTGGGACTGGAGGGGGAAATGCGCAGCGATTTTTACCGCTTCTCGCCGGCGGATTTTGAAAATTTCCGTGCGTCCGGTCCCAAGCAAAACTGCTCGTTGCCCGATGAAGTGGGCAATGCCGTGGCCCAGGTCAATGCCGACCTCCGCGAGCAGGTGACATTTCTCGGCGGTGTCGTGGCCAGCCTGCCTCACGTCATGAACCGGAAGCGCATGCGCTGGCCGGAAGTCAGGCACATCTTTGAACAGGCCGGTGCGAATGCCGTTCCCATCGTTTCGCTCATCAGTTTTCTGGTCGGACTGATCGTTGCTTTTGAGACCTCGCAACCCTTGGCGCAGTTTGGTGCCCAGATCTATGTGGTGAACATGATCGGTCTGGTCATGGTCCGCGAACTGGGGCCGCTGCTGGCCGCAATTCTGCTCGCTGGTCGCTCTGGGTCGGCCTTTGCCGCCGAAATTGGCACCATGAAGGTCAACGAAGAATTGAACGCACTGGAAACCTTGGGGCTCGATCCGATGAGATTTCTAGTGGTGCAGCGCATCACGGCTGGAATTCTATTGGCGCCCTTGCTGGCTTTTTACGCGACTTTTATGGGCATCCTGGGTGGCGTCTTGGTCACCGTCAGTTTGGGATTTCCGTTGTCACTCGTGCTCCGGCAATTGGCCTCCAGCGTTGTCGTGAGCGATGTGATCCTGGCTTTGGCCAAGGGGATTGTCTTTGGCGCAATCGTTTCTGGCGTCGGCTGTCTGCGTGGATTGCAGACTCGTCAAGGTCCGAGTGCGGTCGGGATTTCCACCACGCGTGCCGTGGTGACCAGCATTTTGCTCATCGTCATCGCCGATGCGGTGTTCTCCATCGTTTATTTTTATCTCAAACAATGAGCGCACCGGCTGAAATCATTTCCGTGCGCGATCTGACCATCGGGTACGGCGACAAGGTGGTGCTGGAGAAGATCAACTTCTCCGTGAAGCCCGGCGAGGTGTTTGTGATCCTCGGCGGCTCGGGTGGCGGTAAGAGTACTTTATTGAAAAATTTGATCGGCCTCTACACGCCGCTGGCGGGCGAGATCTGGATTGAAGGCGATAACCTGGCGACGGCGGAGGGCGATGCGCGGGCCTGTTTGCAACGCAAGTTCGGGGTGATGTATCAAAGCGGCGCTCTGTTCGGCTCCATGACTGTTTACGAAAATGTGCGGCTGCCGCTGGATGAATTCACCACCTTGCCTGAGCCCATCAAGGAACTGATCGCTCTCGCAAAACTGAATCTGGTCGGCTTGGGCGCTGCCGCTCAAAAAATGCCCGCTGAACTGAGCGGCGGGATGCAGAAACGCGCGGCGATCGCCCGCGCGATGGCGTTGGACCCGCGAATTTTATTCCTGGATGAACCTTCGGCGGGACTGGACCCGGTCACTTCGGCGGATCTTGATCTGTTAATCAAGCATCTGTCCCGACAATTCGGGATCACTTTTGTCGTCGTTACCCATGAGTTAGCCAGCATCTATCAAATTGCCGATCGCGTCATCATGCTGGACAGTCGCACCCGGACAATCATTGCCGAGGGCAAGCCGGCGGAGCTGCGCGATGGCGCTGCCGATCCATGGGTACGGCGCTTTTTTAACCGCGAACCGGACCCGGTCCTGACGCCGCCGAAATAAATTTTATATGAGCACACCGACGAATAATTTTAAGCTTGGAGTTTTCACCCTCTGCGGCCTGCTGATATTCATTGTCGCCATCCTGGCTTTCGGCGCCCGCAGCTATCTGAAACCCAGCAGCATGTTTGAGACGTATGTGCAGGGCGATGTCACCGGCCTGGCGGTCGGTTCATTGGTTGAACTTCGCGGTGTGCGGGTAGGGAAGGTCACCAAGATCAATTTTTCCTGGGTTGAATATACGAATACCGACCCGAGCTACATCGTGGTCGTGTTTGAGATGCGGGATGACATCGCTCCCGTCCCGCCCGGCTCGGAGCGGACGGAGATGTTGAATCTCGCCATCAAACATGGGCTCCGGGCGCGCCTCAAAAATCAGGGCGTGACCGGCAACAGCATTCTTTCCATCGAATACGTGGATCCCGACCGGAACCCGATCCCTGCCATTCCCTGGGCTCCCGCCAATACTTACATTCCCGCTGCGCCCGGCCAGTTCGTCGAGTTGCTGGCTTCGCTCGGGAACTCGCTGCATAGTTTGGAACAACTGGACTTTTCCAACATCAACCGGCTGGTACAGTACGATCTTAAATCCGCAGGAAAAGTTTTGGACAAGGTGGGGCAGGTGGATTTCAACGGCATCAGCACCAATGCCAATACTCTCCTCGCCGCCCTGCGCGAGAACAGCGGTGAACTCAAGACACTCGTCAACGACACGGATGATACCGTGAAGAAAATGAAGCTGGAGAAGTTGAGCGCGGATGTGGATGGCCTGGTGGATCAACTGCAATCCACGGTCGCCGGTTTGCAGCCGGGGCTGGCGAATGTTGATTTCGATGCCTTGAACCAGACGCTGGCCAACGCCCGCCGGACCTTGAACGACATGGATGCAGTCCTGTCCCAGCTCAAACAATATCCCTCGGGCTTTATTTTTGGCCGGCCACCGGCACCCATGAAAAATGTCCAACCGTCCGACAAATGATGGCAACCCCTGACCTCATGAAAAATCTAAATATTTCTGTGTCCGTGCGGACGGTGGTTTCTGCCGTTGCCTTGGTGGTTTGCGCGATTGGTCTTACCGGCTGCCTGGCGCGAACACCTCTGAAACAACAAACCTTTGCCTTTGGTTCGCCGGATGCGGCAACGAATTCCGTAGCTGCCAATACTGGTGCTCATGTGTTGGCCATCCGAAAATTGCAGGTTGCCGCTCCATTCGACAGCCGGGCGTTGGTGTATCGCACGGGTGAATTCGCTTATGCGAATGATCCTTATGCCGCGTTTTTGCAAGCACCGGGCGACTCGTTGCTCGCGTCGATCCGGGGCGGGTTGTGCCAGCATGGTGATTTCAGTGCTGTGGTCGATACCGGCAGCGCGCTTAAAGCGGACACGCTGGTTGAGATTTATGTGAGCCAGCTTTATGGAGACTTTCGCCAGCCGAAAAAACCGGCGGCGGTTTTGGCCGTGCAATTCATCTTTTTTGACGCGACCAACGGGATTGCTGCCAAGCCACTTATCCAAAAAGAATATTCACAAAGTATCCCTTTGGATAAACCCACCGCTGCCGCTTTGGTTAAAGGCTGGAATAAGGCATTGGGCGAAATTCTCACTGATGCCTCGTCGGATTATCGACAGGCCAAAAGTGCGGAATGAACATAGGCTGGCACGACTGGGCTGTCGAACGATCACGCCGCCTTGAATCAAACAGCCGTTCCGTTAGCATGGCCACGTGAGCGAATTTCTGCAGCGCCTTAAAAACGCCGTGATCTCCCATGGCCTCTTTGTGTCACGGCAGAGAATTCTTGTCGCCGCTTCCGGTGGCGTGGATTCCATGGTGCTGCTGCACGCGCTCCACTCGCTCGCCAAAGACTACGACTGGCAACTTCACGTTGCGCATTTCAATCACCAGCTTCGGGGCAGGGCCAGCGATGCTGATGAAAAGCTTGTCCGTCAGACGGCTGACGCGCTCAAACTGTCGTTGACCGTCGGTCAAGGAAACGTAAAAGCTTTCGCGCAAAAAAATAAAGTGTCGATCGAGATGGCCGCACGTCAGTTGCGGCACTCATTCCTGGCGAATGTGGCCAAGCGGAAGAAAGTCACCGTCGTCGCCCTGGCTCATCATGCCGATGACCAGGTTGAATTATTTTTTCTACGCCTCTTGCGTGGCACGGGTGGGGAAGGTCTTGCCGGTATGAAATGGCGATCACGTTCCTTCGTGGATAAAAAAATCTTGCTCGTACGGCCGTTACTGGATTGTACCAAAGCGGATCTGCTCGTGTTCGCCCAGACCCGGAAGATTCCCTTTCGCCAGGACGCCACCAACGCTGCCAATGATTTTCTGCGTAACCGTATTCGCAACGAGTTGTTGCCGCTGCTTCGGGATAAATACCAGCCTGCCATTGCCAAGACTGTTTTGCGCCTGATGGACATCGCTGGCGCTGAATCTGAATATGTCACCGAAGCCGCCAGGCAATCGCTGCGTCAAAAATTCTCCAAACGCGGCGGCTTTGCCAAATTGCCCGTGGCCGTTCAGCGGAAAATGCTGCAATCACAATTGGCCGCCCACGGCGCTGACTTCGATCTGGTCGAACAGTTGCGCGCAATGCCGGATAAATTTGTCAGCTTGAGCGCAGAAATCACGGTGGCGCGTGATGCTCACGGTCACGTGAAATTCAAACGGATCAACCTTCGCGAATTCAATCTCGGCAAGTTGTCAGTGAAATTACACGGCAGGGCAGGGCAGGTAGATTTTGCGAACCAGACGTTCCGCTGGCAGATCAAACACCAGTCCGGCTCGCTTCCGCCAACTAGGTCGCCGCGACAAGAATTTTTCGATGCGGACGCCATTGGTCCCAAAATCATTCTGCGCCATTGGCGTGCTGGCGATCGTTTCCAACCGATTGGCCTAAACCAGTCGGCAAAGTTGCAAGACCTGTTCGTGAATGCCAAGATTCCCGCCGCACGTCGTCGTCATCTGGTTTTCGCGGCTACCCGCACCGGAACCATCTTTTGGGTGGAAGGCTTGCGCATCGGCGATGGCTTCAAACTGACCTCGCAGACCCGACGGCAGTTCATTTGGCAGTATTGAGACCGCGCATACAGTTTTCCGCCCTAAAACCGCCAAAATTTCAGCATTGCAGGGTTAAACTTTTTTGTTATGCTATGCGTCCGTTTTTTAAGAAACGTACCCAAACCAACAGCCACTATAATTTATGTCACAGCACCGCAGCCTGCGCGCCGCTTCCACCCTCGGTGGCAAGCGCAACGTCCTCAAGCGTTTTGAACGCACCGAACTCCTCAAGAAGCGCGGTCAGCGCAAAGACGGCGACCGCATCACCGGTCTTCGCAAGACCAAGCCTGAGGCTTGATTCGCCGGGTGGTTGCATCGTGTTCCGCCTTGGCGGTTCACGGGTCGACCGGGCAATGATTTGAGCGTCCGCCTTCAGAAATTTCTCGCCGATGCCGGAGTGGCTTCACGCCGGTCCGGCGAGCAATTCATTTTGGACGGTCGTGTCGGGGTCAACGGCACCATCGTACGCCTGCTCGGCACCAAGGTGGACCCGGACCACGATAAAATCGAAGTGGATGGCAAGCCCGTCCGCTCCCGTCGCAAGGTCTACGTGGCCCTGCACAAGCCGGTGAAATGCGTCTGCTCGCACAAGGATGAGCTGAACCGGCCGACGATTTACGAGTTGATCCCGCAAGAATGGGGCTTGGTCAGTTCCGTTGGCCGGCTGGATTACCATAGCGAAGGGTTGATTTTTTTGACCAATGATGGACAATTTGCCTTGCGCTTGACCCATCCGCGCTACGGTGTCCGCAAAAAATATGTGGCCACTGTGGAAGGCGAGGTCACGCCGGCGATGTTGCGGAGTTTCACGCAGGGTATTTTTGACGGTGGCGAAAAATTGAAAGCGTTGTCTGCGCACCTCATCTCCGGCACACGTGCCAGGAGCGTGGTGGAACTGGAACTCGCGGAAGGCAAAAATCGCGAAGTGCGCCGCATGTTTGAGTCGCAAAATTTGACGGTGAAAAGATTGCAACGGACGCAGATCGGCAAGATCAAGCTGGGCGAATTGAAACCAGGCAAATGGCGTACGTTGACGGAAACAGAGATAAAAACGTTAATTTCGGATTTATGAAAATGAATTATTGGTTGATTTTGGGCGTGATGGTTGCGACCAGCGCAACCGCGCAGAACTCCACGAACTCGCTCCCGGCCATCCCTCCGCCGGCCAACACCCCGGTCGCCGCAGCGCCCGTGCTGCCCGTAGTCGAACCCGCCGCCACCAACGCGCCGGCGGCTCCCAAGAAGAAAAAAGTCGTCCATAAGAAAAAGGCCGCCGCCAAGCCGGCTGCCGCCAAGATTCCTTTCACCGAAGCCACCGCCACCCTCGTGCCCGGTCCGGCCGAAGTTTGCGTCAGCAACCTGAACGTCCGCGGCGAAGCCGGCCTCAAGGGTGAAGTCGTCAGCCACCTTCAGAAGGGCGATTCCGTCACCGTCATCAGCCAGATCAATCTCGACAAGCATAAGGCCGATGAACCCGCGCAATGGGCCAAGATCACTTTGCCCGCTTCTGGCGGTGTCTGGGCGCATACCTCTTTCATTGATGAAGCCACCAAGACGGTTAAGCCGAAGAAGCTGAACCTCCGCGGCGGTCCTGGCGAAAATTACAGTGTGCTCGGCGTTCTCGAACACGGCGCCACTGTCACCGAAAGCATCACCAAGGGTGACTGGACCAAGATCGAAGTGCCCACGAACGCCTACGCGTTTGTCGCTGCCATGTATTTGAAACAGGAAGCCTCCGGCAACGTGCCGGTGAATCCCGCGCCTTCCACCGAAACCATGCCCACGCCGCCGCCTACGCCGGTGAACGTGGCCGAGAGCCAGCCGATCAATACCACGCCGACCACGCCTGAAGCGGTTCCCGCTCCGGCTTCCAATGGCAACGCCATGGCCGATGGCAATGTTGTTCCGCCGCCGAGTTTGAATGGTGGCGCGCCGGTTGCCCCGCCGGTCACGCCCAGCGTGGAAGACACGAATCTGCCACCGCCGCCCCCGCGCGTGGTGACGCATGAAGGTTTTGTGCGCTCCTCCGTCAGCCCTGTCGCTCCGACCTATTACGAGCTGTACGATCAGTCCTCCGGCACGGCCATCAATTATTTGTTCTCCACCACCACGAACCTGAACCTCGCCAATTACAAAGGTCTGCAGATCAATGTCACCGGCGAAGAAGGTCTTGATGCCCGCTGGAAAGACACTCCGGTTTTGAGCGTACAGAAGATCTACGTCATCTCCGGCAACGCCCCCACGAACACCAGCACGGATACAAAGAAGTCCAAGTGGCATCTGTGGTAAGCAACCTTATTGACGGACGCGCCATCGCTTCGCAGATTTTGGGCGAACTTGGCGCGCGCGTCGCGGCCTTAAAAAAACGCGGCGTGGTTCCGGGACTGGCCTTTGTCCGGGTGGGCGAGGATCCGGCTTCCAAGGTTTATGTCGGGCGCAAGGAAAAGACCTGCGCCGAACTCGGCATCTTTTCCGAGACCAAAATCCTGCCCGAAGCCACCACTGAAGCTGGGTTGCTCGAACTCATCGCCAAACTCAACATCGATCCGCACCTGCACGGCATCCTTGTCCAGGCGCCGCTGCCGAAGCAGATCCGCGAATCCGTCATCTACTCCAGCGTATTGCCAGAAAAAGATGTGGACGGTTTTCATCCGGCTAACGTCGGCAAGCTGATGCTCGGCGACCCGACCGGTTTTCATCCCTGCACACCTGCCGGCGTCATGGAATTGCTGGTGCGCTCCGGCGTCCAGACCGATGGTGCTGAGGTCGTCGTCCTTGGCCGCGGCAATATTGTTGGTAAACCAATGACCGCCATGCTGTGCCAGAAGGGCAAACGCGCCAATAGCACCGTTACGCTGTGCCACTCCGCCACGCGCGATGTCAAGGCGCACTGCCGTCGGGCGGATATCATTGTCGCCGCGATGGGCGTCGCTGAATTTGTCAAAGCAAACATGGTCAAGCCCGGTGCTGTGGTCATTGATGTCGGCGTCAACCGCGTGCCCGATGCCTCCGCTAAGAATGGCACCAAGCTCGTCGGCGATGTCGATTTTGCCAGGGTGCAACCCATCGCCGGTCGCATCACTCCCAATCCCGGTGGCGTTGGCCCCATGACCATCGCCATGCTCATGCAAAACACTGTCCGTGCGGCTGAAACACAAAACCCCGGTTAATCCAAAAAATATGCAAGCAACCCGAATTCTCCCTGATCTCCAATGTTCCCTCGTTTGCGAAGAAGTCCGCCAGGAAGCCAATGGCAACCTCTTCCTCATCGGCGTCATCAATGCCATCCGCGTCCCGCAACTTCCCGTGGTCGTCGGTCGCCTGTGTCTTTTCAACCGTTGGACCGCCGGCATCGGCCAGTTCAATGAGAGCACCCGCCTCATCGCGCCGGACCAGACAACCGTTGTGAGCAAAGGCGAAATGAAATTTGAATTGCGCGATCCTGCTCATTCCGCCACCGGCGTCATGGTGTTCGGCCAAGTCAAGCTCGAGACCGCTGGCACTTATTACATCGAAGTGCTCGTCGATGACGTCATGAAGCTGCGCTATCCGCTCGTCGTGGTCCATGCGCCCGCGCCTGGTCAGTCCACCACCGAACGCCCGCCGGCCTGATTGATGCCGTTTCTTTCCACCCCTCACCTGTGAAGGTGAGGGGTTTGTTTTTAATCTGTGGTTTCATCCGTGGATATCTGCCGCTAGAATCATTTTTGTGAGTCTGTTCAGCGAACCAAGATTTGCCTGGGAACCGGTCACTCCTCGCGGGGTGGCAGCGTTTGCCCGTGCTTCGTTTGAACGGCTCTTCGTCGTCCAATGCCTCTTCGCTCTGCTGGCCACGGCCGCCGTGGTCTGGGTGCTTTCCAGCGGATTTTTCCCTACCGTGGCCGCCGCCGTGGATGCCTTGCCGGATACCGGCGATGTCACCCGCGGCCAGCTCACTTGGACCAATAACTCGCCCACTATGCTCGCCGAGGGCCATTTTCTCGCGCTCAGCGTGGACCTGAAACATTCCGGCCAGTTGCGCTCCCCGGCCCACTTTCAAATGGAATTCGGCTCGAATTCGCTTTGGATCTTGTCCTTTTTCGGCATGACGGAAGTCATCTATCCCATCGACAAATCTTTTTACTTCAGCCGTCCCGGTGTGCAACCCGCCTGGGGCGCGTGGGCGCCGGAAATCCTCGGCCTGGTTGCGTTGGGAACTTTCTTTGGCCTGCTGCTCGCGTGGATGTTGCTCGCCACGATTTATTTTCTCCCCGTGTGGCTCGTCTCATTTTTTGCGAATCGCGACCTCAACTTCCGCCAGAGCTGGAAACTCTCCGGTGCCGCGCTCATGCCCGGCGCGCTCATCATGACCCTTGGTATCGTTATTTACGGCGCCGGTGCGTTCGATCTCGTACAACTCTGCTTCGCCGCCGCCATGCACCTCCTCATCGGCTGGATTTATCTCGTCATCAGCCCGCTCTTTCTCAAGCGTGCCGTGCCCGGAGAAGAGAAGGGGAATCCATTCTCTACGCCGGGGAAAAATTGACACCGTTTTGCCCTCACCTTAGCCTGCGCCGATGTCAAAACTGCCGTTTGAACTGTTGCTGGCCCTGCGTTATCTGCGGCCCAAACGGACGTTTGTTTCCATCATCACCCTGATCTCCATCGTTGGCGTCGCTCTCGGCGTCGCCGTGTTGATCATCGTCATCAGCGTCATGAGCGGCTTCGACCATGACCTGCGCCAGATGATCCTTGGCTTCAAGGCCCACCTCACCGTCACCCAGGCTGATTCGGTGATGAAAAATTACACCGACGTCGAAGGACTCATCTCGCAGAACAAAAATGTCCGCGGCGTTACCCCCTTCGTCATGGGTCCCGTCCTCGCGGAAACACAGGGCGATACCAACACGCCTGCCTTTCAAGACACCCCCGCCTTGCGCGGCGTGGATCCGCAAAGCGAGGGCAAGGTCAGCGACCTTCCGCATAAAGTCATCCTTGGCAACTTTGATCTGAGCGGCCACGGCATGGTAGTCGGCTCGGATTTTGCCAGCAACATGCACCTGTCCCTCGGCGATCATCTCTCCATCTATTCCGCCAGTGCGATTAAACGGATGAAAGCCGCCTATGACCGCAAGGAATATGAAGCCATCCTCCCGGACGATTACGTCGTGCGCGGCATCTTCAGCATGGGTTACTACGATTACGATGCGCACGTCGTCGTCACCTCGCTGGAAAACGCCCAGGATTTATATGAGCTTGAAGATTCCGTGCACGGCCTCATGGTCATGCTCAACGATCCTTATCAGGCCGTTCAAGTGAAGGCCGAGCTGCAAAAATCTCTCGGCAACAATTACGACATCGCCACCTGGATGGAAGGCTCCAATCTGCTGGACGCCGTGAAAGTTGAGAAAGACGTCATGTTTATCGTGCTCTTCTGCATCGTGCTCGTTGCCGCCCTGTGCATCTTGAGTGCACAGATCACTTTCGTCATCCAGAAGACCCGCGAGATTGGCATGTTAAAAGCCCTTGGCGCCAGCAATCTCCAGATCTCCGGCATCTTTCTTTTTCAAAGCGCCGTCATCGGCATCATCGGCGTCACCTCCGGTTTTTGCCTCGGCATTTTAGCGCTGACCTATCGCAATGGCTTTCTGCATTTCCTGCGCTCCGTCACCGGCATGGATATTTTCCCTGCGGATATTTACGGCTTCGGCGGCTTGCCCGCGCTCATCCTGCCCAGCGATGTGACCGTGATCTGCGTTGTTTCCTTTGTCATCTGCCTTTTCGGTGGCCTGTTGCCTGCCTGGCGGGCGGGTCGGTTGAAACCCGTGGAAGCCTTGCGCTATGAGTGAACCCATCCTGCAGGCTCGCGGCCTGAAAAAAACCTACGTCATGGGCGCCCGCTCTCTGGAAGTGTTGCGTGGAGTCGATGTCGATATCTTCCGCGGCGATTTCATTGCCTTGCGCGGCGCCTCCGGTACCGGCAAAAGCACGCTCCTGCACCTCATCGGCGGCTTGGACACGCCGAATTCCGGCGAGATCACCTTTGATGGCCGGAAAATTTCCGGGTTCAACGAAAATGAACTGACTACCTATCGCAATCGCAGCGTCGGTTTTGTCTTTCAAGCCTATCACCTTTTGCCCGAACTCACCGCGCTCGAAAACGTCTGTCTCACCGCCCGCATCGCCCGCATCCCGTCCGGCAACGCGGAAAAAAAAGCACGCGAACTCCTCGGCCGCGTCGGTTTGGCTGCCCGCGAAGATCACAAGCCCATGGAACTCTCCGGCGGCGAACAGCAACGTGTCGCCATCGCCCGCGCCCTCATCAATGATCCCGTCATCCTCCTCGCCGATGAGCCCACTGGTAACCTTGATTCTCACACCGGCAACGACATCATGGATCTGCTGAAAACCTTGCGCGAAGAAAAACAGATGACCCTCGTCATCGCCACGCACGATACCAAACTCGCCGCCGCTGCTCCGCGCATCATCGAGCTCGTCGATGGCCTTGTCCAAAAGTAACCCTCACCATGAGCCGCGACTATTGGGAAAATCGTTATCAGACCGGCGATATGCCTTGGGAAAAAGGCGAACCTTCACCCGGCTTGGTGGATTTCCTCGCCCAGCATCCCGGTCTTTCGCGCTCAACTGTATGTGTTCCCGGTTGCGGCACCGGTCACGACGCTCGCGAGTGGGCAAGAAGCGGCTTCCCCACCTCCGGCTTTGATCTCGCGCCCAGCGCCATCCGCCTCGCCCGCGAAAAAACTTTAGCCGCCGGCCTTACGGCAAAATTCGAGCTCGCCAATTTTTTATCGGATGCTCCGCCGCAAAAATTCGACTGGCTCTGGGAGCACACGCTCTTCTGCGCCATCCGGCCGGTTGAGCGCGATGACTATGTCCGCGCCGTCTTGCGCTGGCTGAAACCGGATGGCCAGTTTCTCGCCGTGAATTACATCAATTGCGGCCCGGATGGTCCGCCGTTTCCCACCACGCGGGAAGAGCAGGTGGCCCGCTTTTCCAGCCACTTTGAACTCGTGGCGGACTGGGTCCCGCGTTCATATCCGAACCGCGAAGGCCGCGAGCATATGTTCTGGTGGCGTCGGAAAGCCATTTGATAATTTACCTTCGCACGTTAGAATTTCATCATGCTAGAAGATCGTGACTACATGCGCGAACCGGACTTTCGATCCGGTAGCATGTCCATGACCAAATTGCTCACGATCATTTTCGTGGTCGTGTTCGCGTTGCAATGTATTGACGATGTTTACCTGCATTCCAATGCCTATCCCTGGCTCGCATTGACCTCGGACGGGATTCGCCATGGTTGGGTCTGGCAGTTGCTCACCTTCCAGTTTTTGCATGGCAGTTTGGGACACATCGTTGGCAATCTCATCACCTTTTGGTGGTTGGGACGGGTCACCGAAGATATCCTGGGTCGAAACCGTTTTTTGATCGCTCTCTTCGGAAGTGGCGTTGTCGGTGGGATTTTGCAGGGAGTCCTCATGCTTTTATTTCCAACTCATTTTGGGTACATGGCAGTCGGCGCTTCCGCTGGCGTGTCGGGCCTGTTGGCGATTTTTGCTTTGATCCACAAAGATGATGAAATCCGTTTCTTTGGCATATTTCCTTTGAAAGGAATCACTCTGCTCTGGATCTGGGGCGGGCTTTCACTGTTTTTCACATTGGTGCCTTCAGCCTTTGGCGGTGGTATTGCCTACGCTGCCCACCTTGGCGGCATCCTTGCCGGCATGGCGTGGGTAAAACTCGGTTGGCACCACGCCTACAACCAGCTTCCTTGGGAAGGCTTGAGCGAGCGTTTCAAAAGTACCGGTAAAAAGCGCGATGCTGGGCGTACCGACAGCCGACGCCCCAAACTTGTTGTGCATCCGGACGATGGTGAAGCTGTGAAGGGCGATGTCGACCGTATTCTCGATAAAATCTCCGCCCAGGGCATCAACTCGCTCAGCGCCCGCGAACGCGAAATCCTCGAATCCGCGCGCAAGAAAATGAGCCAGCAATGAGCAGCTCCCGGGATCGGTCCAGGGCCATCGGAATGCTCATTCTGGCCACGCCGTGTTGGGCCTTGAGCTTTCCCATCATGAAAGCGCTCGCACTGGAGCAGCAAAAACTCCTGCCCGGCGCCAGCAGTTGGTTCTTAACCGGCTTGGGCGTCATGGTTCGTTTTGGTGTGGCCGGCGTGTTGATGTTGCCCTTGTTGATCCGAGGCCGGTTTCAATTCTCCCGGCGGGAAGTGGAGCAGGGGATCTTGCTCGCTCTTTTCGGTGGTGGCGGCATCGCCTTTCAGATGGACGGACTGTCCTACACCGCCGCGTCCACCTCGGCGTTTCTCACGCAGGGCTACATCGTGTTCATTCCCATTTGGGTCATGCTCGTCACGCGCCGCTGGCCATCGCCAAAAATTATTCTCTGTGTCACCCTCGTGCTCATCGGCGTGGCCGTGCTCGCCAATCTCGATTTCCACGCGCTTCGGTTGGGGCGCGGTGAATTGGAGACCGTCATCGCTTCGCTGTTGTTCACCGGTCAGATTCTCACTGTGGAAAATCCCCGCTACAGCGCCAATCGCCCCATGTATTTTTCCGTCGTGATGTTCCTGAGCATGGCCTTGTTCAGTCTGCCTTTGATCTGGGCCACCGCGCCGAATGCCGCTGCCTGCGTTCACGCCTATTCCAGTCCGGCTGCTTGTGGCTTCATGCTGGTTTTGATAGTCGTTTGCACCTTGGGCGGCTATCTCATCATGAACGGCTGGCAACGCCGCGTCTCTGCCACCGAAGCCGGGCTCATCTATTGCATCGAACCGGTTTGCGCCAGCGCCATGTCTCTGTTTCTGCCTGCTTGGTTTTCTGTCTGGGCCAATATTCACTATCCTAACGAACAACTCACCGACCGCCTCCTCATCGGCGGTGTGCTGGTCACAGTGGCCAATCTCCTGTTGCAATCACCCTGGCTGGAATCAAAGAAAGCCTCAGATGTCTAAAGCATGTTTTCAAAATCCCTGGGTGGCACAGGCCTCTGGTTTGTTGTTTCGGGCGTCCCGCCCGAAACCGTAAGGAGACTTGAATGGATTTATGATTCAGGCATTTTATCAATTCATATCTATTTTGTAATTTCAATGAGTGCTTAGCGTCAAAAAGCCTGTCCGTTATTTTTAAAATTCCCTGTACCAGCCTGAAAACCCCCGTTCAATTCCCGATTTAAGATTTTCCATGCACCTCTGATTTCGTTATTTTTAAAACTATGATTACGCGTTATTCCCGCCCTGCGATGCGGTCGATTTGGACAGACGAAAATAAACTTAAGATTTGGCTCCAGATTGAGTTGCTGGCCAGCGAAGCCCTTGTCAAGGAAGGTGTCGTGCCCGCCAAAGACTTTGCCAAACTCAAGGCTGGTTGCGATCTCTGGTTCGCCGATCTTCCCGGCCTAGTCGCTCGCCAAAAAGAACTCGAAAAAGTTCTGAATCACGATGTTATCGGCTTCACCACCGCCGTCGCCGAAAAGATCAACGATCAGGCCAGCCGCTGGTTCCATTTTGGCCTCACCAGCAGCGATGTTGGCGACACCTGCTACGCGGTCCAGATGATGCAGAGTGCCGATATTCTGATTGCCGATGTCAAATTGCTGCTCACTGCCATTGCCAAGCGCGCCCGCGAGCACAAATTCACCCCCTGCATCGGACGCAGCCACGGCATCCACGCCGAGCCCACCACCTTCGGCCTTAAGCTCGCCTTGATGCATGATGAATTTGGGCGCGCGCTCCGCCGCTTGCAAACCGCCCGCGAAGTCGTCGCCATCGGCAAAGTCTCAGGCGCCGTCGGTACCAGTGCTCATCTTTCGCCACGCGTCGAGGTTCACGTTTGCAAAAAACTTGGCCTCCGTCCCGCGCCCATCGCCACCCAGGTCGTGCAGCGCGATATCCACGCCGAATTCCAGACCACACTGGCCATCGTTGGCGCCAGCATGGAACGCTGGGCCGTCGAATTCCGCCATTTGCAACGCACCGAAGTTCTCGAAGCTGAGGAACCGTTCACCCCGGGCCAAAAAGGTAGCAGCGCCATGCCGCACAAGCGCAATCCCATCACCTGGGAACGTCTCACCGGCCTCGCCCGCGTCCTGCGCGGCAACGCCGTCGCCGCTTTGGAAAACGTCGCCCTCTGGCACGAGCGCGATATCAGCCACAGCAGCGTGGAACGCATCATCTTTCCCGATTCCTGCACGTTGCTTGATTACATGTTCGGCCTGCTCACGCGCCTCATGGATGGCATCGTCGTCTATCCGGCCAACATGAAGAAGAACCTGGGCCTCTCGCTCGGCATGTGGAATTCCCAGACCGTCCTGCTCGCGCTCATCAAGAAAGGCCTTACGCGCGAAGCCGCCTACAAACTCGTCCAGGACAACGCCATGAAAACTTGGGAAGTTAAACACGCCGGCCGCGATGACGCCGACTTCCTCGAAGTGTTGAAAGCCGATCCCGCCGTCGCCAAACATTTCAAAAAAGGCGAACTGGAAAAACTCTGCTCCCTCGATTTCCATTTCAAAGAAGTGAACAACCGCTTCAAAAAACTAGGCCTAAAATGAAACCTACGCTGATCAAGCCCGTCAGCGTGAATTTGCAATCCTCCGGGTGGCACAGGCCTCCGGCCTGTAGTTTCGGGCGTCCCGCCCGAAACCGTATAGCAGTGTGAATACACCATTGATTCAAGAGCTTTAAGAGACAATCCAAAGTGAACACAGATTCACCTGATTTGACTCCACCCAACCCCTATGGACCGTCGACATAAAAAGAAGGCGTTCATCGGGCTGGGCATCTGGCTGGGAGCCATAATTGCCGTCACCGCTTTCGGCCTGACCTGTCGTTTTCTCTATCCGACTTCGCAACGCGCCGACGCCCTCATGGGCTTTGTCATGATTACGTTTTTCGTCGTCGAGTACGTCGCTTATTTCTGGGGTGGCAGCCATCTATGCAAAGCCAAGGGTTATCCCACGGCAATTTTGTTATGGGGCGTCCTCTGCTGGTTCCCGCAAGTGATCGTGCTCTCCGTTTTGCTGTTTGCCATGCCCGATCGCCGACGCGATCCTTCTCAATCCGGCCAACGAAAACATCGCGGCCCGGAAGAATCCTACATCAGCCGTGTAGTGCGCTACCGCCGAAACGCTTTGGTGGCCAATGTGCTTGGCGTTGCCGGAGTTTTGTTATCTCTGTTCTTTGTGTTCGTTCGGACCGGTCTGTTTGAAGATCACCAAAATGACCAGGTAGTTGGTATTTTTATTTTTGTCCCCAGTTACATTGCCATCCTTTACGGCTGTTGGTGGTGGGTCAAAGCCAAGAACTGGCCCGATGTCATAATTTTTATTGGACTGATGCCGCTGGCTCCGCTGGTCATTCGTTACGTCCGGATATTATATATACAGAGCGGTTTGCTGCCGCTCATGATGGTGCTCATGCCGATTCTCCTGATCGGTGTCGTCGCCGTCTTGCCGGATAAATCCGGCATCCCAAAACGAAAGCGCTGGGACCGCAAGTAACCAAGCTAAAAAACCGCTATGCTTCCGCCATTGCAATATTGGCCGTCTATTTTCGGTACGTATTCTGGTGGTGGAAAGCAAGCCCGATTGAAGTGCCGTCAGGCCTTGCTTGCTTGTGTATTTCTTGTAGGCTTCGCTTGATTGATTTTGGGCACAAAAACTGCTCGTTTATGGCAATGTCTGACCATAACTCACGCCTCATTGGACTGGATTTTTTGCGTTTCGCCGCAACGTCCATCGTGATTGTCAGCCATGCGCATATCGTTCATGGATTTGATGCGGTTGTTTCCGGCGTCGCAGGCTTGTCCGGTCTTCTGCTCCAGTTTTTTACCTGCGGCGCCGTCGGTGTGAACATTTTTTTCGTATTGAGCGGTTTTCTAGTTTCCGGCCTGCTTTTCTCAGAGACCAGACGGACGGGCACAGTTTTTTTGTCCCGCTTTTTGATCCGTCGCGGGTTCAAGATTTACCCTGCTTTTTGGGTCATGCTCGCCGTTACCGTGGGATGGATGCTTTACGTTGGCAAGCCGGTTTTCGCGGGAGCGCTTTCAGCCGAACTGCTTTACGTTCAGAATTATAACCATTTCATTTGCTTTCATACTTGGACCCTTGCCCTGGAAGAGCATTTTTATTTTCTGCTCGCAGCTATCTTTTATTTCCTTGTTCGCCGCGTTTCACCGGGAACACCTTTGAACTTTAAAACCCTTCCCGGGATTTGTGTGGGAGTGGCGTTGTTTTGTTTGTTTTTTCGGATTTTCATGTCCTTGGCGTATTCCTATCACCCGGGCTCCGCTCAATGGCTTTTTCACTCGGATTTTTGTGTCATTGATGCCCTTTTTGCCGGCCTCTTATTGTCGTACTTCTGGCACGTTCGCTGGGATGCAGCGATGAAAAACTTGATTATCTCATTCCGCTGGCCGTTGTTGTTTCTCGGCTCACTGGTGCTCATTGGCGGCTCGGTCTGTTACCAATATCAAAATTGGTCCCAGATCTATGGTTCTCTGATTCTGTTTTTCGGCTCGGCCTTCCTTCTGTTGAGCAGTCTGTCATGGGAGCATCATAACAGCCCTCGGATCGTGAGGGGATTGGCTTGGTTGGGAAAACATTCCTATTCGGTTTACCTGTGGCACATTTTTGTGGGAACGGTTGTCTACCCGCTGATCGAACCCAAATTGCCCGCCGGTTGGACGTGGGTGAATCTTCTTGTCTACTTCAGCTTCTGCTGGCTGGCTGGCATCCTGCTGGCCTATGCCGTGGAGGTGCCCGTCTTGATGATCCGGGACCGCTGGTTTCCCACCCGGTCAATGGGTCGCATTGTACCGGCTTCCGCCTCCAGCCTGCTGGCTGATCCGTTGTCGGCTAAAACTATTTAGTTTCTGAGATCGGTTTGGGTGGCCCTGCTGCTCTTTAGTTGTTTTTCTTGGCGAAGCCTTGATTGCACTGAGCAATTTCTGCGCAGTGTTTTCAGCAGTTTCTTGACAGTTTCATTGGCGAAACACTTTCAATCGTGGCAACGTCTGTTGGAATGTTAAAGATGGGACGACTCAAACAATCGATCTGGATTTTGCCCTTGGTCATCGCCGTGCTCGTGGCCCTGCTCGGCTGGTGGGGCAACATTCGCTTGGGTGCCACCATTCAGGAAGGCTTGCGCGCGCAACTGTCCGCCACGTTAAGCGCCAATGTCACCGCCCTCGGCATCTGGAGCACCAATCAAACGCGCCTGGCCACGGCCCTCGCCGAGGATCCCGCCGTTCGTAATCTGGCCGGGCCGATCTTTCAATCCGATTCACTCACGCGCCGAGGAATGCAACCGCAGTTGCAGAGGTTTGCCACCGATCTCCGACCCCGCCTCGCCAGTCTTGGATATGAAGTGGCCGATCTGGTGGACACCAATTTCGTCGTCGCCGCCAATACCGTGCGTCCGCAATTCGGCGGCACCACCATGGTCTCGGATGCGCACACGAATAAATTCGCCGAACTGTTCGCGTCGGGCGAACCCGTCATCATCACACCTTTCAAACCGGAAATGTTGCAGCAACGCCGCGCTGGTTTGAACAGCTCTTTTGAATCCCGGACGAACGGCTTCCGCCGGCTCAATCGTTCCATGCCCCCGATCAATGGACGCCCTCGGCGCGGCGACATCACCCTCATGCAGGTCGCCGCTCCCGTGCGCGATACGGATGGCTCAATCATCGGCGCGCTGGCTCTCATCATCAACCCGGACAAGGAATTCTCCCGCATCTTGTCCGTCGCCCGCTCTGGTGTCTCCGGCGAGACCTACGCGTTTGACCAGACCGGCCTGATGATTTCCCATAGCCGTTTTGATACCCAGCTCAAAGAATTGGGACTGCTTGATCCCACCAACACCTCTGCTTTGAACCTGCGCCTCCACGATCCCGGCGGCGATCTGACCAAAGGTTTCAAGCCGCCCGAAGCCGAAGCCGGCACCAAACTGTTGACCAGCCTCGTCGCCAGCGCTGTGGATGGCGACGATACCGTGATGGTGGAACCCACCCGTGATTATCGCGGTGTGCCTGTCGTGGGCGCTTCCTGCTGGCTTCCGCAATTCGGTTTTGGCGTTGCCACCCAAATTGATGCTGGCGAAGCCTATCGCCCCATGCACGTCCTGCAATCCGTGTTCGTGCTGCTCATCCTGTTCCTCCTGTTGTGCTCCACCGGCATGTTCGTCCTCGCCAATCTCACCTGGCGCCGCCGCTTGAGCGAAGCCCAATTGAAACTCAAACAGCTCGGCCAATACACCTTGGAAGAAAAAATCGGTGAAGGCGGCATGGGCGTTGTCTATCGTGCCCGTCACGCGCTCCTGCGTCGCGATACCGCCGTGAAATTGCTCATGCCCGATCGCGCCGACCCCGTCGCCATCGCCCGCTTTGAACGCGAAGTGCGGTTGACTTGCAATCTGACGCATCCCAACACGATTCAAGTCTACGATTACGGACACTCGCCCGATGGCATTTTTTATTACGCCATGGAATTTTTGCGCGGCCTGAATCTTCACGATTTGGTCGCCATCTACGGCCCGCAACCGGAAGCCCGCGTCGTCCACATCCTCATGCAGATCTGTGATTCCTTGGCCGAAGCGCACGGCGTCGGTCTCATCCATCGCGATATCAAACCCGGCAACGTATTCCTCTGCAACCGCGGCGGCATTCCCGACTGCGTCAAGGTCCTGGATTTCGGCCTCGTCCGCCGCTATGGCGCGCCGGTGGATGACCAGGCAGAGCAGGGCGATGATCGTATCGTGGAAGGCACACCTTGGTTCACGCCGCCCGAAGCCATCCGCAACGGTGCCCAGGTCGATCCCCGGAGCGACATCTATTCCCTTGGCGCCTTGGGCTATTTCCTGCTCACGGGTTATTACATCTTCGACGCCGAGACAGTTGAACAGATCCATCACAAACAACTCACCGCCAGCCCGGTTCCACCCAGCCAGCGCACCACCAATCCCATCAGCGCCGAAATGGAAGGCCTCTTGTTGCGGTGCCTGGAAAAAGACGTCGCTGCTCGGCCGCAATCCGCCGCCGAATTGCGCGCCTTGCTCCTCGCCTTTCACAATGCCGGTGATTGGCCGCTCGAAAACCGCGTCGCTTGGTGGTCCGCCTATCAACCCCGTCCCGCCAACCAAAACGGAGCTGCCATCCCAACTTCAACCCCCATGGCCACCGTCCGCATCGACCTCGCCAGCCGCGTGGAGTGACTTGACTTGTTAAACGAGGCAAGTTGTATATGGTGGAAATCATGGCTTTCCGAATTCATGACAGCGTGGTGCGTGGAGAGATCGATAACCGCGTGAAAGGTGTGGTTCTGGGAAAAATCTGGTTGGAAGGACGTGAAGAACCCGTGACCTTGGAACTGCGGGGCAATGCTAATCCCGATCTGGCTGGTTGCTGCCTAACTTTTGTTAATCCGCTCAAACGCATTCCACATCACCACTTGGGCTCATTGAGCGCCCGGCAACGCGGCGTCGCTGGCGATCTCACCGCGTCGCGTAAAGTGCGGGTGATGGATGTGCCCATGCCGGAAGCGTATCTGATGTGTAAACGAGGTGAAAAACCTCCCGAACACATGGCTAATTGCCTTTATCTGGAATGGTTCAGTGAAGTTAACGGGCGGGTGGTAATTGAGAGCACCGATTTTGATCTCGTCATTTCTGAACCACAGTGGCGCATGACTCCAGAGGAAAATGATGTTCGCGCCCGCGAAGCGGCTGCCGGCATGGATGAACTCATGCGTAAACTCACCGAAACCATCGAGGGACATAAAAAAGGTCAGAAAGATTCGGAAGCTGCATGGGATGAGCACGATTACGAAAAACTCATGAAAGAGTCTGATGCCCGCACGGACAAATACATGGAACTGCTTGATAAATACGGCGATTCGGAAGAGGCCGAAGAAAAGATCGCCCATGAAATGGGTTGGGATAAAGAGCCTGTCCCGAATGAAGATCCCGGAATGTCAGTTGAGGAGATGAACGCCATCTGCGAAGCGGCTGCCAACGAACCGCTTCCTGAGCCTGACTCGCACCGCGAAGGCATTGATTGGATTCGGATGGAAGGCGGGGATTTACGCCATCCCCTCCAGCATCGGTGTTTTGAAAACGCCATGGGACTTTGGCACGCGGCCCGTGAACTCGGCTTGGCCGAGACGGATGACAATGACCTCGTTCAGTTCATCAGCGAATACCAGACCGCCGCAGTCAAATTGGCAGGCGCTTTGGACGGATTGACGCGAGGGCGGAGCCATGAAGATCCGGGTTTTGTGGTGGCTTGGTTAAAGCGGGCCTTGGATCATCTGCACAAAGCACAGGCGGGCATGGAAGCCGTTGCGCCTAAAAAATTGCTGCCACCGGAAATCATCAATAGATCCCGTACGGAATTATTTGAGATCCGCGAAAGCATCTTGAAATTGATGGATGAGTTTCGCGGTCAGGAATGAGGTCCTTTCCAGTTGAACGAATCGTCAACCATGCTAAAGTCACTGCTGAAATAAGTGTGTATGAAAAAAGCGATTTTCATTTTGTGCCTGCTCCTCCCGATGCTCGGCTTTGCCCAAAGCTACACCGTTGATTGGTACAAGATCTCCGGCGGTGGCGGCACCAGCACCGGCGGCACTTATCAAGTCAGTGGGACCATCGGCCAGCACGATGCCAGCGCCGCCATGACCGGTGGCGCATACACCCTTACCGGCGGTTTCTGGAGCATCATTTCCGTCGTCCAAACTCCCGGGGTTCCGAACCTGCTCATCGTCCCCAATGGCGTAAACAGCGTGAAAGTCATCTGGCCTGCCACCGGCACCTACACCTTGCAGCAAAACCTGAACCTCGCCACCGCCACCTGGGCCACGACCGGTTTCTCCATCACCAACGGCTTCGGCACCAACTTCTGCACCATCACCGCTCCCTCCGGAAATCTTTTCTTCCGCCTCTCCAACCCCTGACTCCTTCCGTCTCCCGCTCGCGTCTCATCGCCAAGATTTGACCGGCTTTTGCTGGAAATGGTGGTTGAACGGCCTTTTTGCTAAAAATATCAGTGTTATGCGGTTTATATAACTGTGTATCACCCTTCGTAAAACCCAATTAGTCCCGTCACTTTCACTTTTTCCTCAACAAATCTTGACTTTCAGCCATAGGTGATATATGGTGTTTATATATGGCAACGACGCCACGCCGGTTCAATGATTGTAAGGCAACGGCCTATGGTGTGTGCCAACAAACCCGCGCCACGCCACCAATTACACCCCGAAATTACGCCAAATTACACTTTATAACGGCCAATTACGCCTAATTACACCCTTTAAGTTTTTGAAAACACGAAAATAGAAATGAGCCAAAAGCTTTCACCCAGTCCAATGCCTCCGCTGGGTGGCGCAGGCATCCGGCCAGTTAAATTCTGGCCAACTGCAAAGTCCGTTCCGCCGAATTTCGTAAGGAGACTTGAATTGCTCACAAGATTTGGGCTATAGGCAAATATTGAACTCAAAAAATCGCCCTTATGACCTCTCTAAAACCCGTACGCTTCGAACTCGTCAAGACGCGTCAACGCTCATCTCCCTCGCCCATCCGATGGGAGAGGGCAGGGGTGAGGGCCTTCGTCACACAAACTAATCTTTTCGCAAAACAACGTTCGACCTTTTTCGACCGTTTTGCGCCTTATTAAACCTTTTTAAACCAATTTGTTTTTCCCTAAAACATCTTCCCCCATCATCACCTTCACGCTGGCTTAAGGTTCAATTTCATAAGCTGCCACCATGAAAACGGTCCTCCTCATCGCTGTGGTCACTGTCTTCGCCTCGACCGCCCACGCCGATCCCCAGTTGTCCTCATGGTTCACCTTGGACTCCGCCAAGCCGGCGCAGATCTACCGGACTGATGCCGAAAAGCTTTCCGGCCAAAGCGAGACCACCTGGAGCAATGGCCGGCTGGCTCAATTGCAACCTGCTTTTAGCGGCGTGCAGGAAATCTTGTCCTCCTCCAACTGGATCTACATCCGCAGCACCGGCTTGGGCAGTCATGTGATGGGCCCCTGGTACATGGATTCTCAACACCGGTTTCCCTTCCCGAACCTACCCACCGACCAGCATTTCATCTTCGCCATGTCCCGCCATCCCATGGAACAGACGACCCATGAATTCAATCACCTCGGCGAAATCGGATTGTTTGTTGATGGCGTCCGGATGTTCGATGCCAACGACGCTTTCTCCTATTCCAGCGGCAACGGTCGCGATGCCAATCCTCGCGCCGGCATAGGGCAGGGCGACCACATCTGGAATCGCGATGCCTACGTGAACGAAGCCCAAACCTTCGATCCCGCCCTCGGTCATCAGCAACAATTCGGCACCTACCATTACCACGCTGAACCCATCGCGCTGCGCTATCTGCTGGGCGATCACGTGGACTTTGATAACGCCACCAAAACCTATCGCGAAAGCACCACGCCTCCCGCCAAACATTCGCCCATCCTTGGCTGGATGTATGATGGCTATCCCGTCTATGGTCCCTACGGTTATTCCAATCCCACCAATCCCGCCAGCGGCATCCGCCGGATGGTTTCCGGCTTCGCCCTCCGCAATGGCCAGAACGGAACCGACAATCTTCTGCAAAACGGTCGCAACCAACTCCCGGCTTGGCAGGCAAGAGAGCAGGGTAGCACTGTCGCTTTGCCGGCCTCCAAAGTTGGTCCCGCCGTCAGTTCTCTTTATCCGCTGGGCCATTACATCGAAGATTATGCCTATCTCGGCGACATTGGAAAAACCTTGGGCCGTGATTTTGATCTGGATGAACTCAACGGTCGCTGGTGCGTCACTCCGGAATTCCCCAATGGAACTTACGCCTACTTCACTACCATTGATGCCCGCGGAAACCCGGTCTATCCCTACAATATGGGCCGCCGTTACCACGGTTACCCCAACGGCCGCCTCGTTGCCGGTATCCACGAACCAGTGACCACCAATTTCACAGCCCACGCCGAAACCAGAGCCGCCAATATGAAAGCGCAAACGGCCACCCTGACGTGGAATAGCGGCACCGGGAATTACGAGCCGCAATGAACCGGATTCTGACAATCGTATCTTGCTTGGCCATGTATTGCTGCGGGAACATGGCCTTTGCCGCTACCTTGGAAGTCAAGATCATGCCCAAAGTCTCCGGCGAGAATCTTCAGCCCGCTTCCTTCCGTTATCAGACTTCCGCCGGTGAAACCCTCTCCATCACCCGGGTCAGTTATCTCGTCAGCGATTTCGCTCTCCAACACGATGACGGATCGTGGCTGGAACTGACGAATTCCGTGGCTTGGATGGACTTCGATCAAAACCGCGATTCCCTTCGCCTGGAAACCATCCCCGCTGGCGAATTCAGGGCCGTCCGCTTTTCACTCGGTCTAAGCACCAATCTAAATCATGCCGATATCGCTCAGTTTCCCGCTGCGCATCCCTTGAATCCGAATCTCAACGGCCTGCATTGGAGCTGGCAGGGCGGCTATATCTTCATGGCTTTGGAAGGATTATGGCGCAACCCCGGCGGCGAACTCGACGGCTGGGCGTATCACCTAGCGCGCGATACCAATTGCACCCGCATCATCCTTGCCGCTCCGCTGTTCATCACCAACGAAACCAGGTTGGATTTGGATTTTGATCTCGCTTCATTGTTGAACGCTCCGCATCCCTTGTCGTTTGCCAAAGATGGCTCTTCCACTCATTCGCGTGATGGCGATCCGGTCGCCGCCGCTTTGGTGGCCAATCTGCCCGGTGCATTTCGTATTCATCAAATCAGCCAGTTGACCGATGCTGAAGTTGCCATCGCCCATCCGCGCCCGTTGTATCTGCCGGAAAAATATACGCCTTACCAGTTTCAGATGAGCGCAACTTTTCCCATCCCCGATCTGCCGCGCGACAATCCATTACTGGTTGAGCGCATCGACTTGGGCAAAACGCTTTTCTTCGATAAAGCTCTTTCGGTGAACGGCAGGCAATCCTGCGCCGATTGTCACGCTCCAGAAAAAGCCTTCTCTGATGGCCGTCGTACCGCTCGCGGTGCTGAAGGCGGATTTGGCGCGCGCAATTCCATGGCCTTGTTGAATCTGGCTTGGAAGAAAGAATTCTTTTGGGATGGCCGTGCCTCCAGCTTACGGGAGCAGGTTTTGCAACCGATTCAAAACCCGCTGGAAATGCACGAATCACTGACCAACGTCGTGGACAAACTAAAAGCCGGGCCGGGCGGCGAATATCCCGCACTCTTCACCGCAGCTTTCGGCTCCTCCGAAATCACCTCTGAAAAGATTTCCCTCGCACTGGAGAACTATTTGCTGACCTTGACCTCCTTCAACGCCAAATTCGACCGCGTTCAACGGGGCGAAGAATCTTTCACCGCCGATGAACAACGCGGCTTTGAACTGTTTTCCACCGAGTACGATCCTCGTCGTGGCCAGTTCGGCGCCGATTGTTTCCATTGCCACGGCGGTTCCTTGTTCCAAAGCCAGGGCTATGCGAACAACGGCCTGGAATCTGTCTTTACGGACCTCGGGCGCGAAAAAATCACCGGCAAAGCTTCCGACCGTGGAAAATTTGCCGTGCCTACCTTGCGAAATGTAGCGCTCACCGCTCCGTACATGCACGACGGACGCTTTAAAACTTTGGAAGAGGTGGTGGAACACTACTCCACCGGCGTGCAGCGCAGCACCACTCTCGACCCCAACTTGGCGAAGCACCCGGACGGCGGCGTGCCGCTCACCGCAGCAGATAAACATGCAATCGTGGCCTTTTTACACACCTTGACCGATGCTCAATTTCAATCCGCAAAAAATGATTAACCCTTTCATCCACTTATCTATGAAACACAATTTGCTGTGCGTGTCTCCGGGCTTGTCACTGTATTGCCGGGTGACTATGTTCCGCCTATGAACGAAACCAACGTCACCATGCGCGAAGATCCCTGGCGCATTTTCCGGATCATGGCCGAGTTTGTCGACTCGTTCCAAACCCTCTCTCAAGTCGGCCCCGCCGTGACCATTTTCGGCTCCGCTCGTACCAAGCCGGATGATAAATATTATCGTGCCGCCATTGAGATCTCCAAAGGTCTCGCCAAACATAAGCTGGCCGTCATCACCGGCGGCGGCCCCGGCATCATGGAAGCCGCCAACAAAGGAGCCTCTCACGCTGGTGGAACTTCGGTGGGGCTCAACATTGAGCTGCCCCACGAACAATCCGGCAATAAATTTGCCAATGTGCCGGTGCATTTTCATTATTTCTTCGCCCGCAAAGTTTCCTTTGTGAAATACAGCCTTGGTTTTGTCTTCATGCCCGGCGGCTTTGGCACTTTGGACGAATTTTTTGAAGTCATCACCTTGGTCCAGACCGAACGCATCCCCCAGTTTCCGTTGATTCTTTTCGGCAAGGAACATTGGAAAGGCCTCTTGAGTTGGATGCGAACCCGATTGGAAAAGGACGCGCTCATCAGCCCCGGCGATCTCGATCTCGTCGCCATCACCGATGATCCACAGGAAGTCGTGGAGTTCATCTTGGATTATGTCCGCCGCGTGGGCCCGCCTGGTTCGTTGCCCAAAGCTTTTGCCTGATATTGATGCGCCCGATCATCCAGGAATTTCCCACGACCTGCACGCCCGAGTCCTTGGTTGAAAACCTGCGGGGTGAACAGGGTGTGGTGCTGTTGCGCACCAATTCGTTTGCCTCTCCAGCCGCG
>Ga0206948_1078_pt1 | contig 26795 bp, 22 predicted proteins | sample Alteio_BWOrgHeat_FD_153236 | JGI IMG/M metagenome (GOLD analysis project Ga0206948, IMG submission 153236) | Enriched cells from forest soil in Barre Woods Harvard Forest LTER site, Petersham, Massachusetts, United States -... | ecosystem: Environmental > Terrestrial > Soil > Temperate forest > O... | reverse complement strand
GGGCACGACCCAACCACCTTTGCGTTCTTGGCGGTCTTTGAGTGAGTTCAAAAGTGGTTTCCTAAAGAATCTTCGAAGGAAGTTGCGAGTTGGGCGGTCATGTATTCGAGAGTTATGCAGATTTCTTTGGCTGCGGATATGTCGCGAACATCAATTCGGCGATCTGATCTAGAGATCGACACAATTATTCGCGATGCCCGGCCATGGCTCTATCGATTGGCGTTGTCGATTACTTCTAGTCCAGAGGTCGCCGAGGATGTGGCGCAAGAAGCACTCATTCGGGCTACCCGGTCGCGCGAGAAACTTCGGAACATTATCGAACCAAGAGCTTGGCTGCGCAGCGTGGTGGTTCGATGTGCCATTACGGCGCTAAGCCAACGGACAGATGTCTCTGGATTTGGAGAAACGACAAACAACGATCCGACCGACTCGATGGCAGTCCGTCAGATTCTTTGTCGGATGGAGCCGATGGATCGGGCGATCTTGGCTCTAGCGCACTTTGAAGAATTGTCATATGCGGAAATCGGACTGTCTCTCGATATTCCGGTGGGGACGGTGGCTTCCCGCCTGCATGCGGCCCGCGAAGCTTTTCGAAAGGAGTGGCGGAAATGAATCTTGACCCTTTAGATGCGTACTACGCTGAGTGCCGGGTGGCGCCTGTGCCGGAGAGCCTTTTAGTTCAGCCGTTACCGTTACCCTGGTGGGTTCGGCTCTTGATTCCACTTGGAGGACTGGGGTTTGGAGGGTTGGTGGCGATTCTCCTCGTTTTGTCTCCTCATTCGGATTCGCAGCAAGCGGGCGCCCAGGCGGCGGAAGCGGTTTCCAGGGCACAGCTTGGACTAGTGATGCGAGGTTCGGAGCAGATTGAGCCTGTCAGAGGAAAGAGCCATGTAAGGTTCCTTAATGGCTCTCAACTATCTGTAGCCGCCGGATGGCTTGTGCCGGCGTCCGAGGCTCACATCACGATCCATGCAACGTCTAGCCGCCAATTGGGTACGTCGGCAAGAACCATCCGACGGCTACAGGTCTTGCGAATGTTGAGCAGAGCCCCAGGAGGTTCGCGATGGATCGCTTGAAGCTTTGGTGGCTGCCTGTTTATGCGGTCATCGGGTTTATCGCGATTGTGCTGATCGTTCCTTCGTCGCGGTGGGTGATTCGTACCCAGTTGGATGTCGTCGAAGGGTACTGGAAGTACAAAGGGGGGCCGAATAATGGGCTGCTTCCATACTATCCCTATGTCTATCCGATCGAGCGAGGGCTGAATGAAGATGACCCTGGTCAAGACGAATTGGCCCGGTTTCTTCGGCTCGTCACGCCGAGCAAGGACGTGCCTGGTCCCAATGGGTATCAAAAGCGGCTCGTATCACTATTCGACATCTGCAAAGTCAAGAATGACGTTAGGTATTGGGCTCAATTTGTTCGAGTCGCTTCATTTAGTGGCCAGATCAAATACACCTTGCCCGGCCAGATACCGATGACTTTTCTAGATAACTTACCGGTGCAAACAAGGCTTCGAGATGGCTGCCTAGACGGCATAAAACTTGATCCCGACAACGCATTCTTTCGCATGATCCTTGCGGGTGTGCTCAATCGACTCGGCGATATTAATGGTTCACGACGAGCCTATCTACGTGCAGGAACCTGCACGAAATATGACGACTACGTCTTATTTGAACCCGAATCGAGGATGGCGTATCTTGTTGATCATTACGGAGATCGCGGCCACCAAGTCAAGGCGATGATCTACGCGGAGACGTACCTGCAGCACCTCAGCGTGTTGCACTCGATAGGACGCCATTTCACGCAACCAAAAGACCTGCAAGGGCGATTGTCGACTCTAAGACTTGGGGCATTGATCATGGAGCAGGACAAGTCCGCAATAGGCGTGATCGTCGCCCGAAAACTCGTGGAGTGGGCTTTAGATCCCAGGTCGAGAAGTAAGGACGACCCAAAATATACTGTAGGTGCAATGTCCGAAGTGGTCGCACCGGAAGAATCCGTGGCGAAGCTTTCGACTCAACTCCAAAAACATTTGGGTGGAGACTTTGGGATATCGCACGGAGTTGATGTTTACAATTCGGTCCACATCGAAGAGAAGGATTGGCCCATTTCAGAGGATGTGACTCGACTTATGGTCAATCTGAGACCGGCATTCTCGGCATGGTCCCTGTGGTCGCTGGCAATGGTGCCGTTGGCGTTAGGTTTCCTTAAGTTAAGGCTAAGAAGTGATCGATTCAATACTGCCGCGCCCTATCTGATATGGCTAATGGCTTTTGCCTCGGAGCATGCGTTTGGCTCAAACTTTAACGTCGCTACTCCGTTCGGATTGATGTCGCTTCTGTTTATCCCCGCTCTGTTTCCGAAGTCAGTGAAGTACGTAGATCGAATCGCGATCTTTGCCCTGGTCCTTGTCTGGGTTGTGTCATTTGCTTGCTTCCCACTTGGAATACCAACGGTTTTGTTTACCGTAAGTCTTATTGCGACGCGGCGTTTTGGTAGTCTTCCGAATGCAGCGACAATCGTTGGGCTACTCATAGCCTGCGTCGTTGCAGCCGGATACTGGCTCTGTATCGCAACCCAACATGGCTTTGGCGATGCGGCCGCTTTCGGGACGCTTGTCATTATTGGTGCCTTTCCGTCTATCCCAGTACGGTCATCAATTCGATGGGCGCCCCTGGTCGGAGCCTCGTGCCTCGTGCTCGGCCTTTGGTTCGGAGTTATGGTCGCCAGAGACCTCTCCGCCGATCAGGTGATGCTCGCGATGAGTAATAAGTTCCTGAACGATGCAGACGAACTTAGAAAGCGTTGAAGCGCTGAGTGTTAAAGCGTTCGAGGGAAGTTGACTGCCTGCGATCTCCCTCGAACGCTAAACGCTTCAACGCTTATCTTGAGGTCTAAGCCTCAAGAACCAGACTCATCGACTTATAGGTCCTTGTCGGGACGAAGCCGTGTTTACCGTAGAAGTCAACTAGGCCGGTCCAGTCGATGATGCAGCGGTCCACGCCTTTGTCGCGGAGGTGCTCCAATGCGGAGCCGAGGAGGGCGTTGCCGCTGCCTTTGCCTCTGAGATCTTTAGCGACTCCGATCGCGCCGAGTGCGCCCCAGTTCTTCCCTAAACTAGGATGCCAAACGGCGCCTCCGATGGGGGCCTTGTTGGACGAATCTTGAACAAGGGCGAAACCGTCGATGCGATCACCGTGAAATAGGCCAAACACACAGCTTGGTCCCTCGATCGACACCTTCGTCATCGTGTCGTATTTCCACCGATAAGGAAACTCACGATCGAAGAAATCAGCAAGTGCCGGAATATCCTTATTGGTCAAGACCCGAAGTTCGTCGCCGGCAGGAGTCGGAAAGACGTTCTTGTAGTCCGTTAGGTTCCGCTCCAAATCGACGCATTCCCCACCCTCCGAAAAGCCTTCGACTGTGAGAAAGCTGCACAGAGACGGGTAATCGGTGGGGCATCCGGGAAAGAAGTGCCGGCTGTCTTGTCCAAATTGAATCTTGGTGAAGCCACGGTTCGCGAGTAGCATCTTCACGTCGGTCATCAAGTCAAGACCGTATTGAGCTTCGCAGTAAGCGATGCAAGAGAGATGAGCCACGTCTTGATCGGGTCCTTGATAGAGACTTGCTGCAGATTTCTTTATTGACACGAACCCCAGGATTTCGCCGTCGGCGTCTTCGATGCATGAGGCCCCCCAATCAAAAACAGGTGAGTCAACCGTATTGAGGCGCAACTGCTCGCCATCAATCAAATACTTCTCAGGGGAGCATTCATTCCAGAACGCGGCAAGCCGGTCAAAATCGGCATCTTTGAAGCTACGCTTCATTCGGCACGAGCCGCTAGCTGACGCAGGTGCTCACCATAGTTATTGAGCGCCTCCCGGGTTCGACTGATACGAAAAATCATATTGCCATCGTCCATCTTAAAGAACTCCTGGAGGTCGAACGCGGCGATGAGTGCCTCAAACGCATCCAACGGTCTCCCACATAACTTTAGACCAGCTTCGGCGTCATCCGGTTGAAATTCTAGATAAGAAATCAGAAACGGCTTAATCGGCGGGTAATCCAATTGGATTCGCCCACGGCACTCCGCGTAAATTGACTCCAACCGAGTATTTGGTCCGTAGACGGCGGCATCGCACAGAGTTTCAACCAGCGTCTCGTAAAGGTCGTAGAAGTCGATCAGTTCGCGTTGCCGCACCGGGAGCGAGGGCAGATCAATCTTCGCTTTGGCTCGCTCCTTTGCGCTTGCCCGCTTCTTGTTGGCAACGCGAATTTTGTTTACGACAGCATCGGCGAAGTCGGCGGCGATAAAACCGTGTTTAGAAGCTTTCAAAACCACCCCCAATACTCCAGCACTCCACTACTCCATCACTCCAGCTATCCAACCTGGCTCTTCTGAACGTAGTTGATGCGCAGATCGCGAACGAGGCTGTGGACACGTCTCTTGTCCTCTTCGTCCAGTTGTGACTCGAGTTGTTGAACCAAATGAGCTGTCACGTCAATCGCTACTTTCGCCTCTACGAGGTCAACTGCTATCGATCCCGCGACTGGATCAGGTTGCAGACCCAACTTTTGCCACGAAATGGACGACATCTGCTCGATTAATATCGCGAGGATGTCGTAGATGCTTATAGGTTTCTTCGGATTTTCAGACTCGCTTTCAGCCATGTTCCAAGGCTTAGAGACGTGTGACGCATCAATATCGATGCGGAATTAGGCCGAAGGATCGATAGGTAAACTGGCGCGCATTCTCGGTACATCAATGGTTCACAACGTCATCATTATCGGCTCAGGCCCTGCCGGTTACACTGCGGCCCTCTACACTGCTCGAGCCGATCTCAAGCCGATCATGTTCGCCGGTTACGAACCTGGCGGACAGCTAATGATCACAACCGACGTCGAGAACTATCCGGGGTTTCCGGACGGCATCATGGGGCCGGAAATGATGGACCTCTTTCGCCGCCAGGTCGAAAGGTTCGGCGTTCAAATCCATCAGAAGCATGTCACCAAGGTCGATATGACGAAGAGACCGTTCAAAGTCTATGTCGAAGACGAGCTATTTGAGGCCCATTCGCTGATCGTGACGACCGGCGCCAGCGCAAAGTGGCTTGGCCTGGAATCTGAGGTCACCTTTGGCGGCTTTGGCGTCAGCGCGTGCGCAACATGCGACGGCTTCTTTTTCCGTAACAAGGAAGTCATGGTTGTCGGCGGTGGCGACACCGCGATGGAAGAGGCGAATTACCTCACCCGGCACGCCAGCAGGGTGTATCTGATCCACCGCCGAAACGAGTTCCGGGCCAGCAAGATTATGCAGGACCGCGTATTGGCGAATCCCAAGGTCGAGGTCATCTACAACGTAACCATCGACGAGATCCTTGGCACAATGCAGCCTAAGAAAGTCACCGGCGTTCGATTGCTGGACACAGCTACCGGCGAGAAGCGAGAGATGCCAATCGATGGCGTTTTCATCGCCATTGGGCATAAGCCGAACTCCGAGCTTTTTCACGGCGTCTTGGACATGGACCCAGTTGGTTATGTGTTGACCCTTCCGGGGACAACAAAGACCAATATTCCTGGCGTCTTTGCGGCGGGAGATTTGGCGGACAGCGTTTACCGGCAGGCCGTCACCGCGGCAGGAACGGGCTGTATGGCGGCGATCGACGCGGAGAGATTCTTGGAGGCTGAAGAACACAAATGATTGCTCAAATGGCTTGCTGGCTCGCCGTTTCACTGACTGGGCAAGACCATTTCTATCCTCCTGTGTTTTTGGTGACACCACCTAACGCGCCAGCCCAACTGTATTACCAAGACACTAAAGAGCCCTTTGAGCCTGCGCGGGAGTCACCTAAAAAGTTTGGTGAAGATAAGCAGCCATGGCAGTTTCCTTGGATGGTGGCAGGTTTTTCCCACGTGGCTGGAGACCCGATTGGCAAAGACCTAAAGTTCCGTGTTTATTCCCAAGAACAGAAGGGCAACCGCGCGGTCCAAGTGACACGAATGCTTCTGCGGTTATGGACGCTCAATGTTGAGCGTCTAAGGCTTATACACAATCCTCGCTATCACGGTGGCCTTGTCGACGTTTTCTTGTGTTTTGGTGGGAAAGCCGGTGGCGAGCAGCTCTTTGATCAAGAACTTGGTAGAGATTCCATTACTGGCAAAGATGTCATTTACGATGCGAACACCATCTACATCTACGACATGCCTAGTTTCACTGACCCAGTCGAAATGGCACGTGAGATTGCTCATGAATATGGCCATGCGACTTGGCCGCCGAAAGGAGGCTTCAAGGAGCCTGAAGAGTGGTCTGATGGATATCTTGCCGAAAAAGTGTATCTGCGCTGGATTCGCGATGCTTTGGCAAACAATACGTTGACACCCGACGATGTCATGGGTGCCACAAAAGCCGGCCTAGACAAATGGATCGCAACGAATGTAGATCCTCTTGTCATGAATGCCTCGCAAATTCAGCCGACCACCGAGTTATTGGCAGATAAGAGCAAGGCCGGCATGAATGCGTTCATCGGTTTAGCCGTCTATCTTGAGACGATCTATCCAGCCAGCGTTTTCGCCCGGTCCATGAAGTTGGGAACCTACGAAGCAAAAGACTACCCTCCAGCTGCCGTCCTCGCCGCAGAGGAACCGGATCAAATCACTCTCAAGATTCCCGCATCACTTTCCGGCAAATCTCTCTGGATTCCCCTCGGAACCGGCAAAATCTCAGGCGCCAAGATCCTCAAATCAGACCCCAACGGCTGGGTCCAAATCCAACCCACCGGTTCGGTTGTGATTACGAACGTTCATTGAGAGCGTTGAAGCGCTTGAGCGTTAAGCGTTCGAGAGAAGCTGATAATAGGGCGAAACTGACCCGATGAAAAGGCGGCGGCATGAGCGCCAACGGCGCGTCTCACCCCAGCCTAGGGCAACGCCATAGGAACCAAAATGCGAGCAAATCTGAGCGCCGAAAGTGCGGCCTCAACGGCTACGAAAAGCCCAAAACCGGGTGGGGGACGTATGGCTCTTCCAACCCCATAATCTCCTCCGCCGTCAAATCAACTGAAAGGGCAGAGACGGCGTCTTCGAGGTGATGCATTTTGGAAGCGCCGATAATTGGAGACGTGATGACCGACTTGCTGAGGATCCACGCCAGGGCAACCTGCGCACGAGGGACACCTCTGGCTTCGGCGACCTCAGCAACTTTCTCAACGATCCCGCGGTCGGATGTGCTCGTGCCATACAGGGTCTTGCCGAAAGCGTCGGTTTGACTGCGTTCGGTCGTTTCTTCCCACTCTCGCGTGAGTTTGCCTCGTGCAAGCGGGCTCCAGGGGATCACGCCGATGCCTTCGTCAGCACAAAGGCCGAGCATCTCTCTTTCCTCCTCCCTGTAGACGAGGTTGTAGTGGTTCTGCATCGACACAAACCGGGTCCACCCGTTCATAGTCGAGGTGTGAAGCGCCTTGGCGAACTGCCATGCAAACATCGACGAGGCGCCAATGTAGCGTGCCTTCCCCGCCCTCACAACATCGTGAAGCGCTTCCAACGTCTCCTCGATTGGAACGTTGTAATCCCAGCGATGGATCTGATACAAGTCAACGTAATCCATTCCAAGCCGCTTGAGGCTGGCATCGATCTCCGACATGACTGCCTTCCTAGAAAGTCCCGCGCCGTTGGGATCTGGGCGCATTCGGCCGTTTAGTTTTGTCGCGATAACGACTTCCTCCCGATTGGCGAATTCCTTTATTGCTCTACCGAGGAACTCCTCGCTGGTGCCGTCGGAATACACGTTGGCAGTGTCGAAGAACGTAATTCCAAGTTCGATGGCCCGTTGAAAGAACGGCCTACTCTTGTCTTCAGTCAGCGTCCAAGGATGACCGCCTCGCTCTGGCACCCCGTAGGTCATGCATCCCAAACAGATGCGCGATACCTTCATCCCCGTCCGCCCAAGCCTTACATATTCCATGATTGTTGATGTCTACGATGGCACAAAGTCGATCAATATCTGCGTCCCATCTGCGCCAGCTGTTGTTTACGTGACTCGAAGGGTCTTTGACTGTTTAGAATAGAGGAGATGACCCTCGTCCGTTCATTGCTGTGTATTTTGAGTTTCTATGCGCAAGGCGCGAACGACTCGCCGGGTCTCGCGAGGCTGAAGGCCTTTGTCGAGGCGCTGAATTCGCAGAAGCAGTCGAACGTGGAAACGTTTATCAAATCAAGTTTCAGCCCGAACTCGGGGGGAGGCCGACCGATTGCCATTCGAGCGCAACGGCTGTTTGGACTGGCGTCGCTCGGTACGCCGTTTACAATCGGCAAAGTTCTGAAGGATGAACCGACAGTTGTCATTGCCGAAATCAAAAACGCCCAAGGCGATGATTGGGAGATGAAGATGAACTTCGAGGTTACTGAGCCGCACGGCGCAACTTCCGTGTATATGGGCGGCCCCGGTAGCCAAACGAGCCCGCCACCAAAGAAATACACCGAATGGAAGAACCCGATCGACTTGCTCAATCAAATCAAAACCGATACTAAGGTTCCCGCTATTGGAATCGCTTTTGCCTTGGGCAGTTCGAGAGAGTTCGCGGTAGTCGGCGAGCGGGATATCAACAAGCCAGACAAAGTCAAGCTTGAGGATCGCTGGCTGATCGGCTCGGTAACGAAATCCATGACCTCGATGATGATTGCCCGACTAGTCGACAAAGGCGTCATGCGATGGGACACGACGATCCGCCAAGCCCTACCTAAGATTCCCATGCGGAAGGAGTATGAGGCTGTGACCTTACTCCAACTATTGCAGCATCGAGCCGGCATTCAGCAAGATCGCCTTGTGACCACCGGTTTTCTCGGCCGCGCAGCCGGAGATTCGAAGGATCTCGTCGAGATCCGTGAGCATTACACCCAATTCACGCTTTCTCGTGATCCACTCAGTAAGCCTGGAGAGCGCATGGCTTATTCCAATGCCGGGTACTCGATCGCGGCGCATATGGCTGAGGTTCTTGCAAACAAGCCTTATGAGCAGTTGATGCAGGAGTTGGTATTTAACCCGTTGGGAATGTCATCCGCAAGATTCGGTGTGCCGGGTACGCCGGGAAACCCAGGTGCCGATGGCCAAATCAATGGCCATGCGTTGGAGGGCGAAGCGGTCGTGACGCACATCATGGCCGACCCAAACCTGAATGCTATCCAAGCCGCTGCCGGGTCAGGCGTCAGCATCTCCCTCGAAGACCTCCTCAAATTCGCCCAGTATCACCTCGCCGGACTTCAAGGATACGTCACTCTTATGAGCCCCAAGAACTTTAAGGTCCTCCACGAACCGGCGGAGAGTGGCCCCGGAGTTTACAAGTATGCCTGCGGCTGGGTGGTCAACGACACCCTTACCAAACAGCCATTCCACGGCCACAACGGCTCCGACGGCACATTCTGGGCCGAAGTAGCCATCTGGCCCACCCAAAACTTCGCCGCAGTGTCCATCTCGAACGCCGCCAACAAACTGTTGCAGTCGCCGCCATTACAAGCGATTCTTACCGTCCACAATCGCTACTGCAAGTAGCAGTTTCCCCCTCGCCCATTTGGGGCGCAAAACACGCGCCTTCGCATTGCATGAGACGAAAACCGATCGGCCTCGACGTCAGCTTTTTCGCGTCCCAAAGATAGAGCTTGCAGAGCTTTCTCGCGCCTGCTCCCTTCCACCCGCCAACCCAGTCGTATTCGGCTCCGACGAAGCTTAACCCATCGGACGACACTGCTTCGACCCTTTGCCCTCCGACGAATCGGTATGTCCCCTTGTTCATATCGATCTGGCCCAATTCATCGTAACCGCCGCCGCTGTCTGGATGATGAACGTGCATCAAGAAGATCTTTTTGTCCCAAAGCGCACACGCGCTTCTCTCTCTTCCGTAGAAATGTTCACTTTCGATCCAATCGTCCTCAATCTTTTGATTCTTTCTCGCGCTCTTGAGAGACTTCCTCGTCAACTCATGCCCCCGGTCATCCAAGATAACGACCGTGTTATTTTTTCCGAGTACGGCGACTATAGATTTGTCGTCGATCCACAACGGGGCGTAATATCGATTCTGAACCACCGTCACTTTTCGAGACTTCATATCTACGATAAGGCGTTTCGCTTGATCGGGTGGTAAGTCCAAATCCTGATAAGTTATGAATCGATCTCTGCTTGAGTTAAAGCGAGGATCGGTTGCCGTAATAAAAGGCCGCCCCCTTCCATCGAGAAAAGAAAGAACGCTGTCCACTTTGGTGGTTCGGATCAAGTTTGGAAATCGTTCAAACGCCTGGGCCAATCCGTCCGTCAGGTTGCCGAAATAGCGGCGGTTCAAGCGCCGAAGATCGCTGCCATCCACTGAAACCGAACAAAGCTCAAATGGAACCGCGACGTCCCACAAGTAGGCCTCAACCTTGCTTCTCCAAAGCAGGATGTGCTGCCTGTCTTTCGACAGTGACGGGAGTAAGTCGTAGCTTTTCCCGCTTGTGATTTGCTTAAGATTTGTCCCGTCTTTGTGGATCGAATAGAGGTGAGTTGGCCCGGTTGAAAAAACCTTGCCTAAGTTCTGGTCAAATCGCTGTGCGGCAAACACGATGATCTCCGGTGGTGGACTCACCCGGTGTTTGGCGATAATGAGGCAACCGACAGCGGCTACGGTAGCAATCACCGAGTAACCGCCGTCGGAACGAAGCAAGCTCCGTGGCAGCTAGCCAGATCGAACCCAAGTTGTCGAGGAATCACGGACTTAGCATCCCAAATGACCAGTTTACGAAGAGGTGCCGTGCCTTCACAGCCAAAGCCTCGCCCCCACTTCCATGTCGTCGTGAGAAAGTGTGCTTTCTCCGAATCAACCCCTTCAAGAAACAGATCGGCCAGTTCGAATCGAAGCCTTCCTGTATTCGCTCCGAAGCAATAAATCACCGGAATGCCCCCTGCATCCGATCGCCATGTCTCCTGCAAAAGAATGTTCTTCCCCCTCGATTCGAGTCGATAGGCTTTTTGTCCGTCGTCATCCTGTTGCCGGGACCATTCGACAACCACCGAGCAGTTAACTGGCTTACCTTTAACCACGTTAAAGATTCGGTGCTTTGCGATTACGCGTCCCGAAACGGTGCTGAGCGTGAAGAAAGAAACCCCGGCTTCTAGAGAACCTGAGAGAACGGTCCGATCGTCGACCCAGATTCCCTCTGCTGCGCTAAATCTCTTGCTCGTTTTGAGATCTACTCCAACCGGCGACACGTCTTCGGTTACGCATCGAAGATACTTGCCTCCCGGCGAGACGTCGGGGAAACCGGCAACAAATGGTTTTGGCCCTTTTCCGAGCGTTATCAGATATCCAAATTGGAATTTCGGATCTTCTGCCGTTGGTCGAATTGAAATCCCGCCACCGATAGCCAGCGCCCGAGCCAAAGCTGTCGGTCGAGATAGGTCGACGTCATCAAAAGTAAACAGCACTTTCTGATCCCTTCCATCCAAAGCTGCAGAAAACAGCCGTACATTCCCAACCAAATCATTCGCATCCCGCCTCCAAAACAACAGCCGCCTCCCGTCCGCCGAAACACAGGGATCGGTGTCCATCTCTCGCCCAAACGTGATCTGCTTTAGCTTTGACCCATCAGTGCGAACTCGAAACAGGTGCGACGACTCAAGCGGGTAATACTTCCCATTGACGAGCCGGAGCCTTGCGGCAGCAAATACCACGTCGTCAGCGTGCACCACGCCCGATAAAAGTAACCCGCCAACGAAGGCCAAAACAGCCCGATTCATATCATCACAACACCGTAGACGATGGAGTTACGATTCAGATTCTGCCATTTAGGATTAGGGGTTTGATGTATATTCCGGGAGCTAGGACCACTAAGTTTTGTGAACCACTATTTTAAGTTTGTGCATGCGGCAGATCTGCACCTCGATAGCCCCTTGATTGGGCTTGAGGCATTTGACGACGCGCCTGTGGAGACGATTCGCGATGCGACTCGCGAGGCACTGAGGCGCCTAGTCAACCTGTGCATCGACGAACAGGTTCAGTTTCTACTTATCGCCGGTGACGTCTACGACGGCGAATGGAAGTCCATGGCGACGGGACGTTTTTTTGCCGATCAAATGGCGAGGTTAGCGAAAGCTGAAATCCCCGTCTACTTGATAAAAGGTAACCACGACGCTGCCAGTAAGGTAACCCAGAACCTCGTTGTGCCCGGCGTCACACAGTTCGATCACAAGCGGGCTCAAACCCACCGAATCGATGATATTGGAGTCGCGATTCATGGCCAAAGCTACGCCCGGCCTGATGTTACGGAGAATCTATCCCTCGGGTATCCAGCCCCCGTCCCTGGGATGTTTAACATCGGAATGCTCCATACGTGTGGGACGGGTGGATCAACGCTTCACGCACCCTACGCGCCATGCAATCTCGATGACCTCGTACGCAAGGGATACGACTATTGGGCTTTGGGGCACGTCCACCAACGGGCAGTGCTCAACGAGAATCCGCACATCATTTTTCCGGGAAACATTCAAGGTCGCCACGTTCGCGAACCAGCCGAGGAAGGTAAAGGGGTAACAATTGTTGAGGTCGCGGGCGGGTCCATTCGTAGCCTGAAGCATGTTCCCCTTGACACGGTTCGGTGGATGTCGCTGAATGTCGATGTCTCGGGGGCGATATCCATTGATGAGGTCTACTCACGCGTCAACATAGCTGCGCGAGACGCTTTCGACTCCTGCGGTGAATGCCTCCTTGCCGCACGAATCACCCTTTCCGGTAACTGTGCGGCAAGTCTGGAGATTCATAAAGACCCTGAAACATTTGAGGAAGGGCTTCGGTCTTCGGCTCAAGGCGCGGTCTCCAATCTCTGGATTGAAGAGGTCCGCGTCCGAACCCGGGCAGAAACAGCCAATTTAAGTGTCGCAGACCAGGGTTCGCTTGGAGACCTACTTGAATACGTTCGAACTGCAGGAACAGAGTGTCGGATGGCGGATGTCAACGCTCGTTTGACTGTCCTCCGCAATCGTATCCAGTCGATTGCGCCTGAAATCGTCGATGAACTCGATCTCAACGATGAGAATCTCCTCGCTGACCTGCTTCCGGAAATCGAAGAAACCATCCTTTCGATGGCATCTGGTGCAGTCAAGTGAAGATTCAAAGACTCCATCTCAAAGCGTATGGCCCTTTTACCGACGTCAATTTAGATTTGGCAGCATCTTCTGGCTCCGTCAATGTCTTATACGGCCCGAATGAGGCGGGAAAGAGTAGCGCGCTGCGAGCCCTGGAGGGATTCTGCTTCGGAATCGACGATCGGACCTCCGACAACCACGTACACAGTTACGACCAAATGCGAATCGGGGCAACCTTGGGGATGGCGGATGGAGCTCAAAGCACATTCATTAGGCGAAAGGGAAAGAAGAACACATTATCGGATGGAACCGGCGCCCCAATCACCGATGAGGCTTTTGAGCGTTACCTATGCGGTGTCGGCCGATCAGGCTTCGAGGCACTGTTTTGCCTAAGTTACCAGCGCCTTAGCGAAGGCAGCAAGAGCATCCTGGAAGAGAACGGCGAACTCGGCAGGCTGCTGTTCGACGCACGATCGGATAGGAGCCTGCGAACTCTGCAAAATTCTCTTGCAAACAATGCAGAAGGGCTCTTTAAGGGAACGGCAAGATCGTCTTCGGTTATCGACAAAGCATTGGCGGAATTCGAAGGGTATCGAAAAATCCTTCGCAAGGGTGATATCGCAGAGTACAAGGACATCCTTGCAAACCTAGATGAACTTGAATCGCGAAAGAAGTCGCTCGATGACGAACGAAGCGAATATCGTATTCAGAGCCAGCGGCTGCACCGATATCTCTCTGCGATTCCCTTAGTCCATCGCTTGAAGACCGCTCAGGGTCAACTAGATTTGCTCGGAGTCCTGCCCGAACTTCCTGCTGACTTTGACTTTGATTTTGGAGAAGCCAAGAAGAACTCCTTATCGGCTCAGTCCGCGATCAACGCATCAACTGAGCAAATCGAATTGATACAAAGGAGGCTGTCGGAGATCCAACTTAACGACGGTGTACTTAAATGGCGCGGTGAGATTGAACGGCTTTACACCCAAGTCAACCAAATAACAAAGCATCTTGAAGATACACCTACCCAAGAAAAGTTAGCTGCGGAAGCATTTGCCGAGGCAAAGAGTGCTTTAGGTAGAGTGCGACGAGGCGAGCGACCCGACGAGGCCGACCTCGATATCGATTTCCGTCAGAATCAAATCGCGACACTGGGCCGAATGCAGGCCACCCAGCAGCAACAGTTTGCGAGCGCCAAAGATGAAATCGCCGCGACAGAGCGTCGGCTGGCGACGGCAAAGAGGATTCTCCAAGAGACATCCGCGATCCAGATTTCAGTTGCGCTCACTTCGGCGGTGAAGACAGCAAAGGCGCTAGGGAATGCCGAAACGCTCGTTCAAGGCCAATTCAGGGAAGCGCGAAATCTAGAGAAGTCTTGCGATCAACTTGCAGCAAGGCTTGGATCGGGCATTCGGTCAGTGCGGGAATTCGTCGGATCTCAAACGCCCTCTCGAATGATCATTCAGGACACGGAAGACGAATTTCGAAAAAATGATGAATTGTTTCGAAGCAAGCAGCAAGCGCTAACGGATGCTCAGGCAATGGTTGATTCGGCTACCGCTGAACGCAAAGCGTTTCTACTCGCCGGCGAGGTCCCGACCGAAACCAATTTGCTAGGGGCAAGGGCTGTGCGCGACCTACAGTGGCAAGAGATCAAGACCAAATTGGATGCTCCGGCCCCCCAACTCGCTGCAGAATCTGAACTAACAGAGTTTGAAAGAAGCATTATTGACGCTGACACTATATCGGATCGGTTGCGACGAGAAGCCAGCCGAGTTGCTCTTTTGGCCGCGCTCGAATCACAGATTAGCCATGCCCGTGAAACCGTTAACTCAATCTCAGCTTCAATCGTGAGCGTACAGGAGCAAAAACAGCAGATCGAGGCCCGATGGCGGCTAAGGTGGCGGGGGTCCGGAGTCGAAGCCGAAACACCGCGTCAGATGATCGAATGGTTAGATCGATTTGATCAGCTTGGAAAGGACGTCTTAAGGCTCGACGAGTTAAATGCCGATATTGAGACTGCCAAAACGGCGATCAGTGCTGCACATTCAGCTCTCACTTCTGCCCTCGGAACGGCCGATAAAGGCGGGACCCTATCCGATCTCTTGACTGAAGCAGAAGAGCGAATTCGTGAATCTCAACAGATGTTAGGCGCCGTGAATCAGCTGACCGCTCAAATTCGAACTGATGAAGCCAGCTTGGAATTGGCAAGAGAGCAGTTCGAAGAAATCACGCAGAAAATCGAACAATGGACATTGGCTTGGACATCAGAAACGGCTTGCCTAAAGCTCAAAAAGGTTCCAACTCCCGAAGAAGCAGATTTTGCCCTGAAGGCTCTCGCCGAGGCAACCGAGAAACTCAAAGTGTCGCGTTATGCAGAGAAACGCGTTACGAGCATGAAATCAGATGTAAACGAGTTCGCAATCGACGTTTCCAAGGTCGTCTCCAGCATCGCCGTCGAACTCAAAGACCTACCACCACTCGCGGCAATTCAAAACTTATATCGAACATTGAAAGCAGCCGAGCGACTAGAGACGACCCTGGCCAATCTGCAAATCCAATTAGCGGACCTTCAGCAAGGGCATGACCTCGCCGCAAAGCAATCTGAGTCTGCCCGGACAAAACTAAGTTCTCTGGCCGATCAGGCTGGATGCTCAAGTATCGACAGGCTCGACGATGTCGTCCGCCGTCATTCTGAGGGGCAACGCTGCTGGGTCGCCATCCGAGAAGCGACCGCCGAGGTAAATGCGATCGCCCTCGGGAAGCCGTTGTGGGAGTTTTGCGCGGAGATTGAACCCCTCGATGCAATTGCGACTCAAGCCGCGCTGACCGACCTCGATAATGACATCAGTAGGGTCAACAAAGAGCTTGAGCAAGTCAACCAAGAAATCGGAGTGGTAAGAACGAATCTGACCGCGCTCGACAATGGCCGTACTCAAGTGGAGACTCAGCTTCTTGCCGAAGGAGCATTGGCCCGCGTCAGATCGTCCGTGCGGCCATATTTGATTTATGCGGCTGCCGAATCCTTGATTCGTGCGCAGATCGAAGAGTTTCGCCGCGCGAATCAGGGTCCGATTCTCAAGAAGGCGGGTGAGATCTTTTCCGTTTTGACCGACGGATCGTTCACCGAGCTGACTGCCGAATTAGACGACAAGGATCAACCGGTTCTAGTAGCAGTTCGCACTACTGGGAAGGCTGGAATCGAAGAGAGGCTCAAAGTTGAAGCACTCAGTTCAGCAACACGCATTGGTTTGTATTTGGCCCTGCGGTTAGCTTGTCTTTACCATCACGTCGAGCAGCGTGAGGGTCTTCCCTTCGTCGCCGACGACATTTTGCTCGATTTCGACGATGCTCGGGCCCGGCGAGTGATGCAGGAGTTGGGCCGGCTAGCCGAGAAGACGCAGGTTATCCTGTTCACGCACCATCGGCATCTTGTCGATATCGGGAAGGATGTGCTGGGAGACCGGTGCGTCGTGCAAGACCTCTCCAGGTAAACAATTGGAAATGTAGGGGCAAGGCGTGCCTTGCTAACGCCCCTAGCGAATGTACTCAACTAAGATGGAATTGCCAACGTGAGATCCTGTAGGGGCAAGGCACGCCTTGCCCCTACACGTGTTACTCGTGTCTAGCGATTTTGTCGTGTTCTGCGGTGTCGATGAGTTCTACTACGGGGGTGCCGTCTAGGTCGACCCAGGTGCCGCATTTGCTGGCGCTTGGAGCGTCTTCTAGGTCGATAAGAGTGCCATCCATACGGTAAGCGGGGTGGTAGAAAAGGCCGACTTGCTTGGAAGAGCCGCTGATATAGTGGCCGATCAATGACCTTCGGAACCGGTCTTTGGTCGTGTTCGGGAAGCTGCCGTGGACAACGGAGCCGTTAAAGAACAGCACATCGCCTCGCTTCATAATGACCGGCTCGGACTTCATTTCTTCGGGCAACACGACTGTGATGTCGCTAAAGCTCTGCTTGATGTCGGCCTTGACGGTACAGAGCATCGGTAACTCTTGTGTTCCTCTGATGACCTGAAGGCACCCATTTTCTACATCGCAGTCATCGAGGGCGAGCCATGCGGCAATGCAAGTCCCAGGTTTAGCGCGGAGGTAGAAATTGTCTTGATGCAAGGCTTGGCCTCGAGCGCCGGCAGCTTTGAAGTACAGCATCGTCTGAACGAATATCGGGCTTTCACCCATAAGCTCGGTCATCATCGCATCCAAGCGAGGATCGGTACCCCACTTCATGCTGACGTCGTCCCACCGGTGCATGTGAATCATGCGCGGGTAACGCTTCCAAGGGTCATCGGAAGTTGAATCGACGCCTGCGAAGTCTCCTGGCCGCTCCTCTTTTCGAAGCTCCATGTAATGCTCGATGAAGTAATCGCACTCTTCCGGCGAGAACATCGCGGGAGCCAGATACACGCCGGATTCGGCAAACTCTTTTGCCGGGCTAAGTTCGGTAATCGTTGTCATTCGTCGTCCTGATTCGTTTTGCGTTTGCCGGTTCTTAAGTCGTTCCAGCGCCATTCTTCGGTTCGCGTTCGGGTGAGACTTGGGTCCATATACCAATAGGCGACGCTTTTATAGACGCCGCTACAGTTGTTGCCGGTGCCGTGTTCAACGGTGAATCTACCCGACCGGGTGAACGGTACGGGATCGGGCACGTGGAGTCGATAACCGCACATCTTCATCCCCTCCGCGTGATCGCCAAGGACCGAACTTCCAGATAGCGAACCTGCGTAGCCGCGGACACCCCATGCATCGTTCACATAATCTTCTAGGCCCGTGCCATACATCGTGAGCCTCGAGTCGTCATCGATAAAGAACATCTCATCGGCCTCGCCGGCGGCGCGATCTGTCGGCGAATCTCGCATGTCCATCGAAAATCCGCACCCTACATAGTGACCGGCGCCAAACACGTACAAGAACTCGACGTTGTTGAATCCGTCGATATTAAGCAATCGACAAGCCAAACCATCGTAGTCGCGGTGGTCGGGGCCGAATGGAGTCTCGATATGCCAAGTCGCTCGGAATCTAAGCAGATCTCGGTCGATTTCAGCCGCAGGCTCATGAAGTACCTGAGCCGACACTTTGACATTCAGCACCGAGCGATTGACGAGCTTGATATCAGCCCGCAAATGATGGGGCATCGCGAAGAAGCAATAGTATTCGCCGGCGGGATCGGTGCCGCAAAACAGTGAGCGCGGTATCGGGCTTTGGCCGTAATCGAGAAACATCGGGCCGATTGGAGCTCGGATCGATGCATCGCGGGGCTCGTCCTCATCGAAATGGGCCACAAGCCAAACGTTCTCCTTGATGTGCTCCAACTCATGTGGGCTCAGTCCTCTCGGCAATAAAATTCGCAGTCCGCGAATTATGCCCGCCCCTCGGTAGTGAAGAATCGAGGCTTCTTGGCCGGCAACTAACTCGATCTCGGCCTGTGGCGCACCGGCCATGTTGACCATGGGCTTGCCGCGATGCCAATTGGCAACATGTGCTTCGGCGGACTTGATGGCAGCGGTTTTGAGGGAATGCGCTAGATCGAACGGTTCGACTTGGGTTCCAGGTGGAAAAAGCAGGGCGTTGATGTGATAGTAAAGGTAGTCGTCCTCGGGCTGGATCGAGACCTTGCAATGACTCTGGAACGGAATAGGGCAATAGCTGGTGTAGCCCATGGCAAGCTGCTCGTTCTTGGAGCGATTTGCGTGCTCCTCTCCTTCGCCGCCAACTCCGTGGGTAAGGGGGAGCGTTTGAAATAGCTGCTCAAAAGGCATCTCGATGGCAGGCTTTGGGTTCTTATCAAGGTAGATCTTGACAGTTCCCTTTTGAGGGTCGGCAGTCCAAATTCGGGAGATGCAGCCAGGCCCATCGGCTTCCATCATCACGGCTTCTTTGCCTTCGCGTCGGATGAAGTTGCTCCAGTCGTGGTTGCCACCACGCCGGTCGTAACTCGAGGCCATCATGCCCCGCGCGATCTTGCGTCTGGCAAGTATTACTGGATTAGCTATGGCGTCTATGCCTGAGTAATTCATGGGACTAGTCGGTTTTTAGCACATTCGGTAGCAAGGCACGCCTTGCTCCTACATTTTCCCGACATGTAGCTTGCCCTAGACCGTCTATCTATAACGCGCATGAGATCTTCGTCCGTAAGTCCCAGTGTCACACCAACATAATACGCAACGGAACACAGCAAGGGGACTCGCGATCATATCCGCAGGAGCGGTTTAACGCCGATCAAGAAGGAGAATCATGAAACTAAAAACCTACACAACGCTCGCGTTGGCGGCTGTTGCACTGGCAACCGTGCCTGCATTCGCACAAGTACAAATCTCGAGAGACGGACGACCGGAGCGGATTTTTCGCCCAATAAGCGGCCTAAACGGAAAGGACATCCAGTTCCTCCAGCAAGCCGCGATCATTAATATCTTCGAGATGAAGGTCGGGCAGTTGGCCAGCGAAAAGAGCACTAACCAGTTCATTTCGGAATTTGGCAAGGAGATGATTACCGACCACAAAATGGCTTGGGATGAGTTGAAGACCATCGCTGCGGCAAAGGATGTCAACCTTCCACAGGACCTTCCCGCCGAGCTCCAACACTTGCTGGCGCATCTTGAGAATCTGAGCCCTGGCCAGTTCGATATGGCATTCCAGAACGCACAGCGAAACGGCCATGCGATGGCTTCCGAAAAATTCAAATCGGAAATAGAGAACGGCAAGGACGAAGACGTTAAGGGGTATGCCGTAAAGAACCTTCCGACGGTCGAGATGCATTATCGGATGATGCTCAACAAAGAAACCATGATGGGCCCGACAAAGATGAGCCACGGAGACTAGTCGGCACAAACCATCCGACAATGGTCGGTGCGCCCTCACCCCCTGCCCCCTCTCTCATTACGAACCAAGTGGGCGAGGGGGTCCGTCTTCGCAACGCGTCTAACGACTACCTATCCTTATAATCTCATCGACAAAACCCAAGTCCCATTTCCCAGGAACCCCCTTAAACCGGAGTAAGTCTGCCAGGTAGATCCAGGGAGAAAGTGGAAATGAAAATCAAAACAATCGGCTTTTCAATGGCTGTCATGGCTGCGCAATCGCCCTAAGCGGATGCGGCGGTTCTCCTCAACTCGGCCTTGGGGCAAATCCGCGGGTCAGGGTAGTTGACGCTCTGGCGGCTCCGGCTGCCGTATCTGTGAATATTGATGGAACGGCTATACCATCAGTGGCGACCTTCGACCAAGTGTCCGACTACACGGTTGTCACCAACGGAAATCGCACTATCACGTTTACGGACGCGACGACTGGCACGGTCCTAGTCAGTCAGACATCGCTTTACCAAATCAACGGAATCTACACGTCGATTGGATACCAATCGGCAAGCGGTCCGGCTCTCCTCGTACTACAGGACAGCAACCACACGAGCACGGCCCAGGGTGCCATACGCTTCGCAAAAGTCGCTGCAGGCGCCGCGTCGTCGGTTGACGTCTACGTAACTTCACCGGGCGCTAGCCTTTCGGGCATGGCTGCAACCTTTACCGGAGTTACTCTCGGTAACTCAGGCCAGCTTTACAAAGTTTTCGCATCCGGAACGTACGAGGTGCGAGAAACAGCGTCAGGTTCAAAGACCCCACTTATCGATCAGCAGATCACACTCGGCGGCGGAACTTCCACGACAATCTTAGACAATGGAACCAACGCATTCCTAATGCTCAACGATAAGTAGGTGTTCGCTCTCAACCAAGTTGGTTGGATTGGGCCTAGACTCTTTAGTCTTGACCCAATCCAATTAGTGCTCCTTGCTGTCCTCTTTTAACCTCCATCTTTGAGTATTAAATTGGGCCTTGGTACCGATATACCCTGTCTATCACTAAAAGGTTTTTGGCATTCGGGAACATCCCCCATGTGACCCTGGTCTACCAGGCAATACGGGACTTGGTGACGTTTGCGACGATACGCTTACGCGAATGGCGCCATCGGACCTAGTCGTTATGGATGGGAGAAATGGGAGAAATGAAAAACAAATTTACAGTGAATTCGATTTTGGGCTTAGCCGGTATCGTCGTCATTGCCGGTTGCGGTGGTTCACAACCACTTCGGGGAACCTCGAGTGTTGGCGCCGGCGCAAAGCCGCGTGTTCGCGTCGTCGACGCCCTGACAAACCCAGCCGCCGTGTCTGTGGATGTCGCCGGCTCATCGGTCATCGGAGTATCAAGGTTTGGCGGAGTTTCAACCTATCAGGCGTTTAATGCGGGCAACGATAGCGTGATTTTCAATAATTCCACGCAGAATTCGATCCTGCTCAATCAATCGCTGCCATTCCAGTTCAACGCTTCCTACACCGTAATTGGATACCAGTCGGCAAATGGGCCAGCACTGATGCAGTTGAGCGATATCAATCAGCCAAACAGCGCGCTTACATCGATTCGATTCACCAAGGTTGGTGGGAATTCGACACAGACTGTTGATCTTTACATCACTGATTTGGGCGATAGTATCGATGATCTAGGCCCGGCTTTTTTGGCCGTCCCGTTAGGCAGCGACAGCCAAAGATATGTGACCTTAAATTTCGGCACATATGAGATCACCGAAACAGCCACGGGATCAAAGGTTCCTCTGATCCATGAGACCATAGATTTTGGCGGCGGCAGTGCCACCACAATCCTAGATGACGGCACAAACACGTTCTTAACACTACAAGATCAGTAGGCGAAGACTTGCCGTAGCACTTGGATTTGGGGTTCCATTGTTGCCCCAAATCCAAGGTGTCAATCATTCGAATCAGCGGTAGCACCCTTAAGCCAATCTACAAGCCGGCCCGAGCATTCTCTGGGGTCAAAGTACTCCTTATCTAAACAAAGCCACAGAGCGTGGCGTTCTGCCGACGACAAATAAGTCTTTGGTGGCATCCAGCCGTTTTCTATGTAGCTTTGGACCAGGCTCTGCTTCTCCTCAAAAACGAGGTTGGCGACATTGCTCTTGACTGCTTGCGGGTAGTTAAGCTTCCCAACTGAATCGTGGCACTTCGAGCACTGCATCGCGTCGCGAATTCGATCACATGATTCCTCTGAAAGTAGAGGTTGCCCGCTAGCTTCACGTATGAATTCACGCGTGCGAACCAACCGAGGTTGGCCAATCGAGGGACCGAACGCGTTGGTATCCATTGAGCCGAATTCGACTTGGCCATACTCGGAAATCCTATCGTTCAACAACTCAACTTTTCGATCCGAATTGATTTCTTGAGCGATTAAGCGTCCCTGCTCGTCGAAATCGTATCGTGTTTTCGGGTGGATTGGGAGGACAGGAGACTTGTGGCAGTCGTAACAGTTCTTGCTCGGATTCTTTTTCTCAAGCATGGTCGGTACGATCGAGTACTCGCCGGTCTGTTCGTCTTTGTCGCGCATGAAGTCAACGATGTATGCCTTATTGTCGTCTGAAACACTTGACTTCCGATGAACGACAACCATTGAGACGCTTCGCGTCTTTAAGCCCGATTTAGCATCGGAGATTCTGCCGGCTGCTGGTGTTACCAATGCGAATTGAATCCACCGATCGATGACACCGTGATTTGGTGCTGACTCATTGGGCACGACAATAAGGAGTCTGCCATAGGTGGTTGTGTCAGACGATTTGAGAAAGCGGCTCCGATATGTCAAAACGATCCATTTTCGATTCTCGGGCAGCGTCTCGTTTTGCTTCTCCACAAGGGTGACCGCATCACGGTACTGCGATGGAGCGTCCATCGCAGTCAGAAACTCTTTGCTTCTGAGGAGGGGTGGGAACTGAAGCTCAGAAGCTGAATTCCGCCAATACAATTTGTCAGGGACATTAAATCCAAGCAAATGGTCGTAGTGCCTAGTTTCGTCGTAGATCGCCATCGTGCCTTGAGCTCTGACAAACGAGGTGAAATTGCCTAATGCCCTGCCGCGATCCGGATCGCCTAGGAAATCGGGCCGTTCGAGCACCGGCATAAGGACTTTATAGGCGTCGACGCTTCGCAAGATTACGTCCTCGCGATTGAGGATCATTTCGCCGTCGGCTTTGAAGGTTGGCGTCAAGATTCGACGAATTTGGGAATCGCGCCATGAGATCCATTGGCTAAGCGACCATCGGGTCGGATCATCGGCTTTGGAGGCTGGCATGGCGCCGAGAGTGAAGGTCAGAAAGGCGACAGAAGCTACGAGAACTCCGACCCGAAACCTTGCTCGGACTCTTGACATTACGACCATTTATTCCTTCAATCGAAGGACGATTGGCTAAAGGTCTTTATTCCAAATAATTCGTAGATTAGTCGGTTGTTCCGGACGTCGGTACAAACCGTCCGAGCTAGTATCCGATAGTCGCTGCGTTCGACGAACGAGGGTCGGAGGCGCCTAGACGCATTCCTGTCTTCGGGTCGATTACGATTCCTTCGGCGTCACCCCACGCGACTCTGGGCTGTCGAGCGTTCTTCGTGAATGCGTGTCCCATTCCGACCAAAGCTGCAAAAACAGGGTCGGGAGCCGAACCGGTTTCGGCTTGAATCTGGTCGGGAAGCCACTGGTGATGCAACCTTGGGGCGGCGATAGCTTCGGCAATGTTCATGCCGTGATCTACCACGTTTACAATGACCTGCAGGACAGTCGTAATAATCGTCGGTCCCCCTGGGCTACCGATTACCATGAATAGTTTGCCGTCCTTCACGAGAAAGGTCGGAGTCATCGAAGACAACGGCCGTCGATTCGGACCGATCGCATTGGATTCCCCTTGAATGAGGCCGAAACCGTTTGGAACACCCGGCTTGCTCGTGAAGTCATCCATTTCATCGTTCATCAGGAACCCTGCGCCAGGAATGGTCACCCCGCTGCCGTATCCAAAATTGAGCGTGTATGTGTTCGAAACCGCGTTCCCGTCTTTGTCCACCACCGAAAAGTGAGTTGTCTCCGAAGATTCATAGCCAATAGGGTTTCCGTGTCCCACCTGAGAGCTAAGGCTCGCCTTCCGCAGATCGATGTTCATCGCCATCTGTTGCGCATAAGGTTTAGCGATGAGTCCCGATTGCGGGATCTTCACAAAATCCGGATCTCCTAAATACTCGGCTCGATCGGCAAACGCGCGGCGCATCGCCTCGACAAGAAGGTGGTCGCTCGAGATTGAGTCGAACTTCATTTCCGACAAACGGAAGTGCTCGAGCATGTTGAGCATTTCGACGACCGCGATCCCGCCCGAGCTTGGTGGCGGCATCGTGATCACGCCGAAGCCTCGGTAAGTGCCTTCGACAGGCTTGCGCTCAACCGGTCTATAGTTTCGGAGATCTTTCAGCGTAATAAGGCCATTGCCTTTCATCGCACCGGCAATGAGTTGGGCAGTTTTCCCTCGATAGAACTCATCAGGCCCTTTGTCCTCAATGCGTTTGAGGGTATCGGCAAGGTCGGGTTGGCGGAAAAGATCGCCCTCCTTGTAGTAATCGCCGCCGTTCTGAAAGATACGTCGGCTTTCTTGGAACTTAGCCAAATTGGTAGCCCGATGAACATTCGATGCGAACGCTTTACTAAGCTTGAATCCCTTGAATGCAAGTTGCCGCGCGGGCTCGACGACGTCTCGCCATTTCAGTTTTCCGTATTTTCGTTGTGCCAAGGCAAATCCAGCGACCGTACCCGGTACACCGCTTGCGCGGTATCCAACCAAAGAATCCTGCGGAATCACGATGCCATGGGCGTCCAAATACATGGTCCTCGTTGCCGCTGCCGGCGCCGTCTCACGGTAGTCGATCGCGATCGACCTCCCGTTCGCTAGCCGAACCATCATAAATCCGCCGCCGCCAATGTTCCCTGCTTCCGGATACACAACCGCAAGGGCCAGCCCTACCGCGCAAGCTGCATCCACTGCATTTCCGCCTCTTTTTAAGGTCTCAACACCTACTTCGGAAGCAAATCGGCTGGCGGATGCTACCATTCCGTGTTCTGCGCTTACAGGTTGCTGGGCAAACGCCGAACTACTGAATACGAAAACAGTCGCAACTAGAAATACTTGCCGAGGGTTCAACACGTAGCCATTGTAGCCGGAGTTATTTCCGAGGTGGTGGCGGGCACGACGCGCCAACATCATACGCATTGGAATCCCCGCTTTTGTTCTCGGCACGAAAAACTCCGCCATCGTCTTTGCGGTTAGGTCCCACGCTGTAAACCCGGAATCCATCTTTGTAATTCGTAAAGAGCATCGGCTTCTTAGTGTATGGATCGGTCCAAGTACCAGGAATATCATTCAAGCTTGTCGGCAACTTTCCGGCAATTAGTGCCGTGAGCATCGCTTTATTTGCAATGACTTCGGCCTGTATCGATGTGGCTGCAACTCCGGCTTGGGAGAAAACGGGAAACATGATCATGTTCAGCAAGTTGCTCGCAGTTTTCTTCTGTTCAACCTTCATAACCAATTGATCCATGTCACTCCCGAGCTTTGCGGCATCTTTTTGGTCCCTATCGATAATCGTTTTGGCTTCAGCCCAGACCTGCATGTGTCGTGCAGCGAAGGCGCGAGTTGTCGTATCGTTCGGCATTCCAGTACGAGACAAATGCGACAGATCTGTTTGGATGTTGCTTCCGTCATTTGCGGCGGTAAGCCCTTTAATTCCACCAAATGCCTTGAGATTTCGAATTGTGGCAATTCCCATAAACGCCTCTCCCCTCATCGCAAAACCATAGTCGGGAGGCTGAGCTTTGTCGATTATCGACATGAGTTTTTCAAGGCCGACACGATTCTTCTTTAGGTTATAGGCGCAGCTTTGAATCGCATTCAAAGTAATGTTCTGGATCGCGATCTGCACCAGCATTCCGATAAGGATAGGGTCTCTCCCCATTAGCACACCGAGCTTCCAAGCTGCACCAAGGTCTCTCGCCATTGCCGTCGTGTCATGTCGAGCCACATCGAGTTGGGCACGCAAACACAAAGCTTTTGCAATTCCCTTGACGGGAGCGTACTCTGGAAACAGGATCGCAGGGCCCTTATCCATGTCACGGCCAAAATCGATGTCTGGCCGATCCGAAGCCCTAACCGCAACATCCATTGCCTTTTGAAACGGTGCGAGTCCATCTATGACCGATTCCAGAGAACCGGCGTCCATATCCTTGCGCATGGCTATATAGGCAGAGTTGAACTGGTTCGAATCAAAAAGGCCAATTGCAGATCGAAGTAAGGGTGCAGCATTTTTTACTGACGACACAATAACTCCTGGTCGCAAATCTTTTGCCTCCCAAGGCAATCCGGCTGCCCGGTAAGCACGCTCGGCAGAAGGTTCTTCCTTGGCTGCCTCGCTCATATCGTTAACACGGCTAACCAGAACGATCAGTCCTGCCCCGGCAGCAAAGATGGCGACTGCCGAAGCGATGATACAGCCAACTAAGAAGCGGGCCTAACGTCGGACTATGGAGCAGCCATTTCATCTGTAAACCGCCTTTAACCGGCAAGGCGACACCGTGGCATGAGGACTCGTCCTACTGGAACGGTCGAATGGACAAGATGGAGAATATCCTGACGGTCTGGCTCGCCATCGATAGGGCGGTTCCAGAGAATGGTTCGATGGGGGTTATCCCAGGGACGCACACGCACGGATTTAGCGACTACGAAGGCGTGGACACTGCCTCGAATATTTTCGGATCGCAAGTGAAGGGCGTCGATGAATCGAAAGCCGTCTATTTCAGCCTTGAACCCAACCAGTGCAGCCTCCACGACT
>Ga0206948_1077_pt1 | contig 26945 bp, 33 predicted proteins | sample Alteio_BWOrgHeat_FD_153236 | JGI IMG/M metagenome (GOLD analysis project Ga0206948, IMG submission 153236) | Enriched cells from forest soil in Barre Woods Harvard Forest LTER site, Petersham, Massachusetts, United States -... | ecosystem: Environmental > Terrestrial > Soil > Temperate forest > O... | reverse complement strand
CAGGGAAATGACGACCGGCACCGGCGGCCTGTCGCCGTTGACCTGCATCTGGTAGCCCGCGCGGTCAGCCATCGAGCGCGTAATGGGTTCAATCGGCCCCGTCCAGTCCACCGACACGATCCGGCGTAATTCAACCGGCGCGGATGGCGGCATCTGCAGCGAGACGCCGGGATTGCGGGCCTGTTCGACGGAAGCGAGAGTCTGCAGCGCGACAGAAGCCTTGTCCACCGCCTGCGAAAGCCGCAGCGCCACGGGATCGGGCTCCGCCACCAGTTGCTGGTCAACCTTATATTGCGGACAAGCGGTCAGCGTACTGATAAGAGCCGCCGCCAATAAAACTGAAATTTTCTTATTCATCCGGATACGTTCCACCACCCCACAATACCACCACGGCATATTTTAGTGTTATAGATGTTAACTTGTTTTAAAGCCATTGCAAACAGGCAAGTTAACTTACTTTATAAGTTAACCTGTACGGCAGGATCAGCCCGGATTGCGTCTGTCAGCGGAGGCGACCAGATCGTCGGGGCGGCGGATAAGCCTGTACCGCTGCATCGCGTTCACCACTTTTCTCTGATAGTTATGACCAAGATATGGCGTAGCCGAGTGGTAGTTGGCGATCCCCTCGTAGAGGCTGCCGGTCTCATTCATCTTGCGGCGCAAAATCCACGCGCCGACGCCAATATTGATGCAGGCGTCATCGCGCACTTCCTGCAAAGCGGTGCGCTGGGAAACGCCCCAGTAACTGGCAAGTTCCGGAAGCCAGATGGTGTTGATCTGCATCGGGCCCAAATCGTAGGTATTATTATTATTGTGCACGGCCTGGCCGATACGCCCGCCTTCGACGTTCAGGATGCCGAGGATGACGGAAGGCGGCACGACATAAGTCTGTGCGGCGGCAAAAATGCAAACGGCAAGCGCTTGTGGTGTAATCATAACCTTCCCCCTTCCTACTTTATAAATTCAGCGAGTAACAACATAACATTATCAGGACGCCCGACAATGGCCGTTAATATGCCATCCCCCGGACGGCGGTACAATGTAAATGGCGGTCCGGCCAGTTTCCAGTTTTTTACCATAGCCGTGTTAGTATCTATCTTCTGGTAACTGTCATCCTTGGCTTTGTCCTTGCTCAGTGACGCTTTGTCGCCGGAAACGTAGGCGGTCCAGGCTGCCTGCGGATTTTCGGCGGATAATAAAGCGGCGCCGCCATCGCGGTTATCCGGCGATGTTCCATAAGGAACCAGCCTGACTTGTAATTTACCTTCATTGACTACGCTTTCCAGATCCTTCCAGAAACTCTGGCAGTGATCACAGTTCACGTTCATGAATATATAAAGGTAGGGAGCTGAGCTATTGCCAAGGGCGACCCAGCCGGCTTTTTCAACTTCGGCGTAAAGCTTTTCAGATTTTGATGATGAGTCTTTCGCGCCGGGAGCCGCATCCTGCCCGCCCGTTATTCTCTTGTGATAGGCTTCAAGCTGTTTCGCCGTTTCATTGGTGGAGCCATCCGGCGAGAACAGCATGCCGGCCAGCATCGCGCCGTCCTGCGTTGTATAAACCGTGGCTTTTACTTCACCTTTGGAGTTTTTGGCGACCCAGCCATCCAGCCCGTGCGCCGAGCCGATGAATTCAACCGTACCGCCGGCATCTTCAAATTGTTTCAGGGCGGGAGAGCGCAGTGACTCCTGCGCATAGGCCGCTGTTGCCAGCAGCACAACAGCAACCACTGCTGGCAGTGCCTGCAAAAATCTTTTAACCTTATTTTTTTTCATACCCAAAACCATACCCCGAAGTCTACCACCCGAGAGCTTAATGCAATTTTAACGCCATCACAATATACTGACACCACTCCACTATTATAACACCGATTAGATTAATGACATAATAATCAAAGATAACATAGAGTTAAGAGATTGACAGTCGATTCTCTTTCCCCTATCACAACTAAAGGCATAGCCAAGGAGTTCAATATGACGACATCGGGCCCGCAGCTTATATCGAAACTTCCGCTCTATACTTCTGTTGAGATAGCAACCGCCCTGCCTCCGGCGGACCTTTATGATTTATGCGACGCCGCCGATGCCGCGATTGAAGCGGGCGGCGGTTTCGGCTGGCTTACGCCGCCGGCGCGCGAAGTGATGGAAAAATACTGGCGCGGCGTGCTGGTGGTGCCGGAACGTCACCTGCTGGTGGCGCGCACGGATGGCATGGTCTGCGGCTCTATCCAGCTTATCGAGCCCAGCCGCCATAACGAAGCGCAGGCTTGTACCGCTAACCTGCTGGCTTGCTTCGTCGCCCCCTGGGCGCGCAAGCATGGCGCTGGGCGCAAACTGATGGAGACGGCGGAGAAGCTGGCCATTGAAATGGGCTACAAGGTTTTGCACCTCGATATCCGCGACACACAGACCGCCGCTATTAATATGGTTGAATCAATGAACTACAAACGCTGGGGCACCAACCCGACCTATGCGATGGTCAATGGCAACTTTATCGCCGGGCATTACTACACCAAGGCCCTGCGCACACCTTTCGTTCCGAAAAAAGTTCAAAATGACTGATACTGAAAAGACTGGTGACGCAAAAAATAGACTACGGCAAGACCATCCACCTGCCGAAGACGGACTTCCCGCGCCGCGCCGGCCTTGCGCAGAAAGAGCCGGAGATTCTGGCGCGCTGGAAGAAGATGGGGTTGTACGAAAAGCAACGAGCGGCCGCAAGCGCGGAGAACCGCAAAAAATTCATTCTCCACTACGGCCCGCCGTTTGCGAACGGCCATATCCACCTTGGTCACGTGCTGTCGCACACACTGAAAGATATCGTCTGCCGCAGCAAACAGCTGCAGGGCTTCGATGCGCCGCTGGTGCCGGGCTACGACTGCCACGGTCTGCCGATTGAATGGAAGGTCGAGGAAGATTTCCGCGCCAAGGGCAAGAACGCCACGAAAGATACCGACCCTGTCGGCTTCCGTCAGGCCTGCCGCGAATATGCCGCGGGCTGGTCTGATATACAGACGGAAGAGCTGCAGCGCATCGGCATCATCGGCGACTGGAAGAACCCCTACAGCACGATGCACAAGAAATCCGAGGCGCTGATCGCGTCGGAGATCCACAAGTTTTTAATGAACGACGGTTTGTACCGCGGCTCCAAGCCCGTGATGTGGTCGATACCGGAAGGGACGGCGCTGGCTGAAGCCGAAGTTGAGTATAAGGATGTGACGTCGGATACAGTCTTCGTGAAGTTTCCGGTCAAAAAAGGGCCGAAGGATTTTGAAGGCGCGAGCGTTGTCATCTGGACGACGACGCCATGGACATTGCCGGGGAACCGCGCCGTCGCCTACGGAGATGATATTGACTATATCATGATCATTGTCGGCACGGTTGGTGAAGAAGCTCTCGTAAAACCGGGCGACAGAATTTTTGTCTCCAAGGTTCTTCTGCCTGTGTTCAAAACAGCGGCAAAAATCGTTACCGCCGAAGAAAGCCCGGGCTTCAAGGGCTCCGCTTTTGGAAGTGTTGTTCTTCACCACCCCCTCCACGGCAAAGGCTATGAGTTCGACGTGCCAATGCTGGCGGGTGATTTCGTCACAACCGATGCCGGGACAGGTTTCGTGCATATCGCCCCCGGCCACGGTGAGGATGACTACCTCCTCGGCCTCAAGAACAAAATAGAAGTGCCGCATACCGTCGCGGGCGATGGAAAATATTTCGAGCATGTGCCGCTGTTCGCGGGCCTCTCCGTTTATATGCCGGACGGCAAAAAAGGCCCGGCTAACAAACTTGTAACCAACGCGATTGCCGAAGCGGGCAACCTTGTCGCCAAGCAGCAAATAAAACACAGCTACCCGCACTCCTGGCGCTCGAAAGCGCCGGTGATCTTCCGCAATACGCCGCAGTGGTTTATCTCGATGGACAAGAATGACCTGCGCAAAAAGGCGCTGGCCGCCATTGACACCACGCGCTTTGTGCCTGACCGTGGCCGCAACCGTATCGGGGCGATGGTCGAGGGGCGCGGCGACTGGTGCGTGAGCCGTCAGCGCGCCTGGGGCGTGCCGATTGCGCTGTTCGTCTCCAAAAAAACCGGCGAGCCGCTGAAGGACCCGAAGGTCAACCAGCGCATCTATGAAATTTTCGAAAAAGAAGGCTCGGACGCGTGGTTCGACCATCCGCCGCAGCACTTCCTCGGCAACCAGTATGACGCCAACGACTTCGAACAGATACGCGATATTATTGACGTGTGGTTTGAATCCGGATCGACGCAGGGCTTCGTGCTTGAGCAGCGCCCTGAACTTTCGCACCCCGCCGACCTTTATCTCGAAGGCTCGGACCAGCATCGCGGCTGGTTCCAGTCATCGCTGCTGGTCGGCGTCGGCACACGCAACAAAGCGCCTTATAAATCCATTTTGACGCACGGCTTTATCCTCGATGAAAAAGGCTACAAGATGTCGAAGTCCGTCGGCAATGTCACCTCGCCGACCAAGCTGATGGAGATGTACGGCGCGGATATCCTGCGCCTCTGGGTAGCGGGCTCGGACTACACCGATGATATCCGCTTCGGCGAAAACATCCTCAAGGGCCATGCTGACATCTACCGCCGCATCCGTGGCACCTTCTGCTACCTGCTCGGCAGTCTTGGTGACGATTTCGAAAAAGTAAAATACGCCGACCTCTCCGATATGGACAAATGGGTGCTGCACAAGCTGCACGAAATCGACAGCATCGTGCGCAAATCGATCGATAATTTTGATTTCCTCACCATGACGACGGCGGTGCATAACTTCTGCACCAAAGAACTCTCGGCCTTCTACTTCGATGTGTGCAAGGACACGCTCTATTGCGACGCCAAGGATAGCCTGAAGCGCCGCGCCGTGCTGACCGTACTTGATGAAGTGTTCAACTTCCTCGTCCACTGGCTCTCGCCCGTGCTGTGCTATACGGCGGAAGAAGCCTGGCTCGCCTATAAAGGCGTGACGACGGAAGACACCAAGGAAAGCATCCACCTCAGCAAATTCCCAGTTGCGCCGAAGGAATGGCACCATCCGGAGCTTGATGAGAAGTGGCAAAAGATTCTGGCCGTGCGCGGCGTCATCACCGGCGCGCTCGAAGTCAAACGCGCTGAGAAAATGATCGGCTCCTCGCTCGAAGCCGCGCCAAAAGTTTATGTCGGGGACACAGCGCTGGTAAAAGCCCTCAAGGCAATTAATCTGGCTGACATTTGCATCACCTCCGGCGCTCATCTGATAGAGGGTGCCATTGGCGGCGCCTTCATGTCCGCTGACATTACGGGCATCAGCGTCACCGTCGAAAAAGCCCCCGGCGCGAAATGCGAACGCTGCTGGAAATACACGACCGACGTTGGCGCTGCGCCTGCGCACCCCACCATCTGCGCCCGTTGCGCCGGTGTGGTGCAGAAGGAACTTAAATCCGCCGCCGCTTAGCGCCTGGGAACCGCAACCCGTTTAGCTTCTGTCGATGCTCGTATGGAAGCGCGAAGCTCCTTCACAATATCCCTTGTTGACGGCTGCTCTTCTTGCGGTGCGGCAGGCGGCGCTACTTCCGCAGGGGCTTCGGGCACCGGCTGTTCTGCCGCCGGCGGGGCAGCCTTGCTGTTGAATATCCCGAATTTCTTTTTAAAGATTCCTTGTCCCGTCTGATAGCTGAGAATAAGAGAGGTTTTTTTAGCTCTCCTTTCTGCATCCCCATCACAGTCGATCCCCAGAGAAATGTGGTCAATATACCGCTCTTTGTACGCATGTAGGTCATATCCTTTTTTATCTCCATACGTTTTCAGCAGGTTCACAACATCATCTTCGGAGCCAACAGTAGCAATGCTTTTTACATCCTTAATGCTCAAGTTCTTCTTCATTTTTATCTCTCCTTTTTTCAGTTCATCAAAAATGTCGGGTTCGCCGCCGCTTAATTCCCGGGAGCCGGGCCTTTTTTAGCCGCCGCCGAGGTCTGTATCGAGGCACGAAGCCCTTTTACAATATCTCTTGTTGCCGCTGCGTCCTGCAACTCTCTCACCTGCCGCGTCAGGTCTGCGACGTTTTCACGCAGTTCGCTTAATTCCCGCAAGACATCCGGCGAAGTTTCCCGCGTCTCCGCAAAGTCGCCCCGCTTCCCCACATAAGCGGCAATGAGCGACATTTTTTTGGCCCTGTCATCGGCAGAAATACTTTTAGCGGCGCCGCTTGTCATCATATCAAGGGGGCTTTTATAAGGACGCACAGCCTCTGCATCGCCATAAGCTTTTAACAAGCCTATAAGATCATCCGGGGTGCCGTTGCAGGCAATATCGTAAATATTATCGAGTTCCATTTTATTTTTTTCCTTTTGCCTCATTAAGGTTACGGCTATCCGGGTGCCTGCGCCCCTTTGGCAGCCGCCGATGATTGTATGGAAGCACGGAGCCCCTTCACGACATCCTGCGTCGACTGGCCCTCTGGCGGCGTAAGCCCTGCGGGCGTTTCTTGCGTTTCGGCCGGCTTGGCCGCCTTGCCGCTGAATATCCCGAACCTCTTTTTAAAGACCCCTTGCTTGGCGCTATAGGCGGCGATAAAGGACATTTTGCGGACTCTCCTGTCGGCATCCTGGTCAGCCTCAACGCCGAGAGAAATGGCGTTGATATATTTTACGCCGTACACGCCGCTTGTGTCCGTTTTATTCCCGTAGGCCCTTAACAGGTTTACCACGTCGTCCGGGGAACCTGACTTGGCTATTTCTTTTACGCGGTCAGAATGCATTCTCTTTGCCATTTTTATCTACCTTTTTTCAATCCTTCAAACTTCTTAAATCCGCTGTCGTCTAGTTCCCAAGTGGCGGAGCTTTTCTAGTCACCGCCGACGACTGTATGGCGCCGCGCATTTCTTTTACGACGTCCCTTGTTGCGGCCGCGTCCTGCAGCTTCTGCACCTGCCGCGTCAGGTCCGCAACGTTGTCGCGAATTTCGCGAAGCGTCTGCAGGATCTCCGGCGAGGCTTCCCGCGCCTCTGCAAAAATACCCTCCTTCGCCAGATAGTCCAGAACGAGAGACTTTTTTTTGTCTTTTTCCCCTGTCTGATCCTGATCCACACCTTCTTCGATCATATCAAGAGGACTTTTCCAGCCGGGCTGGGCCGGAATCTCGCCATAAGCTTTTAACACTCTTCTAAGTTCCTCAAGGCTACCTTCGCTAACGCGGGTACGAAGGTCCACGAGTTTATCGGATTTCATTTTTATTTTCCTTTCGTCCGCTTAAACGACCAGCGCCCTGATCAGCGGTTTTCTTTGTGGCTCTGCCGGTTTCTTCTCCGCCAGCTCTTCCCGCAGTTCGGTTATTTCCCTGGCCATGGCCACAGTAATCCGCGTCAGCTGCGCGACAGTTTCCTGCAGTTGTGCGGCGAAGTCAGGCGTGAGCTCCAGCGGGTTGCCGAAGGCGCCTCTTTTATTCACGTAGTCGTAAACCAGCGACAGTTTTTCGGCGCGGTCATTTTCGGTTGCCAGGACACACTCGGCTATCAGGTCGATGCACTTTCCGCCGCCGTCTATAAACGTATGGGTCCCGTACATACTGAGCAGAACCTTGACATCCCCGGCTGAACCATTCGTGGTCAGATTTTCCATCTCGTCTGCGTTCATTTTAGTTTTTCCTTATCGCCTGATTAAGATTATAGCTGTCCGGGAGTCGGTGCTCTTTTGGCCGCTGCCGCTGACTCTATTTCAGCGCGGAGTCCTTTCACGACATCCCTTGTCGCTGCTGCGTCTTGCAAGGCCCTAACCTGCCGCGTCAGGTCAGCAACGTTTTCGCGGAGTTGTTTCATAGCATCCGCCGATGCCTCCGGTTTTTCCTCAAATGGGCCGCGCTTCGCCAGATAATCAAAAATGAGAGCTAGTTTTTTCTGCTGCCGCTCTGTATCTCTATCATAGGCATCAACACCCGCTACAAGGGCTTCATGATCGCCATAAGCCTTCAGTAAACACATAAATTCATCCGGCTCGGTGCGTTGGGCGAAGTCTTTTAGTTGATCAGTATTCATTTTAATTTTTTCCCTTTTGCGCACTGTTTAAAAGTTCAAATATTCAAATTTTATTGTCATAGACCATAGATATTCTTGTTTAATATGTCAATAAATAATATGACTATAAAATTAACATCGTTAACATATTGACGAAAAAGAACATTTAGAGTACAAAATGGGTGTTTCTTTATTAGGCGTGGGAAGAATCGTGGTTCAACGGGTCAGCACAGTTACTTTTCAGGGCGTGGACGTCAAAGATATCGACGTGCAGGTGCTGATCTCGCCCGGGCTCCCTCAATTCAATATCGTTGGCCTTGCTGATAAAGCCGTAGGCGAAAGCCGCGAGCGGGTGCGGGCGGCACTGCATGCGATTGGTCTGTCACTGCCCGCAAAGCGCGTCACGGTCAACCTCGCGCCAGCGGATGTTGTGAAAGAAGGCAGCCATTTCGATTTGCCGATTGCGATGGGCGTTCTGGCGGCGATGGGCGTGCTGCCGGGTGAGGAACTGGCGCATTATATCGTGCTGGGCGAACTCGCGCTTGATGGCAGCATCCGCGCCGTGGCGGGGGTTCTGCCCGCCGCCATTTCAGCTTCGGCCACCAATCGCGGTATTATCTGCCCGGCGGCCTGCGGCAGCGAAGCTGTCTGGGCGGGCGACCTTGATGTGCTGGCGCCCCAAAATCTCGTGGCACTACTGAACCATATGAAAGGCACGCAGGTGCTCTCGCGCCCGCAGCCGGAAATGTCGCAGGAAAACCCTGCGCGGCTTGATCTTGCCGATGTCAAAGGGCAGGAAAGCGCGAAGCGCGCGCTGGAGATTGCCGCTGCTGGCGGACACAACTTGCTCACATTGTGGTCAATTAATTATAATACAGAATACAGTAGTTTTAACCCGTCTATGTAGAGGAAAGTTAGTCAATGACCGAAACCGTAAAAGAGTTCTACGCAAGTAAAAATGACAAAGGGATCGGCTTGTCCGTGATGTTCATTCTTGAGGATAATAAAGAAGTTCGGTTAAAAGTGTCGCGTGATATTGCGATCAATATGATTGAGACACTATACCTTGCTCTTGATACCAAGGGACTAATACGCAAAGCTAAGGATGTTCACTGAAAGCATCTATGAATCAGTCCGTAATAAAAATTCTATCTTTTTTAGCTATACTTGCTCTTTCATCACCTACATTTGCGGGCAGCGTAACCTTTGAAGATGCTTTTTCTCCACATCAAGGCGCAACAGAACTTGTCGTGAAGACTATCGGCGAAGCACAGAAATCAATTCACGTTGCAGCGTATTCATTTACATCAAAACCTATCGCTGATGCTCTTGTGTCTGCTCATGACAAGGGTGTTGACGTTGAGGTAGTGCTGAATAAAAGCGAGAGCAAAGGCCGCATGATGAAGTATATCAGGTCTCACGGAATTACTACACGCATTAACTATCGGTATAGCATCATGCACGACAAGTTCATGGTTATTGACGAGAAGACACTTGAACTTGGCAGTTTTAACTACACAGTAGCGGCAGAGAAGAGAAATGCTGAAAATGTTCTTGTCGTTCGCGGTGCTGATAAAATAATAAGTGACTACAGCAATCAGTGGAAGAAACTCTGGGATGAGTCTGAATAAACTCTGGTGTCGGATTCGTCTGTCTAACGACTCTCTTTTTCAGCTTTAGCAAGCAAGCGACTTAAATCACAGTCAAGAGCATGTGATATTTTCAGCAGCGTCAGCAATGTCGGCTGCATCTTTCTTGATTCAGTCAGACTTATTGTTGATCGGTGCAGCTTACTCAATTGAGCCACTTTCTCATGAGATAGCTTTTTCTCTTTTCTGATCTCATAGAGTTGGGAAACAACAGAATCGACTATCTTTTTTGGCAATTTGTCTTGGGTCATCAGCCATGATTGCCCGCTTGCCAGAAGATTAAAACGTGAGTATATTCACGTATTGATTTCAAGTTTACAGAAACGAAGGGAGATACAAAAAATGTTATCTAATAAATCGAAATTGGCTGCACTGCTCGCTGTTGTCATCATCGGTGGTGCAGTCGGCGTATGGCACAATGCTCATGAACCTGAAGCAGTTAATCAAAATCAAGAAGTCTCTGACAGTTTTAAAACACTTCTCAAGAGTGCAGAACAAGGCGATGTTCATGCCGAAAATAATCTTGGGTATGCCTATGCCACTGGTAAAGTCGTTAAGAAAGACCATAAAGAAGCAGCAAAGTGGTTTCGAAAGGCTGCTGAACAGGGGAATATTGCTGCTCAAACGAATCTACGAAACCTTCAACTAGAAGACGATAAGCCGCAAGATAATACAAAAGATAATATTGTTTCTACAGATGCTACAAGCAATATTCCGACCTGTGATTCCAAGCAAGCTACAAGCATGTTGAAAAATTCAATAGAGAATGGCGCTTTTAAGAAGATCGCACAAATTCAACTATTAGATTGGGATAAACTGGCTGAAATTGTTTATGATGAAAAGAATGGCAAGCGTGAATGCATTGGTGACATTGTTTTAAATACAGGCAAAGAGACAATTCATTATACACTTTCACAAGCAAAGAGCGACCCATCAAAGATTCTTATTCAGGTTGAAGAGTTAGATGATAATGCAGCAGCACAAGCCCGTAAGATGGCTGCTTTAAATGCGTCGACACCCGAACAGAAGCAAGCAAACAAGATAATGGCAGACTGCTATAGTCAAGTGAGTGCAAAGTTTGGTATCCCGTTGAGTCAGGTTTATCTGGAATGCACTAGCGGAAGCGAATCAGAATGTGGTTCAGCCATGGCTAGTGTATGCAATGCTACTGGAGAAGGAATTGAGTGTGGGTCAGAACTTACCGCCTGTAACGAAAAGTCTAAAAGTCCAGAACAACAGCAACAGGATCAGCAGTCGTCGCAACAGGAGTCGCAAAAGCGTCAGGCTCTTATTGACTGTTATAATCAAGTGAGGAAAAAGTATCACGATGGCGGCTTAACAGAACCTTCGGGTCCGGTTGAAAACACTATGGTGTATTGTGGTAATACCGGAGGAGGACTTGATTTAATGCAAGTTTGCGGAGCAGAAACACAAGCTTGTAATAACAAGTTTTTTGCACAGTAGTCCTGCATGACAGATGATCTTGTATGTCAGACGAAAGCATAAGAGCAGTCAGCTACTGCTATCTATCATTCCCAACAGCGACAACAGGTATCATACCCGTTTCTTTGATTATCGCGCCCGTGACACTGCGGATGGTGGCAAGTTCCCTGTGAATGCTCTCTATTTCATCTTCAAGCAGTGCAATACGTTTGTTCTGTGCTTCAATTAATTTTTTATCTTCTGTGTCCACGATGTTTTCCTTTCAAAAAGTTGTTGATGGTCGAGTCTAATTACCATTATATCATTTTTTCAAGACAGTTTCAGCAGAAGTTTTTTAGTCTGTGCTTCTTTATATCGTCATGATATTCTTCTGTAGAAGAAAGGCTACAGATATACATGCAGTCCGATTTAAAAATTAAAGATTTACGCGCTCCTGTTACCGCCGCCAAGTCAGACTGGCAACCCTCAATATCATGGACAGGGTTTACGCCTGCTGGTTCGTCTATGAACGCCAAGGCAAAGCGCGAGAGTGGTATTAATAAACAATTTGGCAAAGGTTATATCATTGAGTATATCACGCAGACTTCAGAAAAGCCCAACCCGGGCTTTGAAAATTCACCAGAATATTTAAAATCTGTAGAAAATCACGCCAAGTATGCGGGAAGACTAATTGCTGTTCATAGGCTTCAGCATAGTGCTCTTCCACTATTAAAAATAATCGGCGATGAACAATATAACAAACTGCAAGATATGTGGTCTCGTGATAAGCACCGTGCTCGCTGGTCTGTGTCCTTTCCAATTGTTGAAAGTTATAGTATTCCCACACTACCAAAAGCCAATACGGTTTTAAGCAAGTCAGCCATGCAAAGGCTGTTTGGATATTCTTCCATGGTTTTGAGGCCACTCAATGACGAAGAGAGACTTGCTATTGCAGAGTTACCACTCATACAGGTTGAGTGTAAAAATGAATGGATAGCCTATGAGAGTGACTTCAGTAAAGCTGAAAGAAGCGAGATAGAACCAGAATTAGAGCGTATGATTGACGATGATATGCTCGCCAATGCAATGGAAGGTATGGAAGAAGAGAAAAAAGTAAAGATTAAAAGACGCGCTGCATGGCTTGCACAAAAGTTTGTTATAGACAGAGGAAGAGCGGGAAAACTTTTTTGTGATGAATGTGGTTTTGACCCAAAAACGAAAGTGGGCGATATGAGCATTAATCCACGCACTTTGCTTGACGTTCATCATAAAGACCCGATTGCAGAGGGTGTTCGTTTTACTACTTCTATGGACTTTGCACTCTTATGTCCTACATGTCATCGGTTAGAACATGCTTTAATGAGAGTGCGTAAGAAAAATTAGACTTCCACAATAAACACGACAAGAGCATATTCTTCGACACACGCATCGCGTCTTCGCATCTGTTCCTGCATGGTAGCAATCAGCGCGTCTTTATCATCTTGACTTGAAAAACAGTCAATCCTTTGAACCTTCACAGTCGCTCCAGGACTCAAGTTCTCCATAGAATCTAATACGCGGCATCGTGGAATATCTTTCATTGTGGTGGTGTTCCTTTGTGTATGTGGTTCAAATAGGCACAGAAAAACAAGATTGACTGCTCCATCAACTGTGTTGCTGTGACACCACCACGATCGGCTGTGTGATGTAGAATGTCCAAAGTCGTTTGGTTCATTCTAAACGTAATGGGCGGTTTGATTGATTTGGTCATTATATTTCTCCTTTTGAGTAGCGGCGAAGATGCTCTATTTCTGACAGTCTCGACAAAGTGTCTTGCAATAATTGGAGCCTGATATTGTTGATATGTGACACGGCGCTGTTCAATATACTGATTTCGGCTGCGATTTTGAGTTGCTGATTTGGTTGAAGGGACATTGCCTTTCGGCTGATCAACATAGAGTGCAGTAGAGCAGTTTTGGTGATTGATGATAGATCAGCACCAGTAATGTCTTTGTTTTTACCATTGAGAATATCCTGCAGGACAAGACTGTTCTTAAAAATGGGATGGGCGTCGGCAATGAATGTCAGAGCATCTACCACAACATCATAATTTAGTTTGGACGAATCAAGATATTCTTGAAAAGTAGGTGTGTTTGAAGACATTTGTGTTCCTCTGTAGATGAATAGTTTACGTTTGTCTTGTATTTAGTATTTGGTCATTACGGGCGTAATGCTTTTTGGTAAAAATATGCGGTAGAACTGAAAAATATAAGAGACAGCAAAAACACATGAAATCTCATTAATGAATTAGTTGTCTTCTGGGCATTATTATTCATTGGTGGTAGAGAATTTAAATCACTGTGATTTACTGAGACTGATTTTGAGAAAGCAAGTTGCTTTAGTTCTGAAGTTCTTAATGACTTAGTTTGACCTGCTACGCAGGTGCACTGCAAGCAGTGCTATATTGGTTTTTCTTATTGGTGATTGATGTATCATATCTGAAATAATGATCTTCATAAGACAAAGTTCTCCCATCAAGGGAAAGCGCATCTTTTTAAAGATACTCACGTAAACTTGGCTGTTTGTATTCTGTCAGCGGTGGCGGTTGACCTGTACCACACTTTTCAAGTGCTCTTTCAGCGGATATTCAAAGAGTCTACATGATTGACTTCTTTGAAACTGTGGGATCACCTGTCTTATGATGCCCACGTCTTTTAATTAGGTAGTCTGCATGGCTGATGCCCACACTATGCTCTTAAACAATACATTTTGTTGCTTATGCAGTAACAAAATGGATTTAAGCAATTCGTTTTGCCACTTACACAGCAGCAAAATGGAAGATTACAATTACTTCCCTGTGGAAGTGGACAAGTTCTATCTTCATGAACATGTCTAATCAGAGTATACCAATGTATTTAGTCGTCACGAGCGTCAGAAATGTTCGTTTTCAAAAGATTGTCGATCACAAATTATTACAGTCTTGATGAATACCATTTGCAGGCAAAACATGTGGTAATTTCTTAACAGTCTGAGGTCTCTTGTTTAAGAACATTTCATGTCGAACAGACTGATGTGAAAGTAGAGCATCAGCCAGATGTAGACTACCACCATTTTTAAGACAGGTCAGATAGAACATCTTGAGTATGTAGAATGGTATCATCAGTTGTAAACTATGACCATTTGGTGATGTTTGTGTCGGTTCTTGAAAAAATGCTCTTTGTTTTATCTTTAATGGCTTTTTCTTGAACTTCATTTCTTCTCCAATTGCAGACATGATTTTGTTTATCATTATATGTGCGAACTTCTCAAAGTCTTCTGCGGAGAGGTCATTTGTGAAGTTGAAAAAGCAGTCATAACGAGAATATGGTGGTCTTGTCTGTTTTGATGGTTGTTTTGGTAATCGAGTTTTAGTCATTTAAATTGTCTCAGTCTTAGTTGTGATGTAAAGCAGTGCTAAAATGCTCGCCACGTTTTTGTGTGTGAGTGTTGTCATGATGTGTGCTGCTGCTTGATTGTCTTCTACCACATCATAAAATCTGCTGTGGGATTTCAATTCTATATACAGTATAGCACATAATGTTTGGGAAAGCGAGTTTTACTTATGGACTTCCACTTACGCATTTTTTATTATAGTCTAATTGGAGAAAGAAAATACGATGAAGAAGATAGAGAACTTGATTGAGTATGGCGATTGTAGAACCATCATGCGTAAGTGGCGGAAACAGGGCGTTCTGGTACAATCAACAATTTGCAGCCCACCCTATTTTAATTTGCGGAAATATACCGATGATGACGAAAATGAGATTGGCAGGGAAAGTGACCCGCAGGCATATGTTGACGCTCTCGTGGAAGTTTTTGAATGTGTCCGAGCAATCACTCGTGACGATGGCGTTTTGTGGTTGAATATTTCAGACACTTATTTCCACAGTGGTCTTGTTGGAAGTAAGAAAGTCAGCAAGACAAAGAAGCATACTGCTAATATTAAAGTAAAAGATTTAATCGGAATACCTTGGATGGTGGCATTCGCACTTCGTGACGCTGGTTGGTTTTTAAGGTCTGAAGTGATTTGGTCAAAGCCAAATCCCATGCCAGAATCTGTAACTGATAGGCCGACTCGCTCGCACGAACAGATTTTCTTGTTCTCTAAGAGCAAAGACTATTATTACAATAACCAAGCAGTGAAAGAGAATACCACCACTCAACATGATTTTATAATTGATACAAGCAAAGGCAAGATGAATACCACTCCAGGTCGCACTAAAATGGGAGGTTTGAAACACAACAATTATCCGGAGCGAAACAAGAGAAGTGTCTGGACCGTGCAGACAGAAGCATACCGAGGCTCGCACTTCGCAGTTTTTCCTGAAGCACTTATAACACCCTGCGTTCTGACCTCTACGAAGAAAGGTGATATAATTTTAGACCCGTTTCTCGGTAGCGGCACCACTGCGAAGGTCGCAAAACACTATGGTCGCAAATACATTGGCTGTGAACTAAATGAAGACGCTTGTAGACATTTACAAGAAGAACGTATTAGAGGACGCTGAAGCCATCATTTTTTGGTGTCTTAGACATACTTCTCTCTGATTTCTTTTAAACTTAACCGCACAAATGACTTACCATTCAAAGAGCCGCGTTCATTTATCAATTCTCGTTCTCTCTTGTTGATATGTAGTGGGTCAACATTTTCAAGTATGGTGAGACTGATTCGTCTTCCCTCACAATGTGCTTGTGCCAATTCAAGATGAATGCGTCTAAACCCGTCAGGATCTGAAAGTCTATATGACCTGCCATTCAAAATATTGGTATCCCTCCGCCGAGTACCGCCTGCCGATGTTTCCTGGAATGTGCTGAAGTGTAGTTAACAGCGCTGCAAGGGACGCTGTTATCAGCGGTGTTAGGGACAGGGGTGCGGGATGGCGCGGGTCGAGGTTATCACGGGTGTTGAGCGGCGGCGGTATTGGAGCGAAGAGCAAAAGCGCGAGATTGTGGCCGCGGCCTTTGCTCCCGGCGCTTCAGTCGCCGAAGTAGCCAGGCGAGAGGACATTACGCGGGAAGCCATCTATCGTTGGCGAAGCCTGTTCAGGCAGGCAGAGGCCGGGTTTTCTAAAGTGGTTGTAGCTTCGGAACCTCCTACCGCGCCCGGCAAGGAAAGTCCTGTGATCGATATTGTTCTGGCTGACGGCGGGCGGGCCCGCATTCTGGCGTCAACGCCGCCGGAACTGGCAGCGGCAGTGATCAAGGCCCTGACCAGACGATGATTGTTTCTCCCAATAACGCACGGGTATGGCTGGCCGCCGGGCCTACGGACATGCGGCGCGGCATGAAGGGCCTCTCGCTGCTGGTGCAGGAAGGGCTGCAGAAGAACCCCCATGCGGGCGACCTGTTCGTCTTTCGCGGACGGCGCGGCGATCTCCTGAAGATCATCTGGCATGACGGCATCGGCCTGTCGTTGTATGCGAAGCGGCTTGAGCGGGGACGGTTTATCTGGCCCACGCCGGTCAATGGTGTGGTGAGCATCTCCTCCGCGCAACTGGCCTACATGCTGGACGGCATCGACTGGCGCAATCCTGTCCATACTTTTCGTCCGGAGCTGGCCGGATAAATCGTCACGATTTTTTTTGGTTTCCGCGCATTTTTTTGCGGCAAAAAGCGCGGCGTTGTGATTCAATAAGCGCATGAATTTATCGCCCGAAGACAGCCTGCCCGACGACGTTGAAGCACTTAAAGCCGCGCTGCTTCAGGTGCGCACGGAACTTGCAACCGAGCGGGCCGAAAGGTCCGGAGACAAGGCGCTGATCACCCACCTCAAGCTCGTGATCGCAAAGATGAAACGCGAACACTACGGGCAGAGATCCGAGCGTTCAGCCCGCCTGCTGGACCAGATGGAGTTGCAACTGGAAGATGCTGAGGCAAGCGCCACCGAAGACGAACTTGCCGCGGAAGCCACGGCGGCGAGGACTGCGGGCGTCAAGGCTTTTACACGCAGGCATCCTTCCCGCAAGCCCTTTCCGGCGCATTTGCCAAGGGAGAGGGTCGTTATTCCAGGTCCCGCTTCCTGTTCATGCTGCGGCGGCGCACGCCTGGTGAAGCTGGGAGAGGATGTCACCGAGACCCTGGAGGTCATTCCCCGCCAGTGGAAGGTGATCCAGCATGTGCGCGAGAAGTTCTCCTGCCGCGACTGTGAGAGCATCGGTCAGGCCCCGGCCCCCTTCCATGTGATCCCGCGCGGCTGGGCCGGTCCCAGCCTGCTTGCCATGATCCTGTTCGAGAAGTACGGCCAGCATCAGCCCCTGAACCGCCAGGCCGAGCGCTATGCGCGCGAGGGCGTGGACTTGAGCTTGTCCACGCTGGCCGATCAGGTGGGAACCTGCTGTTCAGTCCTTAGCCCTCTCTTCAAGAGCCTGGAAGCGCATGTTTTTGCAGCGGAGCGCCTCCACGGCGACGACACGACCGTACCTGTTCTGGCCAAGGGCAAGACTCATACCGGCAGATGCTGGGTTTATGTCAGGGACGACCGCCCGTTTGGAGGAGGATCGCCGCCAGCGGCAGTGTTTTATTATTCGCGCGACCGCAGCGGCGAACATCCGCAGGAACATCTGAAGACATATCAGGGCATTTTGCAGGCCGACGCCTACGGAGGCTATGGCCAGCTCTATGCCGACCGCAGGCCGGGCCCTATTCTCGAAGCGGCCTGCTGGGCGCATGCGCGGCGCAAGTTCTTTGAACTGGCGGATATTGCCGCAGCCGCGCAGCGCAAGGCCAAGGGCAAGAACAGGCAGGAAATTATCTCGCCTCTGGCTCTGGAAGCCGTCAAACGCATCGATGCCATATTCGAGATCGAGCGTGATATACAGGGCAAGAGCGCGGAAGAAAGGTTCATAGCCCGGCAAACGTCAAGCGTCCCGCTGGTCTCTTCGCTGGAAAGCTGGATGAAGGAGGCGCGTCCCAAACTCTCCCGTCATGACGATGTCGCCAAGGCTATGGATTACATGCTTAAACGTTGGGACTCATTCGGACGGTTCCTCACCGACGGCAGAATCTGCCTGACCAACAACGCGGCGGAACGGGCCTTGCGCGGCATTGCTCTAGGCCGCAAATCCTGGCTGTTCGCCGGTTCCGACCGGGGCGGAAGAAGAGCCGCCATTCTGTACAGCCTCATTCAGACCGCCAAATTGAACGACGTTGATCCGCAACGCTGGCTCGCCGACGTCCTTGCCCGCATCGCGGAGCATCCCGCCCGCAGGATCGACGACCTGTTGCCCTGGAACTGGCGGAAGGACAACACCAGCGTTAAGCAGGCCGCCTGAGAACATGCACATCAACAAAGTCAGCCACGTCTTTACGATCAGCCACGTCGCCGGCCTCCTCGGAAAAACCGAAGAAACCATCGCCAGGATTGCCGAAACAATGGAGCCGGAAGACGGCTGCCTCTGGGTAGTGGGCGTCGGCGAAGACGGTGTATTGGCCTTTACCCTCTTCGGCATTGAGAGCCTCCGCGAGTTGCTCGACGACACCGAAGAATAAAACCACAGCTCATTCACGCGACAGAATATCCGCGTGTTTCACCGGATGCTTACAAATATTGTGGACGTTTTTGCCGTATGCTTTTAATGCGCGGTCACTGGTGTCTTTGTATTGGCCGATATACATAGGTCAAATATCTTTCTTATGACCTTAACTGCATCAGGAATTTCATTGAAACTTGTTTTTTCCTTGTTTGGAGACAGCCATGCTGGACACCTTGATGTGTAAATACGTTTATCAAGCTTATCACGTTTGCTTTTCCACGCACTCTTGAGCCTCTTTGACTTTATTTTACTTTCTGAATTTGCTCGTAACATCTGACCGATAGAAGAAAAAAGCAATCCGTAGTTCTGATCAAGTGTCTCACTATTATATATCTGTCTGTCAGACTCAGAAATTGTATGTATTTCTATTCCGTGCCTTATGATCTCACTGAATTGAGAAAATGCTTCCATTGGTGTCTGTCGTGATAAGCGGTCAAAACTCTCAACCAACAGAACGTAATCTTTGCTAATTTTTCCCTCTTCTAATGCCTTTAGAAAAACTCCGAGTTTTCCCTTTTTTGTATTTGCGCCACTAAAAGCAGATAATCCTATGTCCTGAAAATTGCTCTGAAATTCTGGTAAACCCAATTCCCGCAAGTCTTCTATTAATTCAAAGTCCTTCTCTTTCGCATATGCTCTCGCCATCTCTAATTGACGTTGTAGAGAGTGTCCTTTCAGTTGCTCTTCCGTGCTCATACGAATATAAGAAAGTGCTCGTTTTTTCGTCATAAATGCGTATACCACTCTTGATTCGAGTATAAGTATAGCACCTCTATAATTAATTGACTACAACATGCTTATGATCGGCCCGCCCGGCTCCGGCAAATCAATGCTCGCGGCGAGGCTGCCTGGCATCCTGCCACCGCTGGAACCAGCGGAAGCGCTGGAAGTGTCGATGATCCACTCCATCGCCGGCATGCTCGAAGGCGGCAAACTTATTCGTCAGCGCCCGTTCCGCGATCCGCACCATTCGGCCTCCCTGCCCTCGATCATCGGCGGCGGACACAAGGCCAAGCCGGGAGAAATTTCTCTCGCGCATCATGGCGTTTTGTTTCTCGATGAGCTGCCGGAATTTTCGCGGCAAACGCTTGAGTCTCTGCGTCAACCTTTGGAGACACGCTGCGCGCTTGTCTCGCGCGTCAACTATCATGTGAATTTTCCGGCGAAGTTCCAGCTGGTCGCGGCGATGAATCCGTGCCGTTGCGGGCATGTTGATGACGCAGCCCTCGCCTGCGGACGCGCGCCGAAATGCGTCATGGATTATCAGGCAAAAATTTCCGGGCCGATCTTTGACCGTATCGACATTCACATAGAAGTACCCGCCGTCAAAGCCGCCGACCTCGCCCTGCCGCCACCGAAGGAAAGTTCGGCACATGTATCTTTACGGGTATCAGATGCGCGCGAGCTCCAGCGCGAACGCTTCGAGCGGATCAATGCGGGACATTTGCAGACCAATGCGGACGCAGACGGGGACATATTGGCCCAGATCGCGCCGCTTTCAGCCGCAACCCAGGCCCTTCTGGTCGAAGCTTCGGAGCGCATGAAGCTTTCCGCCCGCGGCTATCACCGCGTGCTGCGCGTGGCGCGGACCATCGCCGACCTCGCCAAAAGCGACTCGATAGAGCGCGGCCATATTATAGAAGCACTGAGCTACCGCCGGATTCACACAAACCTGTCGCTGGCCGCTTAATAAATTGTGCAATAATTTCAAATAGTTAATATACCAACTGGCCATAAAAACTGGTATATTTCAGGGGGTTATGCTATACTTAAAGCATAGAGGTCTGTTACAAAACGGGGAGCAGATATAATGGCTGAAGAGTTCCAACAGAGCGGCGCGCAAGCGCCGGAAGTAGCTATACAGCAAGCCAGCGGCGAGATTAATCAATTAACCGGCGGCGGCGATGGCAGCGGCGGTGCAGCCGCCAATACCCTTGTGGGCAACGCTCAGGATGCCATGGCTGATGGAGTAATGGCAGCTGTCGCCGGCGGAATGTCTCCCATCGCCAAGGTCGCGAGTTTTTTTATCGCAGGAGCAGATGGAGCGAGCGGCGGCTCATCTCCCTCGCAAAAACAATCTCCCGTCAGCCGGTTTATGGGGGCTGTTCACTCACACACTCCCAAACCCATGGTTCCCATGAGCTATGGTGAAATGAAAACCGCGGCCAAAAGAGCCGCAAAATGGGGAGGGCAGCGTGTGCGCAGCGGGAGCATCTTTGTGGGAGACCGCTATAAGGATCTTAAGGACCAGCTATCACCAGCCTCGCAATCCCTGACAGGCAGCAGCACAGCCGATGGTAAAAAAACGCCCATCAAAGGCGCAAAGGTTGCGCAGGCAGCCGTAGAAAGGCTTGCCACAGTGACCAGGAGCCTGAGTGCGGCGTTGCACGCCAAAGAAGGCGTCAACCGCTACGATGGCAGCTCGGCACGGCTGGAGGCAGACCTTGAAAACAACAAGCCTCTCGCAAGGAAGGTTGTGCAGGTCAACGCGGCTAACGTCAAGCCGCCCGGTCTTTCCAGCATGGCTTCAGCTTAAAAAATAGTCTTTAGACCTGGACCTAGCTGCTCGTCGCTGCCATGAATTTTTCCTGCACCGTGCGGATAGCTTCATCCACCACTTCGGCCGGTGAAAGCTTAGTGGTGTCCAGCAGATAGGCGTCCTCTGCGGGAAGCGTCGGGGCCACGGCGCGGTTGCTGTCCCGCTCGTCGCGCTGAATAAGGTCCGCCAACACTTCCGCGAGCGTCAGCTCCGGGTGGCGGCGCTGCAGTTCCTTGAAACGGCGCAGGGCGCGTTCTTCCGGCGCGGCGGTCACGAACAATTTAACGTCGGCTTCCGGGCACACCACGGTGCCGATATCGCGGCCATCCAGCACCGCGCCGCCAACATCGCCCGGCGGGTTCTCGGCAAACTCGCGCTGGAACGCGAGCAATGCCGCCCGCACCTCCGGCAACGCCGCGACCTTTGAGGAGGCTTCGGCCACATCAGGGCGGCGCAGCGCGGCATTCGCCAGCAGTTCCATCGTCAGGTTGCGCTTGATGATATCGACCGCCGGCATGACATCCCTGACATTGGACGGGTTGCCCGCCAGCTCCAGCGTCGCCAGCGCCACGGCGCGGTAAAGCGCGCCTGTGTCGAGGTAAGCATAGCCCATACGTTCCGCCAGTTTGCGCGCCAGCGTTCCCTTGCCGCTCGCGGCAGGGCCATCAACGGCGATCACTATCTTTTTCTGCGGCTCTGCGGCAGGAACAGCCTGCGGCGCTACATCCGTTTTTTTAAACTGTACAATCGACATCCGGCGAATCCCCTTTACGTTTTTAAATCGGGCTAAAGTTAACATAACTGCGAACCATCAGCAAGTCTTTTCGGTGTAAAGTTATTATCTTAACGCTCAATAGCAGCCCATATGCTTTGCGGTAGCCCAAATTTCATCAAGCCGCTGCTCCCTTGCCCGGTTTCACTTCCTTGCCCTTGTGCACCACGGGCGTTATCACGAGGCCTGACTTGGACGCCGTTACCTCAACGCTGCTATCGTCGATAATCTTGCCTTCAATCAGCTGATTGGCAAGCGGGTTTTGCAGTTCTTTCTGGATGACGCGTTTCAGTGGACGCGCGCCATAGGCGGGATCATAGCCCGCTTCGGCCAGATACTGCCGCGCCTTTTCATCCAGAATGAGTTTGATATTGCGGTCAGACAGCATCTTCTGCAGGCCCAGCAGCTGGATATCAACCACATGCACCATCATGTCGCGCGTCAGGCGGCGGAACAGGAGTATTTCATCGATACGGTTGAGAAATTCCGGACGGAAAGCCCTGCGCACAACTTCCATGACTTTGTCGCGCACCTTCTCGACGCTCTCGCCTTCCTTCTGCTCAACGAGGTAATCCGAACCAAGGTTGGAAGTCATAATGATAACGGTGTTGGAGAAACCCACCACACGTCCCTGACCGTCCGTCAGACGCCCGTCATCGAATACCTGCAGCAGCACGTTGAATACATCCGGATGCGCCTTTTCGACTTCATCGAACAAAATGACCTGATAGGGGCGGCGGCGGACGGCTTCAGTCAGCGACCCACCTTCTTCATAGCCGACATAGCCGGGAGGCGCGCCGATCAGCCGCGCGACAGAGTGCTTCTCCATGTATTCCGACATATCGACACGCAGCATGGCCGATTCATCATCAAACAGAAATTCAGCCAGTGCCTTCGCCAGTTCCGTCTTGCCGACGCCCGTCGGCCCGAGGAACAGGAACGTGCCCATCGGCTGGTTCTTGCGCTGCAAACCTGCGCGGGAACGGCGCACGGCATTGGCGACGGCGGAAATGGCGTCTTCCTGCCCCACCACGCGCTTCTTCAAATGGTCTTCCATTTTGAGGAGCCGTTCACGCTCGCCCTGCAGCATCTTGTCAACAGGTATGCCAGTCCAGCGGCTGACGACAGCGGCGATATCGTTTTCGCGCACCTCTTCGTTGATCATCGCGCCGCCGGCGGTCTTGCTGGCTTCGGCCAGTTTCGCTTCCAGCTGCGGAATAACGCTATAGGTCAACTCTCCCGCGCGCGTCCAGTTGCCGCCGCGATGCGCCTGATCCAGCTCGATCCGCGCCTTTTCAAGTTCTTCCTGAATTTTCTGTCCGGCGGAGAGTTTTTCTTTTTCCGCTTTCCATTTGGAAGTCATCTCGGCGGATTCTTTTTCAAGCCCGCGCAGTTCGTCTTCCAGTTTTGAAAGGCGATCATTCGTTGCTTTATCGGCTTTCTCTTTCTTGAGGGCTTCGCGCTCGATCTTCAGCTGGATAATGCGGCGGTCCAGCTCATCAAGCTTTTCCGGCTTGCTGTCCACTTCCATGCGCAGGCGCGATGAAGCTTCATCCATCAAATCGATCGCCTTGTCCGGCAGGAAGCGGTCGGAGATATAATGGTTAGACAGCGTCGCCGCCGCCACAATGGCCGCATCGGTAATGCGCACACCATGGTGCAGTTCATATTTTTCCTTCAGGCCGCGCAGGATGGAGATCGTGTCCTCCACCGTCGGCTCGCCCACGAAAACGGGCTGGAAGCGGCGTTCCAGCGCCGGGTCTTTTTCGATATGCTTGCGGTACTCATCAAGCGTTGTCGCACCGATCATGTGCAATTCGCCGCGCGCCAAGGCCGGTTTCAGCATATTGCCCGCATCCATCGCGCCATCGGCCTTGCCCGCGCCGACCAGCGTGTGCAACTCGTCAAGGAACAGGACAACTTCACCTGTCGCCGCACGCACTTCTTCCAGCACGGCTTTCAGGCGCTCTTCAAATTCACCGCGGAATTTTGCACCGGCAATCATAGCGCCCAGGTCTAGTGACAGCAATTTTTTGTCCTTCAGACTTTCCGGCACGTCGCCATTGATAATGCGCAGCGCAAGGCCTTCAATAATCGCCGTCTTGCCCACTCCCGGCTCACCGATCAGCACCGGATTATTTTTAGTGCGGCGCGCCAGAACCTGAATGGCGCGCCGGATTTCTTCGTCACGGCCAATCACAGGATCAAGCTTGCCATCCCGCGCAGCCTGTGTGAGGTCACGGGTATATTTCTTGAGGGCCTCGAACTGGTCTTCGGATGATGCGCTGTCCGCCGTGCGGCCCTTGCGCAGGGTGTTAATCGCCTGGTTAAGCTTCTCGGCATTGACGCCGCATTTTTGCAGCATCTTCGCCGCGTCAGCCTGCGGCACCAACGTAATGCCCTGCAGCAGCCTTTCCAGCGTCACATAGGCATCACCGGATTTCTTCGTCACCTGCTCGGCGGAATCAAAAACCTTGGCGGTCAGCGGCGAGAGGTGCAACTGCTGCGCACCGCCAGCTTCGACGTTGGGCAGCTTCGCCAATAGGTCTTCCGTTCCCGCAACAACTTCTTCCACACGCCCGCTCGCGCTGCGGATCAGCGTCTTGACCACATTGCTGTCGTCATCCAGCATCGCCTTGAGCAAATGCTCCGACTGCAAGAACTGGTGATTGTGCCTGAGCGCCAGCGTCTGTGCCGCCTGAATGACTGATTTTGACCGTTCGGTGAATTTTTCGAAGTCCATGGGATATACTCCTTGATACCCCCATTATAGCACCTCCGCAGGCCGCATTAAAAACGAAAAGGGCGCCTGAAAGGCGCCCTTTTTAGTCCTGATTAATCAATGGATTAAACTGCGTCCGGCTCGCTCCGGCGGGGCGAATAGTGGCGGCGCGGGTGGTGGCCTTCTTCGCGGGGTTGTTCGGTTGCGCCGTTGTTATGCTGTACGGTAGCGCCGCCGTCGATAGCGGCTGGCTGCACTGCAGCGGCACCATTGCCATGACGCGGGCCGACAAGGAAACCCTGATCGAGGTCGTTTAGGCCATCAGCCTGCGGCGTGACGACGGCTGCAACGACGGCATTGCCGTCAACCTGCACGACAGGCTGCTGCTGGAGTTGCGGGTTCTGCTGGTTATACTGATTGAATTCTTCGGTCATTTCGTTGATGAAACGCTGGTAGTGCTCGGCGTGCTGCAGGTAGCTCTCCGCCAGAACGCGGTCACCGGCGGAGGTCGCGTCGCGCGCCAGCGTCACATATTTCTCGTTGATTTGGTAAGCCGTACCGCGGATGCGCACATCGGGGCCGTTGCTGTCGAAAGTCTGAACGCGAGGATTAACGCGTCTGCCGCTGCCTGAGCCATTGCTATGGTGATGGCTGCTGTTGCCGCTATGGCTGTTACCGCTGTGTCCACCGCCGCTGCGGCCACCGTTGCTGCCGCCGCCGCGCATACGTCTTGCGTTCTGATTGTGTCTCATGCTGATTTTTTCTTCACTTCGCTTTTTATATTAAAGTTGCGTTCCTGTCATTGCAGGAACCTTGCATTCAATCTCAGGCCTTCATCCATCGTGCAACAAGGCATCTGTCATGTCCAGCGAGATCGGTGAGGGTTTGTAACACGCTTAAGCCAGCCTTGCCACCGATTCCTTTGACGGCATCCCCCTGGGTGGCCCCTATTTCGAGGAAAACCATACCTTCCGGCGCTAGCAGCCGGGGCAACAAAGCGGCTATATCCCTGTAACAATCAAGCCCGTCCGCACCACCGGAAAGCGCTGTTATAGGGTCATATTCGCGTACTTCCGGCTCCAAAGTTGCTATTTCCGGGAGGGTTATATAAGGGGGGTTGCTGATGACAATATCAAAAGACTTAACATCGTTTATTTCTTTCCAGTCTATTGTCATAAATATTGCGCGGCTGGCAAGGCCGAGGCTCGAGGCGTTTTGCTGCGCGATTCCAATAGCCTCCGCGCTGATATCGATTCCCGTGCCCGTGGCCAGCGGCAGCTCCTGCAGCAGGGAGAGCAGCAGGCAGCCCGTCCCCGTGCCTAAATCAAGTATTGTGAGCGGTGATTTTTTATCGACATGCGACAGCACCGCCTCAATCAGCGTTTCGGAATCGGCACGCGGGTCAAGCGTTGCGGGCGAGATTTTAAAATCCGCCTTCCAGAAAGACCGCATGCCAAGGATGCGTGAGACGGGCTCCCGCTGCAGCCGCCGCAGGGTCATGGCTTCAAGCGCAGTTTCCTGCGCGCGTGTTATTTCCTGATCGGCTTTGGTCAATAAATCTGTCTGGGTCACGCCGAGCGCCGCCTCGACCAACAACCGTGCATCAAGCTCTGGTGTATCCAGCCCTGCGGCGCGGAATGCGTTGCGCATATCGGCCAAGATGGATTTGACCGTTACCACGTAATCTCCGCCAGCTTCTCGGCCTGGTCGTTCGATATCAGCGGATCGATGACTTCATCAAGGCATTCGCCGCTGATGACGCGGTCGAGCTTATAGAGCGTGAGGTTGATGCGGTGGTCTGTCACGCGGCCCTGCGGATAGTTGTAGGTGCGGATGCGCTCGGAGCGGTCGCCAGAACCCACCATCTCCTTGCGGTTGGCGGAACGCTCGTTCGCCAGTTGCTGCCGTTTTGTCTCGTAAATGCGCGAGCGCAAAATCTTCATCGCCCGCGCCTTGTTCTTGTGCTGGGATTTTTCATCTTGCTGCTGCACGACTGTTCCCGTCGGCAGGTGGGTGATACGCACAGCGGATTCTGTCTTGTTGACGTGCTGTCCGCCCGCGCCGCCCGCGCGGAAAACGTCGATGCGCAGATCCTTGTCTTCAATAACCAGGTCTACTTCTTCAGCTTCCGGCAGTACCGCCACCGTCGCCGCCGAAGTGTGGATGCGCCCGCTCGCCTCCGTATTCGGCACACGCTGCACACGGTGCACGCCCGCCTCGAACTTCAGTTTCGAGAAAACATTCTGCCCGGTGACTTCGACCACCGCCTGCTTGATGCCGCCCAAGTCGCTCTCCGAC
>Ga0206948_1076_pt1 | contig 27212 bp, 21 predicted proteins | sample Alteio_BWOrgHeat_FD_153236 | JGI IMG/M metagenome (GOLD analysis project Ga0206948, IMG submission 153236) | Enriched cells from forest soil in Barre Woods Harvard Forest LTER site, Petersham, Massachusetts, United States -... | ecosystem: Environmental > Terrestrial > Soil > Temperate forest > O... | reverse complement strand
ATCGAGGAAACGCGAAGCCCAGTGGATTGCCTTCGGTCGTTTCGCCTTCACCATCGATAAATGTTCCGCCTGTGTGAACAAGCCCAACCTTGGGGTTAGAATCCATGAGTGCAATTTGTCTTTCTAGCTTCTCTGGATCCCAGAGATCGTCATCGTTGAGTACGGCCACGAATTCTCCGGTGGTTTCACGCAGCCCAACGTTCAACGTCTCATAAGTTCCGAGGTTCTGTTGGTTGAAAATGCTCCGTATATCCGGCTGCCCTTTCAGCCACTCACGTGAACCGTCTTGGGAACCATCGTCGATCGCGACAATTTCAAAATCCCGAAAGGTTTGCCGCCGAATGCCTTCAACACACGCCGGCAGATACCGGATGTGGTTGTAGCAGGTCAGCAAGATCGAGACACGCGGCATCCGCGCTAGTAAACCCTTATGGAGGGGTAACCGTGATGGTGTAGTCGACAATGTCAACGTCGGGGTCGGTGCCGCCGAAGGTGTCACCGGTTGGTTCGAATCCCGATATGTTCGTGTAGGGCACGGTGGAGTGCAAATTGACCACTAGGAATTGGTTCAAGCCACTAACGGTTCGGCTATCTCCGAGAGCGTCGATGACTCTCGGACCCGATCCGGTCGCAACGCGAGTCATGGTCAATATGTTTACCTGAAGAGACTGAAGAGCTTGAGCCTCAAGATCGGTGTCCGCGAGCATGTTTGTGTACACCGTAAAGGTCAGCGTAGATTGATCGACACTTGTCGCGGGGGTCGAAAAATTAAAAATTTGACCGCGCGTGGTTGGCGCCCAAACCGCTAAGTTAACAGGGTTAGTCGGATCGTTCGGATTCTTTACCTCTGTCGATAATGCAAAGCGGTTGAGTGTAAAGGGGAAGGCGCTTGTCGGGCCAGTCAGTCCGGGGTACTCAATGAAAAAATTTGGCGATCCGGCTACACGGCCATTGGGATTGTTCGAATTTATGACCGGAACTGGGGCTAGGGCAATCGCCGGATTTGCGCTCGGCGATGCAGTGATTGCTACATCGTAGATGTAGTTCGGGTTGATTACGCCGGCAACCCTAAAGCTGATGGTTATTGCAGTGAAATTCCCTGCGCCCGACCCAGAAGGAAACTTGGCGCAGCTACCTGAAGCAAAGGCAAGACCTACGAGCCCAAACGTCCTTAGACCACGCCTTCCGTGTAATACAAGATTCTGTGACAGGATTCGCATGTGATTACCTTATCTTCTCTAAGTGATTGAACCATCCTTTCAGGAAGGATGGTTCCACAACCGACACAAGCGTTTTTCTTTGTGATTTCGGCCATTCCTACGCCGCCCATTCGCTGCCTGATCCCTTCATATTTGTTCATGATTCCAGGACCTATTCCTCGTAAAGCATCTGGGCGAAGCTTTGTGAGGCGAGCGAACTCCGCTTCTAGGGCAGCTTTTTCGACGACTGCTGCCTTCTTTCGTTCGGCGAGTTGCTTCTGCTTTTCGGCGATTTTCGCCTCTATTTTGTCCGCTTCAGCTTTAGCAGGCGGAACGACTTCCCAGAGCTCAAGGATCTTCTCGTCGTTGGCATTTCGCTGGCGCTTGAGTGCGGCAACTTCCTTTTCGAGATTCTCGACTTCGCGCGAGTTCACGACTTTTCCACCGTAAAGCTCTTTGTCGATCTTCTTGAGTTTGTCTTCGATGCCCTTTTGGGTTATTTCTAAGTCGGTCAAATCGGCAGAAAGCTTGCGGGCATGTCCCCCGATTTCTGCATCCTGCTTCTTGAGTTCGTCGAGTTCTGCCGTGATCTTCTTGCCTACATCAAGAGCCGCTGCTTTAAGGCGTACATCGACCAGACCACTGTCGATTTGATTCAGCTTCCAAAGTCGTTGCAATTCGGCGGAGGCCATATTCCCAGCGTACCCAGAAGATCGTTGGCGGGTAGGCTCCAACCTGTGGACTGTGCAGGCGATCAGGGTTGTTGCCATCCGAATGGATTCCCTCGGCGGGAATTTCTCAAGTTGGCTGGAGTGGTCACGTTGGGGGCATTGACACCGGAATGGGTCTTTGCCGGCCCGTTCCAAGCGAGCGATTTCGGTACGGCAATCCCAATCGACAAAAGACTCAAAGCGGATTGGGTGAGATCACTTACACTGCGTGGCAATCGCACTGAATACAGCGGTAAGCAACTCGATAAGATCGGGATGCCGATCGGAGGTATTTGTGCAGGTGGACTCTATATCGGCGGAGACGGACGCTTGTGGCTGTGGGACATCTTCAACTCCAACAAATTTGGCATCTCGCCCACGCCCGTCACCTACCAGGGTCAAACGCTTGAGGCGGGAGGAGGCTCGGCCTATGTTGCACCGACGGATCAAGTCCTGCCATTTGACCAAGGCTTTTCGATCTCGGTTGATGGAGAACAGGCGAGAGCTCTCGACCATCGAGGCTTCAAGGACATTCGATTCATCGGCGAGTATCCCGTCGCAACCGTTCGGTATTTGGATCATCCCAAAGTGTCCATCGATTTAGAGGCGTTCTCGCCCTTTATCCCTTTGAATGCAGACGATAGCGGACTGCCGGCGACGTTGTTGCACTACACCGTGCATAACCGAAGCTCTGAGGAAGTAAAGGTCGATGTCAGAAGCTGGATGGCGAATCCGCTTGGTTCCTATCGCGGCATCGAAGGCAGTTTCCGCCTTGTTCATCAAACCGTTGGCGAGTCAAATTTAACGATGGTAACGCTCGGTATTGAGTCGGTGAAGCAAGCCTCACCCACCCGGTTCGACCTGCCATTTGAGCTTTGGGATAAGGACACTTACGACGGCTGGACGGTGGAAGGGACATGCTTTGGCTCAGGACCGATTCTGAAGTCCAAGATCCCCACGTACCAAGGTAACGTCGGCGGTCCTGGCGATCGAGTAGTCAATTCCCACGCAACTGCGCCAGGTAATTCGGTTGCGGAGAAAGACCAGGCTATAGGCAAGCTGACAAGCTCGACCTTAAAAATAGAACGGAATTATCTTCAATTCTGGATCGGCGGAGGAAAGCACGCCGGAAAAACGTGCTTGAACCTGGTTATCGACGGGAAGGTTGTCCGAACTGCCACTGGCTCCGACAGCAACAAGATGCGTCCTGAGGTCTTTCGGATTGCAGAACTCGCAGGCAAGGAAGCCCATATAGAAATCGTCGATGCTGAAACAGGTGCATGGGGCAATGTCGGCGTTGGTCGGATTGTTCAAACCGATGCCCCAGTTACCGCGATTCCATTGGAGTCGATGGCAGATTATGGAACTCTGTCATTTGCGATTCTCGACGGAGGGGTAGTTGTCGCACCATCGGAATCCGAGGAAGCATGGGTTTCCCAGGCAGTTGTTATTCCACCTGGCGGCAGCAAGACCGTTACATGCGCTGTTGCTTGGCACTTCCCAAACCTTCGCCTCGGTATTCCCGACGATAAATCCGGCCAATACTATGCGACAAAATTCAAAGATGCCGGCGATGTAATTCGCTACCTTTCCAAGAACCATGGTCGCCTTGCTCACTTGACGCGCCTTTGGCACCAGACTTGGTACGACTCGACGCTTCCTTATTGGTTTCTTGATCGAACATTTGCCAACACCTCGATCCTAGCAACTACTACGGCACATCGGTTTGGCACTGGCCGCTTTTATGCTTGGGAGGGTGTCGGATGTTGTGCGGGGACATGTACGCACGTTTGGCACTACGCACAAGCGGTAGGGCGAATATTCCCCGAGTTGGAGCGCATTCTGCGTACTCGGGTGGATTACGGCCTCGCGTTCAACGAGCAGGACGGCCAGATTGGCTTCCGTGCCGAATACGACCATCGAGCGGCCATGGATGGCCAAGCTGGATCGATCCTTCGAATGTATCGCGAGCATCAGATGTCCACTGACCCGCTATTCCTAAGGGAGCGTTGGTCGCGGGTCAAGGCTTCGCTTGAGTACATGATCGGTTTCGACAAGAACGTCGAAGGGATTTTGCAAGGCGCTCAAGAGAACACACTTGATGCCGCTTGGTACGGAAAGATTGCGTGGATCACTTCCTTGTACTTGGCCGCTCTTCGGGCAGGCGAGGCGATGGCTTTGGAGATGGACGATTCTGAATTTGCCAAGCGCTGCCAGGGCCTTCTCCAGCAAGGAACCAAGAATATCGACCGCGATTTGTTCAACGGCGAGTACTACATCCAGACACACGATCCCGAGCATCCCAACGCGGTGGGAACCTACGATTGTTGCCACATCGACCAGGTGATGGGGCAAGGCTGGGCTTGGCAGGTTGGCTTGGGCCGTGTACTTAATAAGGAACACACACTGTCCGCCTTACGAGCGCTTTACAAATACAACTTCACTCCCGACGTTGGACCTTGGCGCAAGGCACATCCGGAGGGGCGGTGGTTTGCTGTTGCGGGCGATGGCGGTCTGGTTATGACGACTAATCCGAAAGGGAACAAGGACGCCTTCGGCGATAGGGCCGCGTGGCAATTCGGCTATTTCAACGAGTGCATGAGTGGATTCGAGCACCAAGTTGCCGCCCACATGATCGCCGAAGGTATGGTCCACGAAGGTCTTGTCATCACAAGGGCCATCCACGACCGGTATCGAGCCGACCTGCGTAATCCATGGAATGAGATCGAATGCTCCGATCATTACGCCCGGGCCATGGCCAGCTACGGCAGTTTCATCTCAATGTGCGGCTTTGAGCATCATGCCCTGAAGAAGTCGATCGGGTTTTCGCCCAGGCTAACCCCCGAAGACTTCCGCGCCGCCTTCACCAGTGCCGAAGGCTGGGGCACCTTTAGCCAAAAGCGCTCCGCAGAAGCCCAGCGGTGCGACATCGCGCTCAAACACGGCAAGCTAACCGTCCAATCAGTCGCCCTCGATTGCGGCGCCACAAAACCCAAACACGTAGGTGTCCGGCTAGGCACAAAACTCGTCCCCGCCACATTGGCGATCGAAAGCTCGAGAGTCATCGTTTTACTCGCGAATCCAGTCACTATTCAAGAATCCCAAATCTTGACGATTTGGCTCAACTACGAACTGCCAGCTCCCTCCTGACCCTCTCCGGGGTTGCAACCTGCGGGAACAGTATTGATTAGACGCCTAATTCGGGCTGGACTTTGATCCAGATTCCGATTCCTGATGGATCTCGGAGGAATGGTGTGAGGTCGGTGAAATCGAGGATCGTGCCGGTATCGATGAGTTTGGCTTCGATGACGTCTAGGTCGGCTTGAGTGGGGACGTTGATCGTGAATCCTTTCAGACCGAGTGAGTCTGCTGGAGCGTCTTCATAGTTTTCGGACATCCAGGTGTTAAGGCCGATGTGGTGGTGGTATCCGCCTACGGAAACGAAGAGGGCTTGGGGCATTTTGGCCATGAGAGCAAAGCCGAGTAGGTTCCGGTAGAACTCGCCTGTGGCTTCCAGGTCGGACACCTTGAGATGAACGTGACCCATCTTCGTGCCGTCTGGAATGCCGTGCCAGGGTGATTCGTCTTCTCGCCCTGCAGCGATAAGTGATTCCATATCGACGGCGAGCGTGTCCATTTGAACGAGGCCATCTTGGTATTCCCATGTCTCGCTTGGGCGGTCGGCGTAGAGTTCGATACCGTTGCCGTCCGGATCGTCCAGGTAAAGAGCTTCGCTGACAAGATGATCTCCGGCGCCGCTGAGTTTCCACTCGGATTCGCTCAAGTGGATGAGCGATCGACCAAGATCTGCCCGGGTTGGAAAGAGGATCGCAAAGTGAAATAAGCCGGGATTGTGGCGGCTAGGCCGAACGAAGGTTGGTCGCTCGATGAGTTCCAGAAGCACAGTTCCATCCGGAGCACCTAACTCGGCGGTGTCTCCCTCGTGCAAGTGAGTCTTGAAGCCGAGGACATCTTCATAGAACAAGATTGAGCGCTCCAAATCTGGAACGAAAAGGCTAACGGGGCCGATGGTGGTGGAGGGAGGAAGCATTCTTGGAGTGGTGGAGTATCGGTGTGATGGGTTGGGGAAGCGTTGGAGCGTTGGAGCGTTTCGCTTCGATAGCGTTCGAGGGAAGACGGGTGTTGGGTGTTGGGTGTTAGGATTAGTAATAAGTCGAGAGGTTCCTGACGCCGGCACAAACCATCGCGCGACTACAGGTATTTACAAAAGGGATGTTTCCAACCAAGCCTCAAGCTTCTTGCCGACGTCCGGAATACCATCTATTGCCGACCACTTTTCACGATGCCGTGTTCCTTTTGGGTTTCGAAACGAAAGCCGCTATGCCGCCAATAGTTGCACCGGCAATCAACCCTAACCGAACCAAACCGACAAAGTAATCGACGGTTTTCATTTGGAGGGGATAGATTTTGTGGGCCTCAAGGTAGGCGTCATCGACTTGGCGGATTCCGTCTTTGGGTTTTGGCTGGTGGACGATTGCCTTGGGGTCGTCGATGATCATCGGTTGAGGGCTGCCGATCGGGGTAGCCCCGTCTCCGAAGAGAGAGGCTCCCGCCGCGTCGATTTGCACTCTCTGCGTCATGATAGCCCGTCGATTGAACGATTCTCGAATGGACGGCAACACCGCGAGTCCGAACAGGCAACTTCCGGCTACTCCAACTCCGATCCCGAACACGATTTTTTGAAGCTTGCCGCTCAGTTTCATATCATTTACCGACTGCGTAGGAACTGAGGCTGATTGTTACGTCCTTCGCAACCTTGCCTGCAACCATCGCCGGAAGTTTGATTCCGTAGTCGGTGATCGCGATATTGAACTTGGTCGTAAAATGAACAACGTCTCCGACAAATCCGGCCGTTTTTGTGCTCGCGTCAGCGGCTCGATATTGGACGGTCACGTTAGTTGTGATCTTTTTGGTAACACCGTGGAGGGTGAATTTTCCGGTCACCCTGTAGTCGTTACCTTTCAGTTGTTGGACCTTCTCGGCCTCGAATACAATCTCGGGGTACTTCTTGGTATCGAGCCAGCCTTCGCTCTTCATGTGATCGTTACGAAGCGGAATTCCCGTATCGATGCTTGCCGGATCGACGACGATTTTGCCGCCGCCCTTTTTGGTTTTGGGGTCGAAGAAAAGCGATCCGCTGACTTCGTTCGTTTTACCGGTGAAGGTCTCGAAATCGGCCACGCTTTCGATAGTGGCGACATTTCGGTATTTGTTCTTTTGGTTGTCGATTTCGAACCGCTTCTGCTGAGCGCTCGCTTGACTGGCAAATGCGGCAGCGATTGCGATTGAAACGAGGATTGGAGTTGAGGTTTTCATGGTGTTGTTGTCCGTCAGTAGTCGTCTAAACATCGATCGTCGTTTAGGCAACAGATGTTGTGTATAATCTTACGTGTCTAGAAAACAGGAGTCAACCATCATATTTGACGGCCTGTCGCATAACCGACAAAACACCAAAAATGTCGCCAAACTCGCATTGGCACTAAGAAGGCTTAGCTCATGACAGCGTTACTTAATGAAACCGATCCTCGCGTAAAGCGAACTAGACAACTTTTGTTGCAGGCCTTAAGCAGCCTGTTGGCCGAGAGGAGTTTTCTGTCGATTAGCGTACAAGACATTGCTGCGCGTGCAACAGTAAACCGGGCTACGTTCTACGCGCACTTCGAAGACAAATATGCAATGTTCGAGAGCTTGATCCGAGAGGGCTTTCAGGAGCAATTGGAAAGTAAACTCTCCATGGAAGCTGCTCTGACTGCGGTCAACCTACAAAAGCTCATTGGTACCGTGATCGAATACTTGGGCAAGCTCAATACACGATGTCGGGCGCAGGATCGCAGGATGGACCCGCTCGTGGAATCGACGATTCAAGACACGCTTTATCAATTCCTTTTGGCATTGCTCAAAAAGGAAAGCGGTCGTCCAGGTAGCCCCGAGACAAATGCATCGGTGATGAGCTGGGCCATTTTCGGCGCGGCCGTCCAATGGAGCCGAAGTGAGCGGGCGAAGTCGCAGGACGCGTTGGCGGCCGAGGTGTTTCACGCATTGTGTTGCGGGGTGATGGGAAGCTAACGCTGCCCATCACCCAAGCGTTGTAGCGCTGAGCGTTAGAGCGTTCGAGGGAGACCGCTAAACCCAGAATTCCCTCGAACGCTTTAACGCTTCAACGCTAGCGAAGCGATACGCTTTTTCCCCCTGCCCCCTGTCAGAATGAGCGCAATGCTCACTTTGCTTGCCTCTCTTGCCCTTGCTGGTCAAAGCCATTTACACCAGGCGCCGCCGACTCCTGTTATTCCTGTGGAGACGAAAGCGCACAAGGATGCTCGCATGGCTTGGTGGCGGAAGTCGCGATTTGGGCTGTTTATTCATTGGGGCCTTTACGCGGTGCCGGCGGGGCAGTGGAACGGCAAGACGGGATACGCCGAATGGATTCGAGAAGAGGCGCATATTCCGGTTAAGGAGTACGAGGGTTTCGTCAAGCAGTTCAATCCGGTGAAGTTCGACGCCAAGCTTTGGGCCAAGATGGCGCACGACGCCGGAATGCAATACCTCGTGATCACCTCGAAGCATCACGACGGGTTCAACATGTTCGATAGCAAGTACACGGATTTTAAGATCACGAATACTCCATGGCATAAGGACCCCATGAAGGACCTGGCGAAGGCAGTTCGAGCGGAAGGCATGAAGTTCTGCATGTACCACTCGATCATGGATTGGCACCACCCCGATTATTTGCCTCGGAGGACCTGGGAAGTCAACGATCGACCCGTAGACGGCGCGGATTACAAGCGGTTCGTTCAATACCTTCGAAACGACGTTCAGCAAATCCTTACCGACTACGCACCCCTCGGTGTGGTCTGGTTTGATGGCGAGTGGGAGAACACCTGGAAGGAGCCGTTGGGCTCGGAGCTATACGCCCTGTGCCGCACAGTCGACCCGAATGTAATCGTCAACAATCGCGTTGGATCGGGCCGAGATCGCGAGCTAGGCGACTATTCAACTCCGGAGCAGACGATTCCCGCGACTGGTCTTCCCGGCGTGGACTGGGAAACCTGCATGACGATGAACGACCACTGGGGCTTCAACAAGAACGATCACGATTATAAGTCGGTGAAAACTCTTGTCCGCGACCTGGTCGATATATCCAGCAAGGGCGGCAACTTCCTTCTCAACATCGGTCCGAGAGCCGACGGGACTTTCCCGCCGGAAGCTATCAACCATTTGAAGGGCATGGGTGCCTGGATGAAAGTCAACCACGACTCGATTTACGACACGACGGCATCGTTGTTCGATTCGCTGCCTTGGGGCCGATGCACCGTCAGAACGAATAGCGGCAAATCCCAGCTATTTCTTCACGTATTCGACTGGCCGGCGGATGGCAAGCTCATCGTTCCCGGCCTTGGCAACTCGGTTCGTGGGGCCAAAATCCTCGGCGGATCAAAGGTTGTCGCAGATCGAACCGGAGCCAATGTTACGGTCACACTTCCCAAGGCGCACAACGATATCGATACCGTGATTGAACTTGATGTAGCTGGAAAGCCAGTCGTCTTCAAGTCGCCAGTGATTCAGACACAGACGCCAGGATTTGTGACTTCTATCGATGTACCGATTTCGGTTCCGGCTGGATTGACCGTCAGATACACCGTTGACGGATCACCTGTCACAGGAACATCCGCAACCTACTCGAAGCCAATTCACACCGATCGTCCGGCGACCATTTCTGCCGTAGGGTTCTATAATGGCAAGCCTGTAACCCAAGCAGTTTCGAAGAAACTGGACAAACTCAGCCCTTGGCCAATGGTGACGGAAGTCGCGTCGTCGCCGGGCCTCGATGTTGACGAGTATTTGGGAGATTTCAATTCAGTTAACGATTTTGCCAATCTGACGCCTTCGCGGATGTTGACGGCTACGCAAGTGAATTTGGATCCGACGTGGAGAGTCGCTCCGGAGCATATTGCTCGACTTTATTCCGGTTTTCTTGAGGTACCCGCTTCGGAACTCTACCGATTTGTTCTTAGATCCGACGATGGGTCTCAGCTGATGATCGACGGAAAAGTGATTGCAAACAACGACGGTCTCCATTCGGCGAATGACGTTGCCGGATTCGTGCCGCTAACGAAGGGGCCGCACAAAATCGCCGTCACTTGGTTCAATAAAACTGGAGACGCCGCACTCAGCCTTAAGTGGGCTATAGGCTCTGGTTCAGTGCAGTCGATCCCTGCAACCGCTTATCGGCATTAAGTGAGCGCGGATGCGAGTCCGCTTATGGACTGCGAGCGCAAGTCCGCTGCGGAGCGGGCGAAGTGCCGTGGACCATTCCCGGACTAAAATGCGTCCGCGCTCGAGCGGACATATGCAAGAATTGATCTGACTTGAGCGTTGAAATTTCGTATCGGATAGCCGATGAGGGCGAGTTGGGTGCACTGGTTGAGCTTTGGACATCCGTGTTTGAGGCTCCGGCCGAAGTATTCACGTGCGAATACAAATCTTTCACTCCGGAAAATCGGAAAACATTTGTAGCAGATTCGGACGGACGCTTAGTCGGATCAGTGCAGTTATTTGGAATTCCGGTTTACGACGAGCACAAAGCGCCAGTGATGATGGGCGGGATCGCAAATGTCAGCACTCTTCCCGAGTTTCGCAGCTCGAAGATCGCAACTAACCTCCTAAAAGCGGCCATAGAGGAAATGCAGGCGCGCGAATACGGTTGGTCGATGCTACTGACCGGCAAACATTCCTTCTATGAGCCGCTCGGTTGGCGCACGGTTCATCGGTCATACCTCCAAGCCCAAATCGATCCGTCCGCTTTGCCCGATACCCAAATCGAAGTTGTATTAGACACCGGCCCCGACCTTATTCGATTGCGATCGATTTACGAATGTTCGTTCAAGACTCCGCTTTCGAGAATCAGAACCGATTTAGATTGGGCGATTAGAATCCCGGAGCGAATCAAGACTAAAGCTGTTTTCATGAGCGCAGACAGCTATGTGATCGCTCGCGAATATGAATCCAAGGTTTATGTAGAGGAATGGGGAATGCCAAACCGCTCCGTCGAGGCATTCTTAGAGCTTTTGCTTGCGGTCACAAGATGGGCGGTCGCCCGAGGTATTCGAACCCTCGTTGTTTCTGCGCCGATTAGGGCAGAAGCTCGTCATGCGTATGAGACTTTATTCCAAGACGTGGAGAGCATTGAGGAAACGGAGGCAATGGTGCGGCCGATCAGCCCGGACTGGCCCATGTCTCGTCTCCTGTCGTTGTTCTTGTTGCCGAGAGGACGGTTCTTTAGAATGGACAACTTTTAACCAGCCCTAATGCTAGTTGCCGCTTAAAGCCCTTTCGTTATGTCCGTCAACGCAAAAAATGGAGCGGCCCCGTCAGTCGTTCCGAAGATTTGGGCGAACCAATCGCTGTGAGGTCTAAAGGGAGCTTTTGATCCTTTGCTTCACCGAGCTGGCGGCGGAAGGACGTTATTCTCCTGGAATGGGCTGTCGCCAATTAGCAGTTGGTTTTTTCTAACTGGACATGGGTAGCCATTAGATTGCCAGATTGGTAAGATGGGTGATCGTGCATTCATTTCGATCCGGAATCATCTTTGTTTTGCTCGCCATAGTGGCAGTTTCCCAAGCCGCCGACAAAGTTACGAAGCAGCTTGAGGATAACTATGCCGCCATCACCACGGCATTTAAGAAGAAAGACATCAAGGCTATTGGCAATTTCTTGGCGCCTGATTATCAGGCCCACGACTCGAATGGTGCGGCGACATCTCGTGAGAAGATCCTGGCTGACTATAAGTCGCAAATGGGAGTGATGAGGGATATCGTTTGGTCGCGCAAAATCACCAAATTGGTACACCAAGGCAAATCCGTAGTTCTCACGGTGGAAGGAAAGATCAATGGCACGGTTGTGGGAGCCGACAAGACGGATCACAAGATCGCATTGGCGGCGACAGCAGAAGACACTTGGATCGAGCACGGGAAGGGTTGGCTTTTGAAAAGTACGACCATTGAGAAGAAGGTACTGACCGTAGACGGCAAGGTTCAAGGTTAGAGTGCTCGGAAGATTTCTCTTGGTTGGGGCCTCCTGCGCGGCAACCTGTCTGGCCGCGGCTCAAGACAACTATGAGATTCAGGTCTATGGTTCGGACACGGTAAAGAAGGGCACGACGATGGTCGAACTTCACTCCAACTATACGTTGAGGGGTACGACGTCCACCATTAACGGAGTTCTTCCTAACGACCGAGTTCTGCATGAGACCTTGGAGATCACGCATGGATTCACGGACACTTTTGAGACTGGGTTTTACTTCTTCACAGCCTATCGAAACGACCAGGGCTACAACTATGTCGGAAGTCATATTCGACCGCGCTGGCGGGCGCCTGAAAGCTGGAAATGGCCGGTTGGGGCAAGCTTGTCGATCGAATTCGGGATGCAGAAACGGCAGTTTGCCGAAGACACGACGAACCTGGAGATCAGGCCGATTATCGACAAGCAACTCGGCCGATTGTATGTTGCCTTGAATCCTGCCTTGGAAAAATCAATTGTGGGTTCGAACGCAGCAGCTGGATTTGAGTTCTCGCCAAACGTCAAAGTTAGCTATGACGTCACCAAAGTGATCACTCTCGGCCTCGAGTACTACGGTTCGGTCGGGCCGATATCGGAGTGGGATACGTCGCCCAACCAAACACACCAGTTATTCCCGTCGGTCGATCTCAACCTTGGCGAAGATTGGGAGTTCAACTTCGGGGTCGGTTACGGCCTCAACCGCAGTTCGCAGGAATCTCAAGGCACGATTATCAAAATGATTATCGGGCGGCACTTCAAATTCTAGAGGAGAGAGCGATGCGATAATGGCGGCCCTTTTTGAGGGCCGCCATTTCTTACGTTAGGTCTTTGAACATCAGGTCGACCTGGTACTCGATCATCTTGCTGTAAGATTCGAGGAAGCTATTCTGCTTCTGCGGCTCCCCTTGTCGTTCCGACACGTTCGATTGCTTCGTCTTGGTTCGCGTCAAGAAACGCGGCAAGGCGATGGATGTCCATCTTCGGACTGTAACGATCATCTTGACCTCCTGTCGTTATGTCGCACTTAAAAACCCGTGCTGCGGGCGGACAAGTCGTTGTCCTAGACTCAGGGGTCACCGTTGAACTGAGCGGTCTGCGTTGATCTGCTGTATTTTACCCGACGACCAACCACTATTTGAGGAGCGGCTTGATTGTCTTTTCGAACGATGTGAACAGCTCGTCGACGTTGGATGGTACGCCGGTTTCGGTTCGGGCAACTTTTCCGTCTTTGCCGATGATTACGAAGGCGGGGATGGCGTTAATGCCTAAGGCGGAGGTGAAGTCATCGTTTTTGGTGGTGAATGTATAGGTGTACCCGTGCTCCTTGGCGTACTCCTTCGCACCGGAAAGAGGGCTCCTCTCCATGGTTTCAGCGCCAACGACCACTAAGCCCATCTTCCCGTATTTTTTGTGAAGTTTTTCCATTACTGGAGATGCCTTCTTGCAAGGTCCGCACCAGGTTGCCCAAAAATCAAGGACGACGACTTTTCCCATCAGACTCTTGTTTGTCCAAACCTTGCCGTGCGTATCGGTCATCTTAAAGGTTGGAGCGGGATGTCCCACAAGCGTTCCAAGTTTCTGATTTACATCCTGACCGAATGAAAATGACGCCAGCAAAGCGGCGCCAACGATAAGAGTGCTTTTGAATTTCATTTCTTTCTCCGTAAAGCGCCTTCCGGCGCGGAACAATATGCTTCGATTATGGCGTTTCCGGGGCATAATCGGCGGGTGAAACGTTGGATCGGGGGCCTCTTCGCAGTCATCGCGGCGTGCATCCCGATCTTGCTTCATCGCGCCTCATCTCCTGGCCTTCTACGTGATACGGACACGAATGTGTTGCTGACAACCATTCGGCAACGCAACAATCCACTCAGTTGGTTTGCCGGCGACTGGCCGCTGCTGAATCACTTCTATCGGCCGATTTCGACTTTATCGTTCGAATTAGACAACAGATTGTACGGAGACAACGCGGCCGGGTACGGGTTGACGAATGCGTTGTTATGCGTCGTATGTGTGCTTCTTCTGTATTGGTTCCTGCGCGAACTGACCGACAGGCCCCTCCTTGCAGGTGGTGGCGCCGTCATTTTTGCTTTCCAGCATGTGGGATACCAGGACTACCTAGAGACCCCAGTTTTCTGGCTGGCAATTCTGGTCGGCATCGTCGGTTTCGTCAGACATGGCGTTAAAATCGGCTATTGGGCGCCCGCCGTGCTGGTTTTGCTCTACTCGATAAACGAATTAAGTGGTTCCGCAGAAATGGGAGCACGAACAATCGGGTGGCTGCCGGGCCGGACTGCCACGGTTATGACCGTCTTCGCACTTACCGCAATGGCTTCGTACGCTCGGTATGAGCGCCTCGGTGCTAATCGAATCGAGACTGTCCCGAGTCCGCTTGACCCTCCGGCAACGAAAACCACGAGGGAGGGTCCTAACTCAAAGCCAAGCGTCTTTTGGCCAGTTCTCAGCTTATTGAGCGTAGCCCTAGCTCTCGGATCCTACGAACAGGCGGTGATGCTTCCAGCCGCTCTTCTTGCTGTTGCAGTCACTATGAAATGTAGCCGATTCCAGGTGCGATGGAGTTGGCAGGCCGGGTTCTGGGCCCTGCTTTTCGCCTACTTGGTCGCAAGAAGAGCTTTTATTCCTGCCGGCGTATCCCAATACCAAGCCCAACAATTTCGACATGGTCCGGGCGTCTACATTTCCATTTTCAACTACGTAATGCCATGGTTCAACGCGATTCCAAGCGTTGTCTCAGACCTGGGAATCGGCTGGCTGATGTTGCTTACAGCAAAGCCGTATCTGTTTCTTTTGAGTACAGCATCAAACCTGACCGCGTTTTATCAGCTTCGTCGGCAATGGGTGTTGGCTCTGGCCGGATATGGGATGTCCTTGCTCGCCTTTCTTCCGATGGCATGGGTCAAGTGGTTTGGCCATTATAACTACTGGCCGACTGCGCTGAGATCCTTGTTCACCGTAACATTGCTGTGGGTCGGGTTCGAGTTGCTTACTATCGCGTGCTCGCCCCCAACTCGACAAGCGCCGCTACGACCCGATCCCGCACCTGGTTCGCTTCTTCGTCCGTAAACGTGGAGTCTGGTTTTCTAAGCTGAATGGCGATTCCTAAGGCGTGTTTACCTTCAGGAATACCCTGTCCTGCAAACACATCGAACAGCCATTGCCTTTCGATGAGATCGCCTCCGGCATTAGCAATTCGTACCGCTAATTCTTCGTACCGAACGGACTTGTCCACCAGGATGGACATGTCTCGCCTTACGCCTGGATGTCGGCTAACGAAGTGAAGTTCGAGGCTAGCGTCGCGCAAATCATATGCAGCTTGAATCGATATTTCCGCCACAACGGTTTCTGCTGCTAATCCAGAAGTCCTTGCTGCGTCGGGATGAATCTGTCCCATGATCCCGATCTGCCGGTCGGACGCAACCACTATTGCCTGTCGCGTTGGGTGGAGGCGTTTGTCCGGATGTTCCGGCGTCCGGAGTGTTATCGAAACCCCAACTGCTCCGAGAATAGATTCCAGTTGTCCCTTGAGAGTGAAAAAGTTGCCTGATGAGGCTTCACCAACGCTCCATCCAGTCGGAAGTAGTGGTCCTGAGCTGAGAAGAGCTAGCCTAATTTCGTCGCAGAACCCATGAGCAATCTTCGAGAAAACGTGCCCAATCTCGAAGATGTGAATTTCCTTTGGGTTGTTTCGTCGCGTGGCATCGGCAAGGCTGGTCAGAAGGGAACTCCGAAGGTAGGCCATTTCTGGCGATGCGGGGGTTCGTGGTCCAATTCGATCGACTCCCGGCTCATCGAGGGGGTGGATATCGCTAAGTGAGTGGCTGATCGTCTGCGACAGTCCCGCCCGAAGCGCTGCTTCACGCAGCCAGTCCGTCCAAAGTTGATAACCTTGCGGGCCTCCCATCGTTGTGGCGCCATGCAGGACTGTCTCGGGAATCTTGTCGTATCCATGGACACGACCCAACTCTTCGATAAGGTCGACTTCGCGGACAATGTCAGGCCGCCATGTAGGGGGAAGAACTTGAAACTCTCCATTCCCGACTTTTTCTGGCTTGAACCCGAGGCGACTCAAATAACTTTCCGCTTGGTCAGTCGAAATCTGCATCCCCAGCAGCAGAGAAGCCCGCGTGACGCGGAGGTCGATTGCTTGAGGGATCAGCTTCGTAGGGTATTCATCGACGACTGTGGTGGCGGTCACGCCTGGGTCTGCGGATTGGACAAGCTGGACGCATCGGTAAAGCGCCGCAACCACGCCTTCGGGATCGACGCTCCGCTCGAACCGGTAGGATGCTTCCGTATTGAGTCCCAACTGCTTCCTGGTGCGCCTCACGCTTGCATTGACGAAGTGGGCGGATTCTAATAGCACGACCTGAGTGGAGTCGCTAACCTCGGTATCCAATCCTCCCATAACACCGGCAACTCCGACCGGTGACTTCGCATCGCAAATCATCATTTGGTCTGTCTGCAATTCGTGTTCGACTCCATTCAGCGTTGTCAACTTCTCGCCGCATAGAGCTTTTCGAACGACAATTCGACCTCCTGCCAGCTTGTCGAAATCGAATGCGTGGAGCGGTTGGCCAACTTCAAGCATTACGTAATTGGTAACGTCAACGAGCAGACTGATCGGGCGCATGCCCGATTGGCGAAGTCTGGCCTGCATCCAAGGCTCCGAGTCAATGCGTTTGATGTTGGCAAGAATTAGGCAGGCATAACGCGTACAGTCGTCGGTTTGAATCGATACGGAAGTAGCCGGCGAGTCAGATAACACTGCCGAGTTGGGAAAGCGTTCGACGGCAATTCGATACAGATCAGTCGCTTTTGCAAGCGAATCCTTTGCCAATACTTCTCGTGCAAGGCCCAAGACTGAAAGACCGTCGCCCCGATTGCTCATGACCTTTATGTCGAGAATCGGTTCTCCCTCGACCTCGTCGATGCCTTCAAGCTCAAATCCGGCCATAGTGAGCAAATCACCGATCCTTTCGGCGGAGAGCTCTGTGTCGACATAATCTCGAAGCATCGAATACGGGAACTTCATGCGAACGCCTAGTTTACTTGGGATGAACCTTGCCGGCTCGCTATAGACCAATCCACGTTGTGGATTGTGATGGCACTTTGATCGTCCTAACCACTGGCGACGAAAATACGAATTGGCTTAGCGGCAGAGGTCAAGTAGTAAGGCTATCCAGACACAAGTGTCAACAGCGCCAGTATGTTGAGAGCCTACCCTGACAACTTAGCTCGCCCATTCAGTAACCCCATCGCCAGTGCGTTTAGTCATTCAGAAGGCAAAGCTTAGGGCATAGTCCCTTGTGGCCGATATCCGGGCAACGCGCCCTTGTTGACTTGAGAAACACCGGGTTGTTGTCGATTAATGTTGAATCGTGTAAGCTAAGAATGTCGATTAAACCAAATCGGCAGGTATTTCTTTAAAGTGTGCTAAAGGCTGTTTAAGTAAGCGGTTAAGTGATGTCTATTTGAGGAGATTCGGCGATTCATAAAGGTCCATTTAACCGTAGGTATATACCGTCCGTCGAGGCTTTCGGGGAGCGTAAAACGCTCCTTGAGTGGTCTCGAGATCCGCGGTGCGTCGTTAAGTACGGCACATTGGCCAATCGGATAGAGCAAGAATGGGACCCTGAACAAGCGGTCACTCGTCCTGTAGAGCACCGTGAAAGGACGTATCTCCGTCCGACGCCACTGATCGAAGCCTTTGGGGAAATCAAACCTGTCAGTGATTGGGCGACAGACCCAAGGGTTACCGTCGGAGCAAACGTGTTCCAAAGAAGGATTCAGCACGGGTGGCCAAACGAATCGGCGCTAACGACCCCGGTCGCATCTGCGCGCGCCAAACAAGATGGAAATGCCTTATCTTACGAAGCCTTTGGCGAAGAAAAGCCGTTGCGCGAGTGGGCCCAGGATGAACGGTGCCAAGTATCTGAGATGACGCTTCGCAAGAATCTCCAGTCGGGAATGACTGTCGAAGCGGCCCTCGAGTACCGACGAAAGCCAGGGCGTCATTTTATCGGTTCGCATGACGAATTTACCGGCGAGATTTCTGACGCAAAGGCGGCACTTCGGATGATGACAGATGGAGGCGAATTGTGGGTTTACGATGGAAGCGATCTGAATCGCATTTCGTTGATTCATCACGATATTCGCCACACCATCAGCCGCGATCTGTTCCAGGAGTTATCCGCTCAGAATTTGATCGCCAAAAATTTTGAAACCGACACGATCAAAAACTTCGAATTGACGCCTCAGGGCAGAGCTGCGGCGCGATAGGGGATGCGCTTTACGGCTTTTTCGGATACCACCAGAGGCTGTTGTCGGTTGGGTTAACTACGAGGTAGCCATCTTTAAGCAACGGTGAATTTGTCGTTTGACTGTTGTTTCCAGCAGCGTTGCCGCCGCGAACCCCCCAGATTGAGCTGAGTTCGGGCTGCTGCAAATTGGTCCCTTCGATGAGTGCTTTTACCGCCCAGGGGTCGGCATGGTGAATTGGAAGTTTTACGGGGACCCGGGTGTCAACCTGCTTTTTGGCCCCGCCGCTGGCAACAGCCACGCATACGCAACCGAGCATCCACCCCGCAAGCATTGCTTGTTTCATGTAAGTAGTGACGTGCAAAGGCAAGGGACGTTACGGCGCTGTGGATGGTGCGTAGACAGGAGACAGGAGTAGCCTTTCCTCACTGACCACTGACCACTGACCACTGACCATCCACTATCCACTAGACACCAAAACATGCCAAGATAGCGTCAATGCTTCCAAAGTCGTTTGACAAACACGAGACGAAATGGGCTCTCTTTCTTGCCTGGATCATTGTTCCGTGTGTTTTTACACTTCTTGGGTTCTATCTCGGCACGATTTTCGGAAACATGGAGCACAAAGTTGACCTCCAAGTGGCTGACATCCAAAATGGACGGATTACTGCTGTATTCTTCTTTTTGGCGAGTATCGTAGCGGCCATCTTTGTCACCTTGGTCATCCCGAAGGTAGTGGCTAAAGACTACGCCGATCGAGAAGCGAAGTGGGCTGCCCGCAGCCACGAGCACCACTAGTCCACTTTCTTTTGGCCTCACGTTAAGGTCGCCAAGGTCGCAAAGGAATCCTTTGCGCGAGGTTAAACTGTGCAGATTCGCACAGAAAAGCAGGTTAAACCGCCACGAAACCCCCGCCTTCATAGCATCGTACTGATGCGTTGGCACGACCGAGTGCTAACCTCTAGACCTTTATGATTCTCATCCCTCTTCTTTATCTCGCCACGTCGGGCCAGACCAAATCGTTTGATCCCGGATCGGAGCCGCTGTTGATGCGGCACCCGACTATGAACAGGACCACCATCGTGTTTCAGTTTGCGGACGACCTGTGGGCTGTGCCTCGCGGTGGCGGTCAAGCAACTAGGCTCACGGCCGCGCCAGGAGTCGAAAGTGATCCGTACTTTTCTCCGGATGGAAAGTGGATTGCATTCTCGGGAGAGTACGACGGAAACCAAGACGTATTTGTCATGCCAGCGACTGGTGGCATTCCGAAGCGCCTAACGGCGCATCCTGCTCCAGACGTGGTGGTGGGATGGGCTCCCGACGGGAAGTCGGTTCTGTTCAGTTCGTCGATGCTCTCGAACTCCGATTTGCCCCGGCTGTTTACAGTGCCGGTAACGGGCGGCTTTCCGAAGCCCTTGCCGCTACCCAGTGGAACGTCGGCATGTTTCTCTCCGAACGGAAAGCAACTAGCCTACGTGCCTGGGATTAAGTGGGAGGAGGCTTGGAAGCGATATCGGGGTGGCCAGACTTACCCAATCTGGATCGCAAACCTCAGCGACTCCAAGGTCAAGGCGATCCCTCGCGACAACACCAATGACGAACAGCCGGCTTGGTTTGGCGACAAGATCTACTATCTTTCCGATAAGCGAGGTCCCGTCGGTCTATCGAGCTATGACACTTCTACCGGCAAAGTAACCGAAGAGATACCGGGCGAGGGGTTCGATCTGAAATCGCTAACTGCAGGTCCAGACGCGATCGTGTACGAGCGACTCGGTTCCATCAATATTTATGAGCCGTCGAACCACCAGAGCCATAAGGTGCCGATTCAGATCAGCGGCGATTTCAGGGAAGTTCGACCGCAATACAAAGATTTGCGTCCCCTAATCGATGGCCTGACGCTTTCACCATCGGGAACTCGCCTCGGCATTTCCGCCCGTGGATGGGTTATGACGGTGCCGGCAAGTAAAGGAGACGCCCGTGTGCTCGATGAAACTCAGGGCGCGCACCGCCGCGAACCGGACTGGTCGACTGATGGCAAAACCATGGCGTACATCACCGATCGAAATGGCAGGCAGCAGATGGCCCTGTGGGATTTCGCTTCGTCATCCGAAAAAACGGTAGACCTTGGTGGCTCACCGGCGTACTATTACAATCCGAATTGGTCCCCTGACTCGAGCAAGCTTTGCTACACCGACAACAGCCACAACATCTGGATTTTGGATGTCAAGACCGGTAGGAACACGCAGGTCGATGCATCGCTGTACAACAATCCGAGGTCCACTCTCTCAGCTAACTGGTCACCAGACTCCAAGTGGTTGACCTGGGCACGAGACCTTGACAACCACTACGAAGCCGTGTTTGTTTACAGCCTCGAATCCGGCAAGAAGACGCAAATCACCGATGGACTCGCTGACGCGAAGAGCCCGATATTTGACCGGGACGGCAAATTACTGTACTTCTTTGCAAGCACCAACGTGGGTCAGGCATCCAGCTGGCTCGACCTCTCTAGCCTAAACAATCTGAACATTGTGAGTTCGGTTTATGCCGTAGTTCTTAAGAAAGACGGTCCAAATCCGCTTCAACCGGAGAGCGACGAAGAAGTTGTCAAGGAGCCTGCCAAGCCAGGAACTGCGCCAACTCCTCCGCCCCCATTCCGCATTGACTTAGACGGGATCGAATCGAGGATTATTACGCTTCCAATTCCGGCCCAGAACTACGTGTCATTGTCGGCGGGAACTCCCGGAGTACTGTTTGCTTCCGCTGCGCCGAAGCACGCGACGGCTACGGATGTTGGCGGTGGCCAAAGCGTAGGGAAGTTCTCGTTTAGCGACAGGCAATTCACACCATTCGCTGCCGGAGTAAGCGTGTTCTTTACGTCGAAGGATGGGTCCAAGGCGGTTGTTGGACGCGGTCTATCGCTGTCAATCGTTCCGACCATAGCGCCGCCTGGACCAGGTCAGGGAGCGGTGAGCCTTGCCGGAGTTCAGGCCAAGATTGACCCCGTGAAAGAATGGCGCTCGATGTACCACGAGATATGGCGCAATGAGAAGCTGTTGTTCTATTCGCCGACTCTTAACGGAGTCAGCGCCGATGCCATGGAGAGACGATATGAGCCGTTCCTGGCGAACATTTACTCGCGCAACGACCTCAACTACCTGTTCATCGATATGCTCGGTGAACTTTGCGTTGGCCACATGTTCCCCGGCGGAGGCGATATTCCGTCTGCCGATAAAGCAGTGCCAGGCGGCTTATTAGGTGCGGATTACACCTTTGACTCCGGGCGATATCGCTTAGAGCGGGTATTTGATGGAGAGCGATGGAATCCCGGGCTTTATGCACCGCTTGCCCAGCCGGGTGTGAACGCAAAGGCAGGCGAATACCTGCTTGCGATAGATGGCAAAGATCTGTTGAACTCGACAGATGTTTACGAGGCGCTCGAGGGCAAAGCCGGAAAGCAAGTTCGGATCAAGCTCGGTCCAACTGCGGACGGCAAGAACTCGCGAGAAGCCACAGTTGTTCCAGTCGGTAACGAATTCGGCCTGCGCACTCGCGCATGGGAAGAAGACAATCGCCGCTACGTGGAGAAGATGACCCACGGTCGCGCAGGTTATGTTCATGTTCCCGACACGGCGCAAGGCGGTTGGACCGCCTTCAATCGCTACTATTACGCCCAAGTCGGAAAAGATGGAATTGTCGTCGATGAGCGCTTCAACCACGGTGGCCTTATCAACGACTTCATGATCCGTGAGATGCAGAAACCGATCGACGCGTACTTTGTGCCCCGGCACGGAAAGCAATGGCCGACTCCCGGCTCCGCGATCTACGGTCCTAAGGTGATGCTTGCCAATCAGTTCTCCGGCTCTGGCGGTGACATGTTCCCGTGGCTATTCAAGCATGAGAAAGTTGGGAAGCTAATCGGCAAACGGACTTGGGGAGGCCTTATCGCAGCCTTCGGCTTCGGTCTCGTCGACGGTGGCGCTATCAACAGCCCCGACATCGCCTTCTACAACCCACACGACGGTACGTGGGACGTCGAGAACTGGGGCGTAGCCCCCGACATCGACATCGAACTAGACCCCTATCAATGGCGCCTAGGCCACGACGCCCAGCTAGACCGAGCGATCGAAGAGATCAACAAAGACCTAGCCAACTACAAAGCCCCCACCGTTCAACACCCTCCGTACCCTGACAGATCGAAGGTCGGAATCAAGTACTAGGAAAGCGTTAAAGCGTTGAGCGTAAAGCGTTCGAGGGCAATCGACCAGCCCACACCTCTCCCGCGGTTTGGTGAGGTGCGAGTTTGTCGTGAGCATATTTTCGGTTATCGACGGGCGTTGGGTTCTGGGACCCTTCCAGGATCGGGGTGGGTGGTGGCGCGTCCGGGGGAGTCGCTTCGCTCGCCCCCGGCTATTTTCTTTGACCCGTCCCGGGTCGGTGCGATGTTGACTTCGTGGGCGTGGAAACCCAAATACCGCAATACCGGAAACTTCCGCTCTCCCTCGAACGCTTAAACGCTAGCGCAGCGAAACGCTGCAACGCTTACTTGAACAGCCCAATGGTTTCGGCTGATCCGGTGATCATGCCGGCACGGGCGAAGAGGCTTAGGCCTTGTTTTAGGTTTTGGCGGAGTTCTTGCTTGATCCGCTCGGTGAGTTCGCGGTCGGAGTCATCGAGGATGCGACCGCCCATATCGAGGGCGATTCGCTCCGCGACGTAGAAGCAGCCTTCGATTGCTTGGGCCGGCGCTACGTTCATCGGGAGGCTGAAACCAATCGTTACCCCGGCATGAGCCATCCCGCGTTGCACGTTGGCGAGGGAAAACGCATCGGTTTGGCCGATGGGAGTGATACTTAGCAAAGGGAATGGATGGCCGGGGACTTTCCAATCGAAAGAGCCGATGGGCGAAAACTCTAAGCCCAGGCGAACGCATTCAATCCATAGGTCTTTCTCGCTGAAGGAGCCCTTGGAAGCCATTACCGAAAGCTCGAAACCGATATCCAACATGCTCTTGGCTTCTTTAAGTGCGCGAACGTGCCCATCGACCTCCCTTGGAACCGGCATTGCCATCGCACGGCGTTGGATATAGGGCGAAAAGGCCTCGGAAAGATCAAGGAGATGGGCGGCGGAAACGGACGTGATGTTTCCCGGTTTACCAAGCAAGTCCCAAGTCAGGGCGAGCGAGTCGTAAGAGCCGTCGGTCGACGGGGTTAAGGGCTGCCACTGAAGGTCAGCCGGGCGCATCGCGTGAAGCTTGGGGTGGCCGAGGGCCTGATACCAATCGGGAGACAGGAGTTGAGCTGCGTTGCCGGCTAATACCGTTCGTTGCCCAACAAACTCGATGACAAACTGAATCTTGTGAAGGGGGCCGGATTTGAGAGGTAAATCCAACTGAAGGGGTTGAAGCGCGACCTCGGGATCGGCCTTCAGTGGCTGACCGAACAGATCCGGAAGTCCGGCGCTCAATCGCTGTACTCCAACTCCTGTAATATCCTCGGGCTCATTCGCCAGTCCTCGCTTACCTTCACGTGCAATTGGAGGAAAACCTTTTTTCCGAGCAATTCCTCGATTTCCAACCGGGCTTCGGTGCCGACCTTCTTAAGGAATTGACCCTGCTTGCCGATGATGATGGCTCGTTGGCTCGATTTCTCAACTAAGATGGTAGCTCCAATTCGTGTCAACCCAGGTTCTTCGTCCCATTCATCGACGAAAACAGCTACCGAATGGGGAACCTCCTCCCGTGTCGCGTGAAGAATCTTCTCGCGGACGAGTTCGGCGGCCAGGAATCGCGTTGACTGGTCCGTAAACTCATCTTCCGGATACAAAGCTTCTCGCTCTGGAAGCTTCGACACGATTAACTCGACCAGCTTGTCAACGTTATGACCGCGGGTTGCAGTGGTCAACATGTAGTCGTCTGGCCCCAACCCGAGCAGAGAGCAGAATGCATCGAGGTTTCGTTGAACGTCTTCCGCTTTCAATAAATCCATCTTGTTCATGCACAAGATGACGGGCAATTTTAGATCCTCTTTTAGGAGCTTGGCAACTTCGCGGTCTTGCTCGCCGGGATGGTGCGAACCATCGGCGACATACACGACCTCGTCTGCGTCGCCGAGCGACATTCGCGCCTGCTCGACCATCGCCTTGCCAAGTTGCGTGTGCGGCTCATGAATACCGGGGGTGTCAATAAATGCGATTTGGTGGGTCGGAGTCGTGCTGATCCCGACGACGCGACGGCGGGTCGTCTGTGGCTTATTGCTCACGATCGACACCTTGTGCCCGACGATCGCATTCAACAAGGTGCTCTTGCCGACATTTGGTTTGCCAAGCAATGCGACGTAACCCGCTCGATACCCAACTGTTGAGGCTTGATTATTAGGCAATAGCGTCTACTCCCGCTTCCGGAACATGACGTTCATTCCCAGGTCGCCGAGGACGGAATCTTGTCCACCGACATGTTCGCGCCGACCACCGGCGCCTTCTTCAGATCCTCGTCGGTCTGGTCTGCGGCGCTTGCGTCGGCGGCTGCCGATGGCGGTGTTGGTATCGTCTTCGACTTCGGGCTCTTCGACAATCTGCTGGGGTCGAAGGAACCACTCGTCGGCCACCTCGTCGCTGTCGCCGCCTTCCATCCACTCGTCGAGCTTCATAATCGGCACGTCAAATGTCGATATATCGCCTCGGACATTTGCTTCGCGGACGGGCAGGTTCTCCATTGTCAAGACCTTTGCCGGATCAGTATTGAGCAGATGCTCAAGATCCTCTCTTGGACCCACCAAGAAAACATGGGTGGAACCATCGATCGCTGTGAACCTAAGGTTCGTCGAATCGACCGCGGCCCAATCGTTGGTTAATAGATTGAACGCGGAGAACTTGTTCGGCAGGGTGATCGCCCTTGGACCGGCGCCGGAACAATGGATTGTGCAGAACGGTGCACGCACATGGACGACGTCCTCATGGAAATTCCACACATGGGCGCCAGCCAACTGAGCAAGACCTCGAATGAGCGCCGCATTAACAATCGGCTCGCCCAAGAAGACGCTGGTCCAGTGGGTGTCTTCAGGACCATCCTTGAACTCTCGAACGACAAAGCTCGGCAGACCCGTTTGGGTGTATTCGCCAAGCACAGTTGCCCCTTCCGGAATCGCGAAGTAGCTTGGCTCAAGCTTGGTGCTGCCAATTAAGCTGCGATCAGGGAAGGCTTCACTCAACGGATGCCGTCGATTCAATATCGTCGTTCCCGACTTACTGTAGAAGGGTTGGGGCTTAATGGCGATTCCGGTGACTTCACGCGCTCGTTCCAACGAATCGCGCCCTGCATCGAACATGCCGGCCGAGTAAAGCCAGAACAAAACTTTGTTGTCTCGCTGAAGTCGAGACTTGATCGCCGACCTAAGCTCAGGTCTAACATCCCAAGCGTTTAGGAATAAGTAAAGCTTGCTCTCGGGGAATTTCTCTCGGTGGGCTAGGTCGCTCAAAAGGTAGAAGGCCGCGCTAACGCCTGCCCGCAACACCGACTCACGGACGTTTTGAACGAGAAGCTTAAACGCATTCGAGTCGACGAGGTAGGCCAACGCGCGCTCATCGATAAAGATCGCAACTTCTGGGTCGCCTAACTCGGTTTGCATCCGGTCGGTCAGTGCCTCGCGAACATGCGCTGCACGCTCCCAAACTGAGTTGGTCTTGAGCCAGCCGTTACCCCAAAGATCCATCCACTCCACACCAGAAGCATGCGCGAGTGCTACACCGGCTCCGCGCCAATGGGCGCTCTCCAGCGCTTGCGGAGTTTTTAACGTCGGGTTAAAGTCATCCGGCTCATGACCGGTACTCAACGAAGTCTTAAAGTCTTCTTCGCTGATGTACAGCTTTCCGTTCAATGCGAAGCTGTCGATCGGACTTGGGAATGGAGCGCTGCCGCCCGGCTCGCGAGTGCGGTAGCTTGGCGGGCCTGCAATGAAGTCGATCTCCGGGGTTCGCAAAAGCTTGCCGAGTGAGAGGTGCCCGCTGGATGGGTGCGACCATTCGAAGGTGTAGCCATAGCTTGCGCCGATGAGGAAGTATCCTTCACTGGCAGCCTTAGCGGCATACGCAAGGTCGCCGACGCGATGCACCGTCGCATCGCTTAAGAAGAGGTGATAGTCCACGTACTTGCGCTGCTTTCGCGATGAGCGAATGAACTTTTCGTCGTCGGTAGCGCCGGTACCATACTCCGGAATCTGAATGTTGTCGAATCGTGCTGCCCCATCGAACCAAGAAGCGCGAAGCGTCACTTCATCATTGTTGTAGCGAGTGCGGGCCCAATCGCGGAACTTAAGCTGAGCGGCCTTGGAACTATCATAGCCCAGTCCCTCGGAGAAGAACCACTCGCCGCGCTCGATATGGAGTCCCAGGATGTTTCCGTTTTGGGGAAGCAGGCGCACGAGACGGGTGAATCTCTCTAAGCAAGTTTGTGCGACCGTCCAGAATTCGTCGTCGCAAACGCTCGGCTCCGCAAGGCTGCCATCTTCATGCTTGTACCTGGCGTTTAGGTACTTCTCTTGCCACCCACGCGGGGCTTGGAACACCATTCGGAAAATGATTTGCGCCTGAGGATCGACCTCGACTGTTTTGGCCAACATGTAGCCGGCAAATGCGGCGGCATGGTCGACTTGTTCAGGATCGACTTCGAAGTCGATCAAAAATGAGTGGAGATGCACTCCGGCGTCGGAAGCCATTCGCAACTCATCGAGAACAATCGTTGCCCTACGCTCGTCGGCGGGACTACCAAAGAACATGATTGGCGGATAAACGCGATGATTTCGCACCAATGTCGGAATTCCATCCCGCATCACGATTTGTGGCGCATCTTGTGGGATTTCAATGATCGGCTTGGGTGGTGGCGCTGGGGCGGCACGATCTCGCCGGAAGGTGGCCTTGGGAACCTCGGCAGCCGGCTCCTGTTCCGTTGCCGTAG
>Ga0206948_1075_pt1 | contig 27486 bp, 38 predicted proteins | sample Alteio_BWOrgHeat_FD_153236 | JGI IMG/M metagenome (GOLD analysis project Ga0206948, IMG submission 153236) | Enriched cells from forest soil in Barre Woods Harvard Forest LTER site, Petersham, Massachusetts, United States -... | ecosystem: Environmental > Terrestrial > Soil > Temperate forest > O... | reverse complement strand
AGGGTGTGTTTGATTATACTTTCGAAAGGACGGGGGATGCGCCAGGCATAAAGATTAATATAGTGGTGAGTGAGGGCCTATCAGAGGAAGCTAAGGCGGAAATTGTTATCCCTACCAACGGTGACGTTATACTGGATGGCACAAATTTTAACAAAGACCAGACCTTTGTCGATGACAAGGGGGTAGACCGTCTGCGGACGCAGGATGAAGCCGTGACCGAGTTTCTCAGGACCACCGCAAAATTTGCGATTGAGCGCCGGAACGCACAGCCGGCAGCGTATAACACAGCTGCCGCTGCGCCTCCGTCAGCAGACCTGCTGGGCACCGTGTTGAAAATGCGCGAACAGATCGCCAAAAACTCAAGGCAGGCTAAAACCGGACAAAGAAGCCCGGGGCCATGAAGTCAACAAAGCAGAGGAAGTTTTAAAATGGTGGACAGGGCAGTGCTGGAGCAGGCGGTAAGCGATGGAATCGCCGAGGCGAATACCGAAATGCGGGAAGCTAACCCCGTGTTGGAAGACCTGATCGAGGGGCTTGAGATTATAAAGGCGCAAGCGGGGCTAAGCGGCATCTTTAATTATAGCGTTCAGCCGCTGCTGGATGGCCCCACTCTCCTGGAAACGACCCTTCATCAGGGCGGGGCTAACAGGCCAATAACCATATCCGTCGAGGATGATGGCAGGATAGGTTACTGGGGCAATGGTTCGCAGGTCCCCGTCAACGCCCCTTGGGGGGCTGACGCCGCAACGACTCTGGCGTACATCGCGAAACAGGCGCGCCTGGAGCGACAGATTGTTCCTGTCCCGCCGCCGCCTGAGCCTCCTGCGCCGCCGCCCCCTCCGGCGCTCCCGGCCGCGGATGTGCCCGACGCCGTAAAAGAAATGCGCACGCAGATCAACCAGAACGCCGCACGAAACAGGGCCGGGCAAAGAAGCCCGGGTCAATAAACGGTGACAGGAGAATAAAAGTGGCATCCAGAGAAATAGAAGAAGCGGCGCTTGAAGGGTTCCGTCAGGCCAAGGAGGAACTGGTGGCGGCCAATCCGGTGGCGGAAGAGCTGATCGACGGGCTGTATTTTATTCGATCCCAAGCCGGCGCGGGCGAGGGCTTTGACCTCACGATAAAGCAGTCATCTATGAACAATGTCATCACCATAAACACGTCAATTCTTACGCCCAACTCTTGCAACTCTCACCTGACAATTATCGTTGCGCCTGCTGGCCGCATAACGCTGTATAACGGCTCGGGGGGCCCGCAAGACCATGACGGCGCGAATGTGGCTGCGCTTGTTCAGCTTATCGCAAAGCAGGCCGCGATGGGTCGGCAGGTTGTCCCGGCCCCGCCCGCGCCACCTGCGGAAGATGCCTTCGAGACCGCGCTGCAAATGCGCGCACAGATTAACCAAAGTACTGCACGAAACAAAACTGGGCAAAGAAGCCCTGGTTCTTAAAACAACCAACAACAGGAGAATAAAAATGTTATCCATCAGAGGAATGATCGACGAAGTTCTGGGCGAGGCGAGCGACGCGAAGGACATTCCGTCCGCGGCACGCAACCTGATTGAGGGGTTTGAAATCATGCGGACGCGCACAAACGGGCGGTTTGATTTCGGGTTTGAACAACAAGAGAACGGCGGCGTGCATATCAGGCTGACGTTTAACAAAGCCTCTTCTAATGAGACCAAGTCCGAAATTGATGTCGCTGCCAATGGCGCGGTGACGCAGGATAACCTGCAGCTTAGCAGGCAGGCCATCTACACCAAGGACAAGTACGGAATGGAAAATCGCCTGCCGACGACGGAGGAAGTCGTGGAAGGTGTCATCAGGGATACAGCACAGCACATCAAACGGGACAATCTGCTGGCGAAGGAAGCCGCCGGCGGGATCGCTGAGAATACTTCAGTGTGCATCAGGCGGGCGCTCGGACGGCAGCTGCCGCAAAGGCCCGCGTCCGTGCGATGCCAGTTTAAAAATAGACAAAGAAATCCGGCGTGTCGCTAAGGGATTATTCCTATGTGTTTCAGGATTTTTCCCGCGTAAAAGGCCTGCGGGAACGTCCGGGAACGCGCGGGAACGCGAAAAAATCATTTCAAAAAATAATTTCACAAATATGTTTTTGATTTCTTTGCGTGATTTTATTTTCTGCGCGGAGTTTTAAAAATAGTTGTTGACGGTTGGGGACAATCTCTGTACAAATCTAAACATGCTCGCGAAGTGTCGCTGAGTAACAAGATCAAAAAACTAAAATTTCAAATGACGCGGTCCCCCAAAGGTCCGCGTTTTTCTTTTTGGGATTAATGCATGGACGAAAATGAAACCGAAGACCCGCGCGGGAAGATCGACGTGCCCGGGCTGATAGGGGCTTTGCAGGCTCATGCCCTCGGCGAAGAGAAAATGACGGCGACGCAGGTCAGCGCGGCGATCGCTCTTTTGAAGAAAGTCCTGCCCGACCTGCCCGCGCCGGTGCGCAAGCTGGCCGAGGACGACAAGACATTACAGGCGCATGAAGAAGCGCTGCGGGAGCTGGAGTGATAGCCTTACATGAACAAACACGAGCGCGACATCCGCAACCGGCTGAAGGCGGATTTCCTGCACTATGCAGGGAAGTGCCTGAAGATCCGCACCAAACCGGGTGCGATCACGGCGCTGGGCCTGAACGATGCGCAGCTTTTTATACACGACCGGCTTGAACAGCAGCTACAGACTACCGGCAAAGTGCGCGCGCTGATCGTGAAGGGCCGCCAGCAGGGCTGCTCGACCTATGTGGAGGCCAGGTTTTACTGGAAGGTGACGCATAACAAGGGGATGCGCGCGTTCATCCTGACGCATCTGGATGACGCGACGCGTAACCTCTACGGCATCATGAAGCGCTTTCATGAATACTGCCCTTTTCCGGTGAAGGCGCACATCGGCCGCGCCAACAGCCGGGAGATGATCTTCGACCGCCTCGACTCCGGCTACAACGTCGGCACCGCCAAATCCCACGGGGTCGGGCGGTCGAATACGCTGCAGTATTTTCACGGCTCGGAGGTGGCTTATTGGTCGAACGCGGCGGAGCATATGTCCGGCGTGCTGCAGGCCGTGCCGGATATGGAGGGGACGGAAATTATTTTAGAGAGCACATCAGCAGGCGCGCAGGGATTGTTTTACAAGCTCTGCGAGGACGCGCGCGGAAACCGCTCGGAATATCAGCTGATATTCGTGCCGTGGTTTTTGCAGAAGGAATACCGCAAGGCGCCGCCGCCGGGGTTCGAGCTGACTGTGGAGGAAAAAGATTATCAGGCGGCGTTCAAGATTGATGCCGCGCAGATGTACTGGCGCCGCGCCAAGATTTACGAACTGGGCAATATCTGGACCTTCCGCCGCGAATATCCGGCGACGCTGGACGAGGCCTTCTACGCCGACCGCCCGGGCGCGCTGTGGACGCGCGAGACGCTGCAGTTAAACCGCTGCGCGGCGGACGAAGTGCCGGAGCTGAAACGCATCGTGGTCGCCATCGATCCGGCGGTGACATCGAACCGGGATAGCGACGAGACGGGCATTATTGTTGCGGGCTTAGGTGTTGACAACCACGCCTATGTGCTCGCCGACCTCAGCGGCAAATACACGCCTGCCGAGTGGGCGAGCGCCGCGCTGAACGCTTACGAGAAATATAAGGCTGACCGCATTATCGCGGAGGTAAACCAGGGAGGAGACATGGTGGAGCATACGCTGCGCACGTTTGACAGCAAGGTTTCTTACAAAGGCGTGCATGCCAGCCGTGGCAAAGCCGTCCGCGCCGAGCCGATCGCCGCGCTTGATACACAGGGCCGCATCCATCACGCCGGAATTTTCGGCGCATTAGAGGATCAAATGTGCCAGTTCGCTTCCGGCTCAAGCGGCACGAGTCCAGACCGTGTTGACGCCCGCGTCTGGGCGATGACGGAGCTGATGCTGAACAAGCCGCAGGGCGAGGGGCCGAGGGTGTGGGGTGGATAACAACATGGAGACGAAAATGAACTGGAAAAACTTCTTCAGGCGCGAAACAAAAGAAAGCGCCGCTGCGCCGTTGCTGGTGCAGTTCGGCCTGCATCAGCCGCGCTTCACGCCGCGCCAGTACGACCGGCTGGCCAACGAAGGCTATCAGAAGAACGTGATCGCCTACCGCTGCATCCGCCTGATCAGCCAGTCGGCGGCGGCCGTGCCTTTCGCGCTCTACCGCAACAAGCAGCGGCTCCAGGAACACCCGCTGCTCGAGCTGCTGCAGCGCCCGAACCCGGTGCAGGGCGGCGCGGAGCTTTTCGATGCGGTCTTCGCTTTCTCGCTGATCGCGGGCAACAGTTACCTCGAGGCCGTCGGGCCTGTCGCCGGATCGCCGCGCGAACTATGGACGCTGCGGCCTGACCGGATGCGCGTCATCCCCGGCGTGCACGGCGTTCCTGAAGCTTACCGTTATACCGTGGACGGCAAATGGGTGGATTTCAAGGTCGATGCGCTCACAGGCCGCGCGCCGGTGCTGCATATCAAGAATTTTCATCCGCTCGACGACTGGTACGGAATGAGCCCGCTTGAAGCCGCTGCTGCGAGCGTTGACCAACATAACGACGCGGCGCGGTGGAACGTGTCGCTGCTTCAGACCGGCGGCAGGCCTTCCGGCGCGCTTGTTTATACGCCTGCGCACCCCGATGCGCCGGATACATTGACGGCGGAGCAGCGCCAGACATTGAAAAGCGAGCTGGAGCGTTTCTACACAGGCCGCGAAAACGCCGGGCGTCCGCTGATCCTTGAAGGCGGGCTTGACTGGAAGGAGATGTCGCTGACGCCGAAGGATATGGACTGGCTCGCGGGCAAGGATGTTTCCGCGCGCGAGATCGCGCTGGCGTTCCATGTACCGGCGCAACTGGTGGGCATCGCCGGATCGCAAACCTTCTCCAACTTCGAACAGGCGCGGCTTGCGCTATTTGATGACGCCGTGCTGCCGCTGCTGGACCATGTGAAGGACGAATTGAACAACTGGCTTGTGCCGCAGTTCGGCGATGATTTGTGCCTTGATTACGATATCGACAAAGTCGAGGCGCTGGCTCTCCGCCGCCAGCAGGTCTGGGACCGCCTGGCCGCGGCCGATTTTTTAACCGTCAACGAAAAACGCGCCGCACTTGGCTATACCGCGATTACGGGAGGAGATACGCTTGGTGGGTAAGGTAAACAATATTTCCCTGCGCTTCGAAAACCGCGTTTTCTCCGTCGCGCCAGACTTTACGCTGGTGCGCGAGATCGAGAACGAGCTGGGCAGCATTTCGACGCTGCAGGAGAGTTTCTCCCGCACCGGCTGGCTGGTCTCCGACCTGGTCGTGCTGATGCAGATGCTGCTGCACGCGGCGGGAAAGACGGTCGATTATATTATGCTCGGCAACGCGATGCTGCGCGAAGGGCTGGCGCATTACCTTGCCGCCGCGCAAGTGTTCCTCGATATGGTGCTGCATGCTGAGTGAAGTTCGCGAAACGACGCCTTCCACCGGCTGCGGGCCGCTGGCGCTGGCGGCGCAGGGTGACCGCCGCAGTTTTTACTCCGCCTTCGGCAGCGGCGGCGCGGACGTATTCCTCTATCTCATCCGCCACCGTGTCACAAACGAATGGGAAGTGGGCACCGGGCACCTGAGCGACGCCGCGACATTGGTGCGCGATACGGTTGTCGCCTCCAGCAACAACGATGCGCCGGTTGATTTTTCCGGCGGCGTTAAAGATATCACGAATAATATTTATGAAGGTCCTTATGATGCGCAATAAATTCGATGCCACATTCGAGCTGAAGTTCCTTGCCGAGACAGGCGTGTTCGAAGGTTATGCCTCCGTGTTCAACGTTGTCGACAGCGTTAACGACAAGATCGCACCCGGCGCCTTCAAGGACAGTCTTGCCGGCTGTCGTAAATCAGGACGTCTGCCGCCGCTGCTCTGGCAGCACGAGGCGCAGGAGCCCATCGGCGCCTGGCGCGGGATGCATGAGGACGGCCATGGTCTTTTTGTCAAAGGCGATTTGTTTATCAACGACATTCCACGGTCGAAGGAAGCTTACAAACTGCTGAAGGAGAATGTCGTGACCGGCCTCTCCATCGGCTACCGCACCAAGGAATTTCATCGCGAACAGAAGGGCGGCGTGCGCGTGCTGACCAAGCTCGACCTGCTCGAAGTCTCGCTGGTGACGTTCCCGGCCAACGAGCTGGCGCGCGTCACCGGTGTGAAAAGCTTAAACGATATCGCACGTAAATTCGCAGCGTGCCTTGATGAGGCAACTGCTGACATTAAAGACGGCATTACCGCCCGTCGTCTGAATACCAGTTTGCGTCAGGCGGCGGCTGACGCTCAGTACAAACACGAGGAGAAATAAACATGACATCACTCTGGGTAAAAATACGCGATGCGATCGAGTCCGAATGCGCGACGTTGCAAAACCTGCTGGCGCCGTTGGAAGCGCAACTGAAGCCTGTCGCCGAACAAGATTTGAAAGATATCGCCGAAGCGGGCGTTGCGGCCGGTATTGCGGCGGCGACTTCCGGCGGGTCTCTCACGCTGACACTGGCTGAGGCGGCGGCTGTGGCGGGAGGCCGCGCTGTACTCGCTTCTGCCGCTGACAAAGGCATCCAACTCTCTGAACAGGCGGCGCTTGGTGTGGCGACGCTGGCCGGGATTTCCAAGCCGGCCGCACAATAACAACATCAACCCTCCAACAACAAAAGGAAAAATAAGTATGACACATGACCCGCAACTGACCGAGCTTTACCGCTCCTTCGAGATGTTCAAGGAAGCGAACGACCAGCGTCTCAAGGATATCGAGAGCAAAGGCGCGGCTGACCCGCTGACGGAACTCAAGGTCAACCGACTCAACGAGCGTTTTGACCAGCTGGAAACAGCCATGCGCCGCTCCGCGCGCGGCACCGATGTAAAGTCGGACGAGCAGCAGGAAGCGGCATCCTTCGCCGTCGAGCGCAAGCACAGCTTTCATGGCGAGCTGGATGTGAAGACCTACCGCCATTACAAGGCGGCGCTCAACAACTACCTGCGCAAGAATAACGCGGGCAACAACATTGATGAAATCAAGGCACTGAGCGTGGGTTCGGACCCTGATGGCGGTTTTGCCGTGCCGCCGGACATGGGCGGGCGCATTATCTCGCTGATTTTTGAAACATCGCCCGTGCGGCAGGTGGCCAATGTCGTCACCATCGGCTCTGACGCGCTGGAGGGCATCAATGACCTCAACCAGGCGACTTCCGGCTGGATCGGCGAGACGCAGGACCGCGGCGACACCGACACACCGCAGATCGGCGCGTGGCGCATCCCTGTGCATGAGCAATATGCCGAACCAAGCGCGACGCAGAAGCTGCTCGATGACGCGATGTTCGATGTCGAAACGTATCTCACCGGAAAAATCGCCGACCGTCTGTCGCGCATGGAAAACACGGCGTTTATCACCGGCAACGGCATCATGAAACCGCGCGGTATTCTGACGTATCCCGCAGGCACGCCCACATCTTCCAGCTTCTCGGTGATCGAGCAGGTGGCGGCGGGCGCATCGGGCGCTTTTCCTTCCACCAACCCCGGCGACGCGCTGATCAACCTCGTCTACACGCTGAAAGCGGCTTACCGCGACAAGGCCGTGTTCATGATGTCACGCGGCACGCTCGGCGAAGTGCGCAAGCTGAAGGACAGCCAGGGGCGTTATATCTGGCAGCCTGACTTCCAGATGCGCCAAGGCGGCTCGCTGCTCGGCTTCAAGGTCGTCGAGGCGCAGGACATGCCGGAAATGGCGGCCAACAGCCTCTCGGTCGCCTTCGGTGATTTCAGCCAGGGCTACCAGATCGTCGACCGCCAGGGCATCCGCATCCTGCGCGACAGCTTCACCGCCAAGCCCTACGTCAAATTCTATACGACGAAACGCGTCGGCGGCGATGTCGTGAACTTCGAGGCGATCAAGCTGCTGAAGTTCTCGGTGTCGTAAAAACGGCTTTAGGCGCGGGCTTTCCGCGCCGGCGGGCTGTTGCGTTCCCCCTCGCGACAGCCCGCCACTCTCTTTTAACCATAGAAAGGAACTTATAACTATGCATGATATCGTAAACAATATTGGCGTCACGCAATGCCTGATGCCGCAGACCATCACGTCCTCGGCGCTCAGTACTGGCAACATCGACACGCAGGGCGCGGACATCCAGTCTGTCGTCGTGCTGGTCGGCAATATCAACGACACGCTGAGCGGCTCGGTGCGCATCGACCTCTCCATCCAGCACGCGGATGACGACGGCATGGGCAACCCCACATCGTTCGCGGCCTGCGATGACACTGACGTGCTGAACTTCAGCGGCCTCACCTCCGGTATTTTTGAGAGCATTAATGCCTCGGGGCTGAAGCAAAAACGCTATGTCATTGACTATATCGGCGGTCTGCGCTTCGTTAAAGTCATCGCCACGCCAGTCGGTCTCACTAACGGCGGACCGATTGCGATGCTGGGGTTGAAGGCGAACCTGCACCAGTTGCCGGCTGTTAATAGCTAATCTCTCTATTGTCATCCTGAGGCGAAGCAGAAGGATCTCCCGTTTTTTACTAACAGGGATATCCTTCGCTTCGCTCAGAATGACAGAAAGTGATAAATATGCTCCACCACCCCCTCTACCGCCTCGTCGAAACAACACCGCCCGGGATCGAGCCGCTGACGCTTGATGAAGTGAAAACCTTCCTGCGTGTCGACCAGACCAACGATGACGCGCTGATCACTTCGCTCATTACCGCCGCGCGGCTGTTCTGCGAGGCCAATACCGGGCGCAGCCTGATCACGCGCAGCTACAGCCTGTTTCTTGACCGCTGGCCGGGCGCGCGGTTTACGCACCGGTTCAGGCCGGAGCAGCGCCGTATCCCTGTTGCGCCGGAGCCTTATGCGGTTGGCCTGCCCGCGCCGCCGTTGCTGTCCGTCACACAAATTAATATTTATGCCCCCGATAATTCATCCATGGTGTTTGACGCGGGCAGCTACTTTGTCGATACGGCGGGCGTGCCGGGGCGCGTTGTTTTGATGCAGGGCGCCGTGCCGCCGCTGCCGGGCCGCGTTGCCAATGGCATTGAAATCCAGTTCACGGCGGGATACGGCACGACTGAAGACGATGTGCCAGTTCTGCTGCGGCAGGGCATGCTGCAGGTGATCGCGCATCTCTACGAGCATCGCGGCGACAGCCCGGACCAGGCCTTGCTGGCCTCCGGTGCGGCGGCGATTTTTCAGCCTTACCGTTTGATGAGCCTGTCATGATTGCCGATATGAAATACCGCGTGACGCTCCAGCAGCCCGTGCTTGCAACGGATAACGCGGGCGGCTTTGCCGAGAGCTGGCAGAACCTCGCCACGGCTCCCGTCGTTTACGCGGCCATTACGCCCGCCAACAGCGGCGAGCAGCTCAAATATGGCCAGATCGAAGCAACGTCAACGCATCACATTATCATCAGGTACCGCACGGATATCACGCCGGGCATGCGCCTGATTGATGAAGATGCGGTAACCTACAATATTATTTCTGTAACGGCTCAGAATGGGGCAAAGGTTTATCTTGAGCTTTTGGCTTCGGTACGGAGTTCATAGCGGGCGCGGGAGCAGGCGGCGGGTCCGGTGGGACGGGACCGAGAGTTTTGATGTCCACCGGCTTCCATGCCGCGACTTCCTTGTCGCCTTCGATGACCTGGCCGCCCAGCAGCATCTTGGTGGCAAGGCCTTGTGCGAACCTGGCGCAAACGGCCTGGAGCTTGGCGTTCTGCTTTTCGGCGGCGGCGATTTTGAACCATATGTAGGCATGGTAAAGGTCAGGCGCGAGCTTGTTCGGCGGGGTCTTGTTGCCCTCGTACAGGATGGTCGCATAGAAAAAGGCACCCGCCTGGTCGCCGAGCATGGCGCTGCGGTGGAACCACGCGAGCGCGGTCTCGAGGTTCTGGTCGACGCCGACGGCGCTGACATACATCGCGCCCACGGCGTCCATCGCCTGGGTGTTGTTTTTTTCGGTGGCGGCGCGCTTGTAAAGTGACATCGCCTCCTTGTGGCTGGGGATGATGCCGAGGCCGTCGTTATACATGTTGCCGAGGATGACCATGGCGCGGTCGTCGCCGGTTTCTGCCAGCGGGCGCAGTTCCTTGATGGCGGTCGCCCAGTCTTTTTTGTCGTAGGCCTTCTTGCCCTCGTCAAACCCGGCAAAGGCGGGCGAGACGGCGAGCGAGAGCAGGGCCGCGATGGTGAGGATGTATTTTAACATTGTCTCAAGTTTAGAACTTTTTTAAATAAGGATCAATCAAATGTCTGCTGACAGCCTCTGGGATGTGCAAACCGGCGTCTTTACCGTGCTGACGGGAACGTCTAGCCTGACGGCGCTGCTCGCCAACGGCGCGGCCAGTGTCCTCGATCATGTGCCGACGGGGACGGCTTTCCCCTATGTCGTGATCGCCGCGGCTCAATCGGTGCCGATGGATACGCAGGGCGTTTCTGGAAACGAAGTGACCCTGACGATTGACACCTACAGCCACGCCACGGGCATGCAGGAGGCGCGGCATATCATGTCAAAAATTTATGACGCGTTGCATAACGCCGCCTTCACGGTGCCGAACCAGGTGCTGGTGCAATGCCAGTGCCTCAGCGCCGCCACCGGCCTTGAGGCGGACGGCATGGGGCGGTTTGAACAGAACGCGGCGGTGCGCCATGGCGCGCAGCGGTTTCGGATTATTACAGAACCAGTTTAGAGGAGGAACCCATGCCCAGCCAAAATGGCCGCGATCTATTGCTGAAGATCGGTAACGGCGGCAGCCCTGAAACTTTCACCACCATCGGCGCGGCGCGCACGGTAGAGATGGCGGTTAACAACAAGCCCGCCGATGCCACATCGATGGATAGCAACGGTTTTGAAGTGCTGCGGACGGATGCGGGTGTGCAGTCGCTGGAAATCATGCTGCAGGGATTGTTCAAGGATTCAGCGGCGGAGGAAACTTTGCGGAGTGCGGCTTTCAACCGCACGGCGAATAATTATCAGCTGCTGTTTCCGAACGGCGATATGTATGCGGCCAGCTTTGTGATCGGCGATTACAAGCGCAGCGGCAGTTATGACGGGCTGGAAAGCTTTTCCGTCACGCTGCAGCGTTCTGGCAACGGCGCTTTTACAGGAGGTTAAACCATGATTTCACTGCAAGGACCGGATAAAGTTTATGCGCTGAAACCGTCACTTGAGCTGATCGCCGCGCTGGAAAGTGAGCATGGCAGTCTGTACTTGTTAGCCGATGAGCTGCTGGATAAGACATTGCCGCTATCTGAAATGGTCGAGGTGGTGCAGACACTCTACCGCCATGCTGGCTGCGATGCGGCGTTGGATGAGTTTTTGTTGCAGCAGCCCTGCACGGAGATACTGATAAATTTTCTACTGGAGGTGTTGGGGCCGATCGAGAGAGCCGCCGCGCCGCCATCCGCGTCTTTTATGGATGAAATGATAAAGAAATTCCCTGATAGACAGGAGAGATAAGCCATGAAACTGAAACCACCCGGCCACGCCGCACACCGCCGCGCCATTTTGAAATCCACGCTCAGCCAGGGCATCGATGCACCCTCGCGCACGGCTTTGAGCGGCATGATGCGCGGATACAAGCTGCAGGGCAACAAACCCTCGACCGGCACACGCCATGCGCCGCGCGCTCATCTGGTCAGGCAGAACTCGTCCGGCTTCATGACCAGTATCGATAACAGCATCGACAAGATGATCGCAACCGCGCTTGTCGGCGGCCCGCATACGACTGGCGTGCTGAACAGTCTGTTCGGGCTGACACCTAATTTGACAGGGAGATAAATACTCATGACGACATGGCCCTCTACTTTACCAAGCACCCCGCTGCTGGAAAATTTCCAGGAGCTATTGCCGGAAACATCGATCCGCACCGATATGGACACCGGCCCGGCCAAACTCCGCCAGCGCACCACGGCGGCGGTAGGTTCGCTGATGGTCAGCTATCTGCTCAGCAAGGTACAGACCGCGACGCTTGATGCTTTTTATGAAACAACATTGTTCGGTGGCGCCGGCGCGTTTGATTACACGCACCCGCGCACGGGTAACACGGTCTCATGCCGCTTTGTCAGCGCGCCACAATATGCGCCCGCCAACGGCAATTATTTCAAGGTCATGCTCACACTGGAGATATTGCCATGAGCCGCACGCTATCAGACCTCGCACAGCAGTCCATCTATGCAGCGGAAACTGGCGATGCATTTATTGTTTTGCTGACGCTCAGTAATGCCGCATTGGCGGAATCAATCTGCGTCACCAGCGATGCTGTGACAACCGTCAGCAACGGCGTGAGCTTCATGCCTTATCCGTTTGATCTCGTGCTGCCGAATGACATGGACAGCAAATCGTATCGCGCGAAACTTGTGATCGACAATATCGACCGCTCTATCGTGCAGGCAGTGCGAAGTTTGGCGACAGCGCCATCCGTTCTCATTCAAATTGTCCGCGCCGCGACGCCAGATGTGATCGAGGCGCAGTTTGTCGACTTCAACCTGACGAATGTTTCCTATGATGCCTACCGCGTGCAGGGTGATCTGACGGTCGAGGATTTCACCGCCGAACCCTTCCCGGCGGCCATATTTTCACCCGGTTTATTCCCCGGTTTGTTCTAGAAATATGGAATTTTGATATAAAATATCAAAAAACTAAGATTTTTTGATATTAACTACTAATATTAGTTGCTTATTTAGACATTCATGTTAAGCTTAAGGTAATGCAACTACATAAGAAGGAATCAGTACTATGAGCAACTTGAGGAATCTGTTTTCTGAAAGAGCTAAACGTTCAGGCCTGAAAGGTATTTTGGCCGATTCTTTAACCGTCATGTTCGCTGACACGCGTCGTGGTTTCGATGTGAAAACAGCAGAAGCCTTCGACCGCATGAAGGAGCGCGCGGACAGCGACCCCCGCGTGGCGCGTTATGTTGCAAAGATGGAATTGTCTGTTAAAAAGCATGTGCCGCACGTTCTGCCCGGTGCGCCCAGGATGATGTAAGCTTTAATTTTTCCCTAGCTAAAAAACCCGCCGTGGCGACATGGCGGGTTTTTTATTACCCCATAGCAAAGGTTTCTCTCCATGCCGGTCCCCTTCTGGGCCGGGCATTATATCGGCCTGCCGTTCCACGACCATGGGCGCGACCGCTCCGGCCTCGATTGCTGGGGATTGGTGCGCCTCGTCATGGCGGAGCAGTTCAATATTGCCCTGCCGTCACATGCCAACGAATACCAGCGGACGACGCAGGCGGACAGGATCAGCGCGCTGATCGAGCGCGAGGCGGCCAAATGGAAGATTGTCGGCGCGGGACATGAAATTTGCGGCGACGTGATCGTGCTGCGTGTGCGCGGCAAACCTATGCATGTCGGCATGGTGCTGGGCGACCGGCAGATGCTGCATATCGAACAGGGCATCGACAGTGTGCTCGAGCGTTATTCCGGCTCCCACTGGGCGGAGCGGATCGCGGGATTTTACAGGTACAAAGGTTTTTTTGAAGATGATGTTACAGAACAATATTGATGTCCTGCCTGCTTCGCAGGCAATCAATGTGAGCATAGTCCCGCATCCGTTTGCGGTCGAGCGCGTGTATCACTGCGTGAAAGCCGGACAGTCCATCGCGGAGATTATTGCGCAGCTGCAGCCTGACCCATGGCTGACGAGCCATGCCCATGTTTACCTGAACGGCGACTATGTGCCGCAATCAGAGTGGCTGCACGTAAAACCCAAAGCTGGCACCCAGCTTAGCATCCGTCTTGTACCGATGGGCGGCGGAGGCGGGGGCAAAAGCCCGCTGCGCACCATCATGTCGATCGCCATCATGGCCGGCACGGCGGAAGTCGGCAGCCTGTTTGCCGGCGAAAGCTTTATGGGGATCGGCCTTGGCAAGATTTTCAGCACGGGATTTAGCCTGGCTGGTCGGTTGCTGCTGAATGCACTGGCGCCGCCGCCAAAGCCGCGTTTTACATTAAGCACCAAGCAAAGCCCGACTCTGTTCATCCAAGCCGCGCGCAACCAGGCCTCGCAGTTTACCCGTGTGCCAAAGGTCTTGGGTCAGCACCGCTTTGTACCGCCGCTGGGTGCGCAGTCTTATACCGAAACGCTGGGCAGCGACCAGTACCTGCGCATGCTGTTCGTCTGGGGCTACGGGCCGCTGGAGATATCCAATTTGAAAATAGGCGAGACGCCCATCGAGGATTTCACAGATGTGCAGATCGAGACGCGGCAGGGTTATCCCGACGATGCGCCGATCACGCTCTACACCGACAGCGTCATCCAGGACGACATGCAGGTGACGCTGACCAACGCGGCCGGTTATATGACCCGCACGACTGATACCGATGCGGATGAAATTTCTGTCGATGTCACCTTTCCGGCGGGGCTATTCCAGCTTAACAGCGATAATACCAAAGCCTCTGTCTCTATCGATATTTCCGTTGATTATGCCCCTGCGGGCAGCGGCAGCTGGACGAGCGCCGGCACCATCAGCGTGACCGCGCAGCAGAGCGTTGCCCTTCGTAAGGGACTGCGGTTTGCCGTCACGCGCGGACAATACGATGTGCGCGTTAAGCGCGTTACGGCGGACAGTACCAGTGATCTCGTCTACGACACAACCGTCTGGACGGCGCTACGCACGATCCGCTACACGCAGCCCATCAATATGCCAGGCCTTGCCATGACGGCGCTGCGCATCAAGGCGACCGACCAGCTTAACGGCGTGATTGACCGCCTGAACGGCGTGGTGCAGTCGATCTTGCCGGACTGGAATGGCAGCGCGTGGGTGGAACAGCCGACATCCAACCCCGCCGCGATCTTCCGTCATGTGCTGCAGGGCAGCGCCAATGCGCGGCCCCTGACCGACAGCCGCATCGACCTTGGCAGGCTGCAAACCTGGCATGACAATTGTGCTGCCGCCTCGCGCGAATTCAATGCGGTGATCGATTACGACGTGGCCGTGAGCGATGTGCTGCAGGATGTCGCCGCCGCCGGACGCGCCAGCCCAATGCTGATTGACGGCAAATGGTCGGTGGTCGAAGACAAGCCGCAGACCGTGCCCATCCAGCACTTCACATCGCGCAATACTTACAGCTTTCAGGGAAACAAATCGTTCGGTGACCTGCCGCAAGCCTTGCGCGTGCGCTTTATTAACCGCGACAACGGCTGGCTGCAGGATGAACAGCTGGTTTACGACGATGGCTATGATGCCTCGAACACGACAAAATATGAAACGCTTGAACTGCCGGGCATCACTAGTGCCGCGCAGGCCTGGAAGGACGGACGTTATCATATCGCAACAGCACGGCTGCGTCCGGAGACATACAGTTTCTGCGCCGATATCGAGCATATCGTCTGCACGCGCGGCGACCTGATCCGCTTTACGCATGATGTGCCGCTGTTCGGGCTCATGAGCGCGCGGGTTAAATCTGCGACGGTTGTCAGCGGGCTCGTTACGGCAGTGACGTTGGATGCTGAAGTGACAATGGTTTCCGGACAGAATTACGCCGTGCGTTTCCGTCTGTCTGACGGCAGTTCACTGGTGCAGTCGGTTGCGACTGTGCCGGGGACGGCGGCGACGCTGACATTTACAACGCCGGGCCCCGGCCCCTCCGTCGGCGATCTTGCCCTATTCGGCGAAAGCGGGCAGGAAAGCGTCGAGCTGGTGGTTAAATCCATCACGCCGCAGAACGACCTGAGTGCGCTTATCGTCTGCGTTGACGCAGCACCTGCTGTTTTTAGTGCCGAAGACGGAGATATCCCGGTTTTCACGAGCCAGATTTCTGTGCCGCCCGAAATGCTGCCGCCACCAGCGCCAGTTTTGAGCCAAATACAATCGGGAACACCGACGATGATTCTCAATGCCGATGGTTCAGTCACAAACCGCATCGTCATTACACTGCAGCCGCCTGTCTATAATGCGCCGCTTAATATCCGCACGCTGATCCGTGCGCAAGGAGAGACTAATTTTGTTCCGGCGACAGTAATGGCGCAAACGGTGAACGGTGTGTCGGTTATCGATATCACCGGCGGCGGCATTTACGATATTCAGCTCTGCTATGCAAATGATTCCGGTGCTTTGTCGGCTGCGCTTAATGTCCCTGGTTATCAGGTGCAAACCGCCACGGTTATTCCGTCGGATGTGACCAACTTCAACATGAACGTGCTTGACAGCACGGCTTACTTGTCATGGAGCCCGGTCACCGATATTGATCTTGCCTATTATACGCTGCGTTTTGCGCCACAAGTTTCGGGCGTGACCTGGAGCAGCGCAACCGATCTGATCTCGCGGATTTCAAAAAACGCCACTTCCATCTCCGTTCCGGCAGCGGTCGGGACTTACCTGATAAAAGCGGTGGATGCTGCCGAGCGCCTCAGCGCCAATGCCGATCTTGTTGTCTCGACGATAGCGGGGCTGACGGGCAGGAATGACATTCTCTCTATCACCGAGGATCCCGCCTTCTTGGGAACAAAGATGGATGTTGGCGTCAGCTCTGCAGCCTTGCAACTTTGTGGCAATGACAGCATTGATGACTGGCCGGATATTGACCACGTGCTCAATGCCGATGTCGGTAATGACGGATTGGCTGTAGCGGGAACTTACAGTTTTGCCAATAGTGTTGATCTGGGCGCGGTCTATACCTCCCGTCTGACCATGGATATGTCAGTTTCCGGCATCGATACAACAACTTCCATGGACACATGGGCTGATGTTGATAATCAGGAAAGCTGGGACCAGTCAATAGATCCGTCGCTCTGGGGCGTGCAGATGCAATTGCGCACGACGAACGATAACCCGGGTGCATCACCAACGTGGTCTGGCTGGATGTCGTTTGTCATCGGCGATTATTCCGCGCGTGCTTTCCAGTTCCGCGCACTGCTTGCAAGTAACCTTGCGGGGGTGACGCCGGCAATCACGCAGCTCCGGGTTGAGCTCGATATGCCGGACCGCACCGTCAGCGACCGTAATATCACGGCACCGTCCGGAGGCTCTGCGATCACTTTCAGCAACCCTTTCCGTGTCACACCCGCCATCTCGATCACGGCGCAGAATATGGCGACGGGGGATTATTACAGCATCACCACTCCCTCGGCCTCTGGCTTTACTATCCGGTTCTTCAATTCCAGCAGCGCCGGGATATCCCGTACTTTCGATTATCTCGCGCAAGGCTACGGCGAGCAGATTTAACACCCGCTCCAGCAGGAGCGGCAACCAAAAAGCAGGAGAGAAAAATGACACAAACAACATCACAAATCGGCGCGGACCAGTCCGGCCTCGCCTACAGGAACGCCGACAATGCCGGCAAACAGGCCATTCTCAATCATCACAAGGGCAACCCGGCGCCCACTTACGCAGAAGCCGGCATGATCTGGCTGGATGATACAACGACGCCCTGGCTGCTGAAATTTTATGACGGCGCGGACTGGATCGTGCTCGGTGCCGTCAATGCAACAACCAATACTTTCAACCCTTACACCGGGACGGCGGCGGGCAGAGTTTTAAGCTATGCTGCGGATACGGGCGCAGCCAATGCCTATACCATTGCGCCCTCGCCGCCCATAACAGCCTATGCAGCAGGTCAGGTCGTGACCTTGAAGCCGGGAAGCGCAAACACGGGCGCTTCTACCATTAACATCAACAGCCTCGGCACACAGAATATAAAACTTTTAGACGGCAGCAACCCTTACGCCAACGCGCTGTTGACAACGGGCACCTACGTACTGGTTTATGATGGGACAAATTTTGTTCTGACCAACCCCAGCCCCGTGACTTCTTACCTGAATTATGCCGCCGACACTGGCGCGGCCAATGCCTATGCTGTCGCGCCGTCGCCAGCCATAACGGCCTATGCGGCGGGGCAGATCGTAACGCTGCAGCCGGCGCATGCGAATACCGGCGCTTCTACGCTCAATGTCAACGGTCTTGGCACGCAGAACATCAAATTGCTGGATGGCACGAACCCGGCGGCCAATGCGCTGCTAACGACCGGCAGTTATGCGCTGATGTATAACGGCACCAATTTTGTTTTATTGAACCCCTCGCAGCCTGCATTCGTCGGTGATTCCGGTTCCGGCGGAGTAAAGGGCCTTGTACCGGCGCCGGGCTCTGGCGATGCGGCGGCGAACAAGGTGCTTGGCGCGGGCGGCGGCTGGATATCTTCGTCTTCGTCCGTTACGCTGAATTCACAATCATCCGGATATACGCTGCTGGCGGCGGACAAAAATTGCATTGTCGAGCTGACGGGTTCATCGGCGCAAACATTCGCCTTTACAGCGGCTGCAACGCTTGGCAGCGGCTGGTTCTGTTATGTCCACAATAACAGCACGGCAGCCCTGACAGTCGACCCCAATGCCTCGGAAACCATTGATGGCCTGACGTCTTACATCATGTACCCCGGTGAAGTGCGCCTCGTGCAGTGTTCCGGCTCGGCTTTCACGACAATCATTCTGAATGGCGGCACAGCTACTTTCAACAGTTCTGGCTCCTGGACAAGACCGCCCGGGTACACGGCGTTTGAGGTTGAAATTATTGCCGGCGGCGGCTCCGGCGCGTCTCGCAGCACGACCGGAAATGCAGGTGGCGGCGGCGGCGGCGCCTATCATTGTTTTACCGCGAACGCTGCCGCATTGGTGGCTGCCGGTTCCGCTGAGACAGCTACGGTCGGCGGCACTGCTGCCGGCGTATCAGGAAATTCAAGCGGGATAGCTGGGAATAATTCATCTTTCACATGCAATGGAGCAGCTGTGACTGTGGCAGGTGCGACTGCGGCGGCTACTGCAGCTAGCTCTAGTGCGGCGGCGGGGGGGACAGCTAGCAATTTAAGCGGAGTTAATTCAGCAATGAGCCCAACAGAATACGGAGCGTATGGTGGTGATGTGACTACCGGAAACGTTCCTGAGTTTATTAATGGGTCGACTTCACCTAATTCCATCCACGGCGGCGGAGGCGGTGGAGCCAGTTCCTCGACATCGGGTGGCACGCGCACCGGAGGCACATCCATTCTGGGCGGCGCGGGCGGTGCAGGTGGCGCGAATACCGGTGGTAATGGAACAAACGGAACGGCACCCGGCGGCGGGGGCGGCGGGGCGGTCAATGGCGGAACATCGGGTTCCGGCGCTGCGGGCCGCGTAACAGTGAGAGGGCTCATCTGATGAACTATGCAATCGTAGATTCAAATGGAAATATTGCGAACGTTATAGCTTGGGATGGAGCATCGCCCTATAGCTCCGGCGCGGGTTTGATATTGGTGCAGTCTGATACAGTGGCTAAAGGCGACGTGTATCAGGACGGCGTTTTTACCAAGCCATCAGGAGGCTAAAAATGTCCGATAGCATTCGCCAGGAGCTGGGGCAGATTCAGGGCATCCTTTCGCAGATCCAGAAAAACACCGACAAGATCCCCGATATGGCGGCACGCGTGCAGCAGCATGATGCCGCCATCAATGAGATGCAGCCGCAGGTGGCCGATTATGTGCGAAACAGGCAGCGCGCCGTCGGCATCGGCGCTTTTATCGCCGTCATCTTCACCGCCATCGGACGCTTAACCGGAGGACACTGAACATGCTCAATGCCGATCCGCGCGGGATTAGAAATAATAATCCCGGCAATATCCGCTTGTCCAAAACGCTGTGGCAGGGGCAAAAACCGGGCCATTCCGGCCCTGATATAAATTCAGGCACCGCAGGTGCCGCACCGCAACCTGACCCTGATTTTGTCGAGTTCACCATGCCGCTCTATGGCCTGCGCGCGCTGATGAAAACTTTGCTCACCTATTACCTGAAATACAACCTCAATACAGTACAGAGCCTGATCAACCGCTACGCCCCGCCGCATGAGAATGCGACTGATGCCTATACTTATGAGGTCGCCAAGGTGCTTAATGTCAAACGCACAGATACAATAGATGTGTCCTCCAAACAAACGCTGATAACCCTGGCGCAGGCGATTGTCGTGCACGAAAACGGCCAGCCTCCTGCAGGCAGGCCGTCCGGCTGGTATGACCCGGATCTCTACGCCCAAGCGGCAATCCTGGCTTTACCGGTGACAGCTTAAGATGCTGTACGGAATTATCATGATGGGCTTCCTCGTGCTTGTTTACTTTATCAAGCAAGCCGGACGCGCGGAGGCCGAAAACAACCAGAGACAACAGGTATTGGATGACATTGACAAAGCGAACGATGTGCGCGCTGGGCTTGACGGCGATCCTGCTATTGCAGAGCGGGTGCGCGACCGGTTCACGCGCTGATTTCTGCGAGATTTACCAGCCGGTCTATATGGCCCGTGAGGACACAGAGGCTACAAAAAAGCAGATCGACAAAAACAACGCTGTCTGGCTGGCGCTGTGCGGGCAGAAGCCTTAAGCCACATACTTCGCCCGGTGCTCCATCACCTTGAGCAGCACCCGCTCGAGCTCGCAATGCCCTGCACGGGCTGCTGTATCGCGCGCCGTATGGCCTTTGATGTTTTCGTGGAACACGTCGCTACCCGCGGCGATCAGGATGCCGGTCAGGCGCATGTCGTTCTTGGCGGCGGCGATATGCAGCAGCCCCGTGCCCATCAGCTTGTCGGTGACGCCGAGTCGCGCGCCGCGTTTGATCAGGTACTGCACGATGTCGTAATGGCCCTGTTGCACGGCGAGATAGAGCGCGGTGTGGCCGAAGGGATCAATCGGCGCATTCAGGCCCGCGCCGCACTCTATAAAGAACCGCACTATGTCGATATGGCCAAAAAAAGCCGCCTCATGCAATGGGCGGCGGCCTTCGTCGTTGGGTTGGTCGATCTCGCCGCCGACATCAAAAACAATCTCGGCACTGAGAAGGTCTCCTTCGCGGGCGAGGTCATGCATGAAACTGTGGCGGAGAGGGGCGTCTGCGGCGTCAAAGTTGAAGTTGTAGGCGAGGAGGTCTGTCATCACGGATCGGGTCATTTGGTTCTCCTTATGCTTGCATGTGAAGACATGCCGGGGGAAAAGAAGGTGGAATGACGTCTATAGGTGGTGTACGTCTTTATAATACACCACAAGGGAATGAATAAGTGGTTAACATTGGCGCCGCGGCAACGTTTCTTCTGCCAACTGTTTAAGTCCGTCCCGGAACTCCATACGCAGCACTATTTTTGAAAGCGTCCACGGTTGCTTTCATGCCTCTTTTATTTTTAACATAACAATAAAAGAATCGCGCCTGTGCCAACGAATTTGTTGAGCTTGACCCGGAGGCGCTTCAGCCTTTAGCATTCAACATAGCGTATCCGATAAAAGGAGTCCTGCCATGAGCCAGCCTCCCGATCCCAAACCGCCAAGTTCTCCTGAGTCGCAGCTCAAGCTGCGGGAAATTTTCCGCGCCGCCGCCGAGAAAAGCACTGGCCCCGGCAAACCATATTTTGAAAGACTGCGGGATAGCTTCAACGATTGCCAGGCTGCAGCAGAAGCGGGCAATCTTCCGGCCTTCGACCGCGCGGAACTGAAATTCCGGGTCGCGATGGATGATGTCCTGCTCTTCGCCCGGACGGACGACGAGACGGCGGCCATCCTGCTGCAGGTGGCAAAAGACATCAAAAAAGTTGCCGAAGAAGAGAACGGCGCGCTTCCCAAGAAGAAGACGGGGAAGAACTGGAAGTTTTAGGTATTTTAAGATTGGTTAGCTGTTCTACTAATAACCCCTAATGCCCCTGATGCAAATACTTCTGCAGCCCCAGCGGTCTGAGCGACGCGTTTTTGAGGAGGTCTTGTTCCTTTAAGTGGGCGATGGTCATGGCTTTGGGCACATCGGCGCCGCGGTCTTCGATCAGCCATCTCACGCGGAAGGTGTCTATCTTTTTTTCTTTCAGTTCCATGGCGAGTTCTTCGGTATCGGCGGAAATGTCCGAAACGGACGGGAAGTCAAGTTGCGCCATCTATAGTCTCCTTCTGTGGTTGCTTATTTTTGAACGTCTTTTGACCCGTGCCGCTTTCAGCGCGGGCGCTGCCTTCATCGTGGCGAACGCCACAGCCAGCAGACAGACAAGAACCGGAAAAGGAGAAAAAAGTGTCATTATTTCAATTCAAAATCCCAAAAGCGTTACAGCGGGTCACGAAGCATTCTGACCATCCTTTAAGTCTATCTAAAATTTATGAAAATTTCGTTAAACCTCCTTTTCTACGTAATTTCAGCTACTTACCATAGGCCTTCATCCCATTTAAGCCGGAATGACAAACCGGAATATGTGTGGTTAAATAGGCCTTAACAAAGGAGAATCTAATATGAGTACGTTCACCAAGCCGGAAGTGGCCCGCCTGCAAAAATACCTGCAGGAGAAGTTCGCCAATAAAAAACTGTCCCTGACAGAAAGAAAAGAAGTGAAGGATTCCGTCGAGGTTACCCTGGAGGGCGAATTCCTCGGCGTCATTTATAAAGATGAGGACGAGGGCGAAGTTTCCTATGACTTCAACATGGCGATCCTCGCCATGGACCTGCCCGCCGCCGCCTGACCGGCATCCTTTGTGAAGATCCAAGGCCAAAATTTAAGCGATATCCTGCTCCAGCTGCCCTGGCAATATAAAATTGTCGTGGCGGCCAGCGCCTGTTTTATCCTGTTTACGGCCATTTATGTTCCTTACGTGGCCCTCCATTTCAGCCTGGGGCCGAAGAAGAATATCATCCAGGTTGTGAAGGTTGCAGGCGCTCTGAAAGCCTCCGGCATGCTTGACCCGTCCCTCACTTACGATGCGCGGGACAAGGAGGTGTGGATGGCTTATACCGCGCAGGAGAACGCCGCCACCATGAGCGTGAGGATGGCCGAGATGAGGGGCGGCACGAATTGCAGGGAATGGGTCGCGCGGGCCGGCGGCTTTGAGGCCAAGGTTGACGATATATTCGCCCCCGACGGGCAGACGGTTTTGCGTTCCGGCATGTGGCGCGTCGAAACGCCCGCCCTCGTCTACGACCCGGACGACAAAGGGCGGGAGTGGAAGCTCTATGTCTATAAATATTTCTGGGCCAATGACCCAAAAAGCGTGATGTCGGTCGCCCAGCACTATGGCGTCATCGCTTATAAGTACAGGGCCGCCGCCAGCGATGACTCTGAGGACTGGTCATCAGAGCAATGGCTGTTCTCCGCCGCGCCGGGTTATCCGCCGCCGCCTTACGAGCAGTCGATTTTGCTGCACCTCAACCGCCTCGACCCGAGCCTGCAGAACGTGGTCTCCTATGCGCGGCCCAGCGTGATTTACAAGGACGGCGCGCTGGTCATGACGCTGTCGGCCTTTACGGACGGCCTGACGCCGGACCGTGTCATCATGATCGTGTCGCTCGACCATGGCGGCAGCTGGCGCTATGCGGGCACGGTGCTGCAGCAATCCGATGTATCCGCCATCGACGCCAATGCGCGCCTCGCCGGCGCCTCGCTGGTCGAGCAGGACGGCCAGGTTTATCTCGCCGCCGTGCTGGGCAACGAGCAGCAGCGCGGTCAGGGCACGTTTATTTTCGGCTTTGACGATTTTTCCAAGGGCGCGCTGCAGCGCGACCCCAAGACCGGCGCGCCCGTCATGTTGCACCAGATACCGCTGCCCAAAGAAGGGACAGGGTCGCTCGGCGGCGGTGCGGCCGCGTATAACGATGCCTGCGCTTCAGGGACGCTGGTGACGGAACAGGCCGGCAATTCGTCGGACTTCCAGATTTACCGCCTGCCCCTCAAACCCATTGATAACCAGCAAGGAGAAAAATAATGGCCTCTCTCTATTTCAAGTACGCCGCGATGAACTCAGGCAAATCGACGCAGCTGATACAGGCGCATTACAACTATATCGAGCGCGGCATGAACCCCATGGCCATGACGGCGCAGCTGGACAACCGCTACGGCGAGGGCAAGATCACGGCGCGCATCGGCATCGACCTGCCTGCGCACACCTTCTCCAAGACGACCAACATCTTTGATTTTTTCCAGCTCCTGCACGACAAGCACCCCGTGGACGCTCTGCTGATCGACGAGGCGCAGTTCCTGAGCGAAGAACAGGTCTTCCAGTGCGCGAAGATCGTCGATGAGCTGGATATCCCTGTGCTGGCCTACGGTCTCAAGACGGATTTCCTCGGCAAGCTCTTTACCGGTTCGGAGGCGCTGCTGCGCCTCGCCGACAACCTTGAGGAAATCAAGACGATATGCTGGTGCGGCCGCAAGGCGACGCAGACCGCGCGGCTCTCGGACGGCGATGTTGTCCGCGCCGGAGCGCAGATCGCCATCGGCGGTAACGACATGTATACCTCCCTCTGCCGCAAGCACTTTATCAGCGGCGATGTGAACGCGGCGGTCAAGAAGGTCAGGAACGCGGCTTGACGGACCCGGCACCGCAGTGGGAAGACCAGCGGCTGGAACTGCCGTCGAAAACCAAAGCCATCGCCAGGATGCTGACGCACCGCAAGGCTTCTATCGCTTCTTCCGCGCCTGTCGGCCGTAAAATGCCGGATGGAACTGTTTACGCGGGCACCCTGCCTAACGGGCGGCGGCTTTTCGCCATGCCGTGGGATGCGGATGTCGCCATGAAATTCAACGCCGCCGCCGCTTACGCGCAGCGGCTGAACAACAATAAAAAGCATGGCCATGACGACTGGCATATCCCCAGCAAGGAAGAACTGAACCTGCTCGTTGAAAACCGCAACAAGGGCGCGCTGAAAGGCACCTTCAACGAGAACTGGCATGACGAGGAGACTGACGGCGATTACTGGTCATCCACGCGCGCGCCCTCTGGAACTTACAATTTAATGTATACGCAGCGGCCTGTCGACGGGGCTGTCAGCCAAGTTGATGTCAATTGCCGCGCGTGGGTGAGGTGCGTGCGTTAAGCCGCTTCTTCCTTGAGCCGTTCCAGCTTCGCGCCGACGGAGGAGAGTTTGCCGACGATGTTTTCGTAGCCGCGCTCGAGGTGGTAGATGCGGTGAACTGTTGTAGCGCCTTGTGCGACCAGCCCCGCCAGCACCAGCGAAACAGAGGCGCGCAGGTCCGTCGCCATCACATCCGCGCCTTTAAGTTTTTTGACGCCGCGCACGAGGGCGGAGGAGCCATGTACGGTGATATCCGCGCCCATACGCGTGAGTTCCGGCACGTGCATGAAGCGGTTCTCGAAAATCGTTTCCGTGACCATGCCTGCGCCCTCGGCGATGGTGAGCATCGACATCATCTGCGCCTGCAGGTCGGTCGGGAAGCCGGGGTAGGGCTCGGTCATGATATCCACGCCGCGCAGGCGGCCATTTTTGCGCTTGACGGTGATGCTGTCGCTGTCGCCCGTCAGGTCAACGCCCGCCTTGTGCAGCGGGTCGAGCAAGTAGCTGATATGTTGCAGGTTGCTGTGGCGCAGCGTGAGCGTGCCACCAGTCATCGCGCCGGCGATCGCAAACGTGCCGGCCTCGATACGGTCGGCGATAACCGCGTGCTCCGTGCCGCGCAGGAAGGATTTGCCGTGAATGGTTATAGTATCCGTGCCCAGCCCTTCGATCTCCGCGCCCATTTTCACGAGGCATTCGCCGAGGTCGACGATCTCCGGCTCGCGCGCGGCGTTGGTGAGGACGGTGGTGCCCTTGGCGAGCGTGGCCGCCATCATCACATTCTCCGTCGCGCCGACGGAAACTTTGGGGAAGTGGATCGCCGCGCCTTTAAGTCCCTGCGGCGCTCTGGCATTAATGTAACCTTCGGCAAGTTCAATTTCCGCGCCGAGTTGTTTCAGCCCGTCAATGTGCATGTCGACCGGGCGCGTGCCGATCGCGCAACCGCCGGGCAGCGACACTTTCGCCTCGCCATGCCGCGCCACCAGCGGACCCAGCACGAGGATGCTGGCGCGCATCTTGCGCACGAGGTCATAGGGCGCAACGCAGCTGGTGATTTTCGGGCTGTGCAGTTTGAGCGTTTTGCTTTTCGCGTCATAGTCCGCCGTCACGCCCAGTTGCGCGAGAATTTCGTTAAGCGAGGCGACATCGCGGAGATCCGGCACGCGCTTCAGCAGCAAGGGCTGGTCGGTCAGGATCGCCGCCGTCATCAGCGGCAGCGCCGCGTTCTTCGCCCCGCTGATCTCGATCTCCCCGTTCAGCGGCTGCCCGCCATAAATTCTGATTTTGTCCATGGGTGATGTTGTCTCACATATGGAGGCTGTAGTTCAAGAGTGACTGGCATTTTATATTAATTATGAAAATCTATAAGTTTACAGCGAAGGGCTTTTTATTTTTTGGGCAGGAAACTTTCAGGAGAGTAGTGAGGGGAGGTTCCGCTTCCGGCTTTGCCGTAGCATTGAATATTTCCGACAGGCTTGTATGGGCGGCATGTTTTTCAATCAAGTCAGTAAATTGTTGCCGGGCCCCATCGGTGAGTTGCATAGCCTTGCCATTAAACTCGACCCCCTCCGGCTGTAAAAAGGGCTGAAACAATTTTGCGCCTATGTAGAAGGCAAAATCATTGGAGGGAGAGGCAAGGCATGTTTTAGCGAGCAGAGCGATATTGATGCCCTTGTCTTGTACAAAGAAAGGCCGCGCTGCGGATATTACAGAGGCTTCAGGCGTCCATTCTTTTGCATAGGCTGTCGCGCGTTCTATGGTCTCCGCAGGCGTCAGCTTTGAGAAGTCCTCGTGCGCACTGTCTGCAATGATTTTATCAAGAACAGTGGTTGTCAGATGGCTGGTCTTGCCGCTGATGGCATAGAAAGCCCGGCTCCAGCTGACCATGGACAGGAAGTCTCCCGCATCGTTGCCAAATCTCTGGAAGAAAAGGAGAGCGGCATAGGCATCGGCAGCAGATTCACTCAGGGGATGCTCATTATCCGGCTCAGGGCCGGGGATCAAGGCATGGGCGGTTTCATGATAAAGGGTAAAAAGACGCATCAAAGGCTTCTTTTCCTCCCCGAATATCCCGGTAGAGTATTCATCTTTCAGCATGGAGATAATATGGCCGTCAGCCTTTTTAGTCTTCAAGTCAAACGGGATATCCCCCGAAGAAAGGGCTCCTGATACTTTGCTGTAAGTGGATATTACCGCTTCACGGGCTGCTGATATATTCTTGAATGATTTGAATAACCTGCGCTTTCCTATGATGCGGCCCGGGTTTACTTTCGGGGTGTCTCCATTGCTATCTTCTTGTTGCGCAGCATCTGTCTCAACAAAATAAACATCATTGCCGTTTGGCCCGAGAGAACGTGCTAAATACCGCGCTTCCTTTTTAAAGGTGAAAGCATAATTGTTGATATCGTCTGTCATGCTTTAACTCACGTCCTTAAAACGAATTGTTCCTGTCCGGCGGGCAGGGAGACTTTTAACAGGGTGGTGATGGAAGGCCCCGTGGTGCGCCGGCTTCGCCGTTTGGCGTCGCTGAATACCCCGCGCAGGCTCATTCTGTCGCCGCGTGTTCCAATGGAAGTCATATATTTCTGCCGCTTTTTGCCCGTGAACCGCAAAGTCTCGCCGTCGCAGTCAAGGCCCTTTCGCTGCAGCAAAGGCTGGGAGACTTTTG
>Ga0206948_1069_pt1 | contig 27561 bp, 21 predicted proteins | sample Alteio_BWOrgHeat_FD_153236 | JGI IMG/M metagenome (GOLD analysis project Ga0206948, IMG submission 153236) | Enriched cells from forest soil in Barre Woods Harvard Forest LTER site, Petersham, Massachusetts, United States -... | ecosystem: Environmental > Terrestrial > Soil > Temperate forest > O... | reverse complement strand
TGCCTACCCGAGTAAAGGAGCTAGCCGCCGGCCTTGTCGACAGCTCGAAAAGACCGTTTATTACGGGATCTTTATCCGTTGGCGTTTCTTCCGCATCCAGGTTATAGGTGATCCTTGAGGAGATTTCCTTCGCAATCCTGTTTGCCTTGTCGTAGTCGGACATCGAGCTGTCGACAAGGCCGGCGGCTAGCTCCTTTACTCGGGTAGGCACGTTATCGATAACCATATAGGGCGCCATTTCCAACCCTCGATAGGCAGCAGAAGGTCGGACACCAACTTCTGGCTCAATCGTTCGGACGGTGATGGAATCGCCGTCATTTCCGTTCGGAGACGAACGCAGCTCCCAGGCACCGTCATTTCTTTGTGCGGCCGCCCCGTCCTTGACCACGACGCCAATTGCCTCGGTCGGAAGAGGGAGCAGCGTCATCGTGCGCAGAGTTTGAATGTGAAATTGCCGCACGCGCGGGTGTTTCATTTCTGACCGGATCAATTCGTTTAGAGGAAGTCCGGGAGGAATCACATTTGTGGGTTTACCAACGTCATTCTGCCACCCTCGGCCGTTATAGGTGTCGTAGCATTCCGTTCGGAGATATCGAATCCTATCCAGGCTCGCTTCAATTAAGCGCCTTGGAAGGTTATGAGTATATGGCCGGCCAATCCGGACGCTTTGACCTTGGACGTCTTGAATAACGGGAGTGGCTGCCGCATCCGGCCGTCGAATCGGTGGCGCATTCAGTTTCACGAATCCGGCAACACCTGAAACAGAACGTCGAATCACGGGCGCACCGAGCAAACTGATAAGAACGACGGCGAGTGCCGACGCCAGGGCCCACTCGGGGCCGGCCAGCCAACGCCAGGGCCCCTTTCGGAGTTTCAAGGCAAGGCCTGGGGTTGTTTCAACGCTCGGAATTGGCGTTCCCGGAGCCAATCCGCGCGTGAAGTATCCAGAGTCCGCAGCCTTGCGAAGCATCTCTCTTCCATGTGCCCTGGCAAACAGTGTGGCCAGACACAGAAGAAAGGCAAAGAACGCGAAAGTGACGGGCCGATAAGTGTCATAGCACCCGATCAGCCCAAAGAGGGCCAAAGCGGGAATAGCTTGAAAGAGGAGCGTTGAATCCTGCCAAGTGGCAAAACTACCGAGGATAAGCATCCAAGACAGCCATCCGGCGGCGGCAATCTCACGCGGAAAACCACCCTCGGGCATCATATCCCGGAGTTCGTTCGATTGAAAAATCGCGGCTATGACAGCAGCGGTATAGAACATCCCGTCGAATTTGATCCAGATCGAATTCAGGGTGCACCGGCGAATCGTATAACTTACAGCTGTGCCTAGGATTACGAGAATCACCGAGAAATAACTTATCGTCGGTTGCTGAATGCTCATGCCGGCCGCGTAAACGGCGAGGCAGCTGCCCATCGACATCAGCACATAGTCAAGCCAACCGATACGACTCAGGTCTCGATCAGCGTTTTTCGGCATTTGCAACCTCCGACGGCATGAGTGAAGGAATGCCGCCTGCGTCCCTCAGGGCGCCCATATAGGCTGGGTCCGTTGCCGAAACAATTCCACGCTTACGAGGAAACACATTTGCATCGTAAACGAGAGGTACAACACTTGTCCCTTTTGCCGCTAAACGCGAGATGGCGCTCAATAGCGTTCGATCCGCAACCGCCATAAATACGAAAAGCACGCTTCCTGTTGGCAAATCTCCAACTAGGGCAGCAGCTTGGTCCCCAAGCGTTTCCGGGCAATCGGCTTCGATAGCGGCGAGTTGCTCGTAAATCTCGTGAGTCCGTTCGTGGACCGAGCCGTGAGACGGTGCGTTATCCAATCCGGGAAAAACGACTCTTGCTCCCTGTCTTAGAAACGCTTCGGCGAGGTATACGACGTGGCCACAGATCAGCTCAAGGCTAGTGTCGGCGCCTTCTCCCAACTCGGTACCCTGCGTCCTTTGGATGAGGAATGCTGCGGCAGAATGGGTGCCTGCTTCGAATTCCTTAACCAGAAGCTGTCCTGTCTTGGCTGTGGAACGCCAATGGACGTGTCGTAGAGAGTCACCATGAACGAAGTTGCGCACGCCACGCGGCTCAAGACCGGCGCCTCGAGTTTGCCCGCTTTCTGCCTCGCTAATCCCCCAACCTGCGGCTGCAGGTAATTCGATCGACACTGGAATCGGTCGAGGAAGTACCGTCATTTCAGCGGGACTGGTGTCGTAATGTTTGCGTTGAGTAACGAGCCCAAGAGCGTCGGTTCCCTCAACGGTAAGGCCGCTCCACCGATATCTTCCCCGCTTGAGTGGTCGAAATTGGTATTGGGTCTGGATCGGAATATCGTATGCGGCAGCAATCGGCAAGCTATCGGAAAGATCGGCCAGCAAAAGCCTTCCCGGCCGGTTGTCTCTAATCATGATGAGCGGTCTTCGAATCTTTCGATCAGACCAAACGGTGATTTGGACGGTTACAAGGTCTCCGACCCGGACGCTTGCAGGCGCAACCCGCTCAAATCGCAGTCCCTTTACCGAAAGCCATGCTTGAAAGCGACACGCTGCAATCGTGGCCACTAGTGCCGTTCCCATATAAAACAGCGCAGGCGAATCCAGCATCAGAGCCACCACCGCCAAAAATGCGGAGGCAACCGTCAACGTAAAGCCGGCGACGTTTCTCAATAGCCTTTAACCAACTGGAACTGGAGTCGGAACGCTTTCTAACGTTCTGTCGATTACTTCTTCTGGTGTTTGTCCCTTCGCTCGAAGTTCCGCGCGCGCCATAACGCGGTGGGCGAGTACGGCACTAGCCATCGCTTTCACATCATCGGGACGAACAAAGTCATATCCATGAATCGCCGCCGACGCCTGAGCCGCCCGCATCAAGTGAAGCGAACCGCGAGGCGACGCGCCTATCAAGAATTGGTTACTCTCTCGCGTCGCCCTGACGACATCCACGATGTAGCCTCGGATGGTCTCATGGACGAAAACATCCTTGACTGCGGCTTGCATCTCAAGCAGCGAGTCGAGGCTGATGACCGTTTTCACGAGCTCCAACGGATGGGCAACCTGCTGCTGGCAAAGGATTGACGTTTCACTTTCACGATCGGGGTATCCAAGTGAGATTCGGCAAAAAAACCGGTCAAGCTGAGCCTCCGGCAAAGGATAGGTGCCCGTCATTTCTACCGCGTTTTGAGTGGCAATGACGAAAAACGGCTGGGGAAGTTTTCTGGTTTCACCATCAGTTGTTGCCTGGCTCTCTTCCATGGCTTCCAAGAGAGCAGACTGGGTTTTTGGTGTTGCCCGGTTGATTTCGTCGGCTAAGACCACGTTTCCGAAAATTGGGCCCGGCCGAAACTCAAATTCGGCTTCCTTCTGGTTGAAGATGGAACTTCCGGTGATATCGGATGGCAGGAGGTCTGGAGTGAACTGTATTCGGCGAAATTCGCCACCGATGCTGCGGGCTAGCGATTTAGCAAGCGTAGTTTTTCCGACTCCTGGAATATCTTCAATCAGAAGATGCCCTTTGCACAGCAGCGTAATGACCGCCTTTGTGACCGTGTCTTGCTTGCCGACGATGACTCGTTCGACCTCGTTAATAATGCATTGCGCATTCGCCGCGATACTCGATGTGATCAAATACGTCCCTCCCCCGATTCTACGAAGCCAATCACAAGATCGCGCCCGCTGTATAAATGTACAAGACAAGCGCCCAGTTTGTTTTATTCCGCCACAAATCAGCACGCTACAAAGTGACCCTGCTACAATTCGCCCCGTGAGCATGAAGTGTGTTATCGGTGTCGACTTGGGCGGGACAAACGTTCGCGCTGGTTCCTTCTACGAAGACGGTTCAGAGGCAGGCCAAAGTTTCAGTAATCCGTCGAATGCTGAACGTGGCGTAGCCGCCGTGCTTAAATCGATTGCCAAGGCTGTCAGGAATGCAAAAAGGGCCTCCAAAGCAAAACCTGAGTCGATCGGTTTGGCGATACCCGGTCACATTAACAACGAAACGGGTTGCGTTTTGTGGGCGCCTAACTTTGGGGAAATGCGTAACGGTGTTTTCTACAGCTGGCGCAATGTCGATATTCGAGGACCACTTTCGCAGTTGGTCAAGATGCCGGTCCACATGGGAAACGACGCAAATCTTGCTGCGCTTGGTGAATATAAGTTTGGAAGTGGCAAGAACTCTGCACGCTGTCTTGTTATGCTTACGCTTGGCACAGGAGTAGGCGGCGGCGTGGTACTTGCGCCCGAGGCACTTCAAGGTAAAGCGCGCGGGGCCCTTGTATTACTTGGCGGCAACAAGGGTGGCGCCGAACTTGGCCACACGATCGTCAACTACCAGGGCCCGGAGTGCAACGCGGGCGAGTACGGCTCGCTGGAATCTTACTGCGGGCGGGATGCCATCATTCGGCGAGCACAGCATCGTCTTGGCCGGGGTCGGACTAGCCTTCTTAACGCCATGGTCAATGGCGACACATCACTGTTGACGCCTCTTCACCTCTATCAAGCAGCTGAACAGGGCGATGAAGTTGCAATCGAGGTTTTCGAGGAAGTCGGAACGATGCTTGGAATAGGAATCGGCAACTTCATCTCGATCTTCGCGCCAGACATCGTCGCGATTGGCGGACAAGTCGCGAAAGCGGGTGAGTGGATCATGGGACCGGCAAGGAAGTCAGCGAGGAACGTCGCTGTTCCTTCCTTGTTTGAGGATGCGACTATTTGTGTCGCCGAACAGATCGCCGAAGCAGGAATGATGGGAGCGGCGGCGCTCGCCCTTGAAGCCACGAAGTAGGTTTGGCCTAAGACGGGTAATCTGTGGCTCGTGTGTACCGGAGGATCGATTAACGGATGACCGAAGTGATCATGCCCAAAATGGGCGACGGGATGGAGGAGGGGACCCTCCTCGAGTGGTTGAAGAAAGACGGCGACAAGGTTAAGTCCGGCGAAGTCATCGGAACCATTCAAACCGACAAAGCTACCCTAGAGCTTGAGGCTCCTGGCAGCGGAAAGCTGACAGGGTTGCTTCTCAAAGGCGGCGAAACTGTTCCTGTCGGAAAACCGATTGCTGCGATCCTAAAGGATGGCGAAAGCCTTCCGGCCGGATGGGGCGGCGCCACCAGCGACGCTCCGTCGGCAAATGGCTCAGCCGGTGCACCGGAGGCTACCGAAGCGCCACCAACTGCGGCTGAGCCGGCAAAAGCCGAAGCTGCTCCTGCAGAAACTGCGGCTGAAACCCGAATCAAGGCAAGCCCGCTCGCAAAGAAGATTGCATCGGAGAAAGGTATCGACCTCGGCTCAATCCAAGGAACCGGCCCCGGCGGACGAATCGTCGAAAAGGATGTCGCCTCGGCTGCCGTGCCCGTACCCAAGTCAACGGCTCCCGCCCCAGTGATGCAGATCGCTGCGACCGAGGCGGATACGGTTGTTCAACTTGGCCGTCTAAGGCAAATCACCGCGAAGCGAACTGCTGAGAGCAAACAACAGGTTCCTCATTTCTATGTGACCGTCGAAGTCGATGTAGAAAAGATTCTCGGCTTGCGAGCCATGTTTGAGGAAGAAGAGAGCGGCAAGGTCAGTATCAACGATTTTGTCGTCAAAGCTTGCGTTATGGCGCTTCGGGACATGCCGGAGATCAATGCAGTCTTCCAAGGCACGAGTTTGTTGCTGCACGGCTCCGTCAACATCGGAATCGCCGTCGCCATTGCGGATGGTCTGACCGTCCCTGTCATCAAGAACGCGCATGCATTGAGTTTGCGCCAGCTTTCGGTTCGTGCCAAGGAATTGGCGAAGAAAGCAAAAGAGAACAAACTCAGCATGGACGAACTAACCGGCTCAACATTCTCAATTTCGAACATGGGAATGCTCGACGTCGATAACTTTCTGGCCATCGTCAATCAACCCAACAGCGCAATCCTCGCGATCGCGTCGGTTCGAAAGAAAGTTGTCGCTACCGATGACGATCAAGTCGAAATCCGCAGCCGAATGAACATCACCTGTTCGTTCGATCACCGCGTCATCGACGGCGCTATCGGCGCCAAATTCATCAACGTCGTCCGCGCCTATCTAGAGAACCCAACGCGATTGATTTCCTAAGGAGCGCGAAAGCAAGTTCGCATTGAGCCTGCGGACGCGAGTCAGTTGCGCCCGGAGGCGAACTTGCGTTTGCGGTCCAAATGCAGACTAGCGTCCGCGCTCCATTACCGCTTGCGTGCAATTGTGAGGCCATCTCCGATCGGGATTAGGCAGGCTTCTACTCTGGGGTCGTTGTGGATCATTTTGTTTAGTTCTCTTAGGACAGTTGTGTCTGGGTCCGTAGCGCTTGGATCGGCGACTCGACCGCTCCAGAGGACGTTGTCGATTAAGAGAAGGCCGTTGGCCCTCAGCAGTTGGAGGACGCGCTCGTAGTAGCTTGGGTAGTTCGGCTTGTCGGCATCGATGAACGCCATGTCGAAGGAGCCGGCTTGGCCTTCTGCAATCAATCGGTCCAGCGTTTCAACGGCAGGCGCTAAGAACAGCTTGATCTTGTCTTGTACGCCCGCTTCTGCCCAATACCGCCGGGCCATCGAGGTGAACTCTTCGCTGACGTCGCAGGCAATTACTTCGCCATCCGGAGGTAGCGCAAGGGCCACCGATGCGGAACTGTAACCGGTGAATACGCCAACTTCTAGGTATCTCTTTGCTCCGATCAGCTTAGCCAGGATCCCCATTAATACTCCCTGATCGGGGCCGATTTGCATACCTGAATTGGGCATCTGGCTTGTTTCCTCTCGCAACTTGGCGAGGGTGTTAGGCTCATGAACCCAGTTTTCGGCGACGTATCGCTTTAGGTTGTCTGGAAGCAAGAAAGACTTGACGAGCATGCCCAGGAGTATGACTTCTCGTTACCTTTATTTGTCATCGAGCGGCCGATAGCAAGGCACACCTTGCCCCCACAACCAGCTAAGGTTGGGCAATTAGCAAGGGCTGGGCATCGGCCAGTTCAAGGGGCGGCAGCCGAGTGGGAAGCAGGGTCGACACTCCAGGCTCCTGCATCGTTACACCCAGCCAAACAAGGGCAGACTGAATCGTCGTTGGGTTATGGGTGATTACGATGAACTGCGAACGGTCGGTGAACTCGTGAAGCAACTCGGCAAAGCGTTCGACGTTGCTGCCGTCCATGGGCGCATCAACCTCGTCCAGAACTACAAGCGGCGATGGCTTAACCTTCAGCAATGCGAACAGGAATGCCGATGCGCAAAGGGCACGTTCTCCACCACTCAGCAACGCCAAAGGCTGGCGCTTTTTACCGGGCAGAGTAATCTCCAATTCAATGCCGCTCTCAAGGACGTGATTGGGATCTGACAAAGCTAACTTGCCCTCTCCCCCTCTGAACAGCTTGAAGAACATCTCGGTGAAGCTTTCCTGAACCGCTAAAAAGGTGGACAAGAACCGATCTCTGGTCATCTTGTCTAGCTCCGAGATACTTGCTTCAACTTGCTCGATGCCAGTTACGATGTCTTCTTTCTGAGCGGAAAGTTCCTCCAGTCGAGTCGTTAACCGGACGTAGGCTTCAATGGCCCCTACGTTCACGTCGCCCATGGCACGAAGTTCGCGCCTCAGGCGGTTTACAACAGTTGTCGCATCTGCCGGAACTTCGTGCGTTCCCTCCTGGGCAAGAGCATCCTCTTCAGTCAGTTCGTAGTCTTCCATGAGACGTTGAAGCGACGTGGCTCTGCGGGCCTCCGCCCGCGTCCGACTTAACTCCGCCTGATGAGTCGCGTCGCCGATAGCGCTCGCGTTTGCTCGGGCGCTCTTTGCGTCCTCGCTCAACTCAAGGTTCTGTTCCAGCAAAGTTCGTTTCTTCTTTTGGGCAACATCCAACTGCGCCTCGGCTTCGGACTTGGCCTTTGATGCGTCGACTTGGTGACGCTGAACTTGGACGATCTCGACACGAACCTTTACTCGCTCAGGCTCGAGGCCGAGGAGCCGGTGCTGCCGCTGAAGTTCGGTCTCTTTGGCGGACTGAAGGCGACGCTTGCCTGTAAATGATCGCGCCTGAGCTTGAGCCAATCGCTGCTCAGCTTCGCGCAATCGTGCCTCGGCTTGCTCGGCATCGGCAGACTTGCCTGCCAACGCTTTGAGCGCACCATCGCGTCGATGTTCGATCTCGGCAACGTCGATCCTTCCGTCAGCATCGCTTGGTGCCTTTGTGAGTTGTTCCAGCTCGTGCACGAGACGGTCCCGAGACTTCTGGGTGCTTTTCAGTTCGTCGGACAGATTCTGTAGATATCCTCGCGCATCTTTGAGCTCTCCCTGTTCTGCGAGAATCTTTTGACGTTGAGTGATGATTCCGGCTTCGGCTTCTTGCCCAGCTCTTCTTCTAGAGGCTGACCGCTTGTCATAATCGGCAATCGTCTTGTCTAGTTTCACCAGGTCCCGCGCCAGCTCTGTCAAATCGGCTTTGCGTTGTACGAGGCCATATCCTTGCTTGGATTGCTGCCCGCCCGTTACCGCGCCGCTGCTGTGGACGACTTCCCCATCCAAGGTCACCATACGGGCCCAACCCAGCGACCTAGCGTGCTTAAGGGCTACGTCGATGTCTTCAACGATGACGACTCGACCGAGGAGACTGTCAATTACGGGCCTGTGCTTCGATTTGCAATCGACTAATTCGCTAGCACGCCCCACAACACCTCTTTCCCCAAGGAGCCGTCGCAGATCGGAAGTCGTTTCCGATGGGCGCATCAATGGAATTGGCTGAAAAGTGGCACGACCGGCTCTATGATGTTTCAGCCATTCGATAGCCGTCTTCGCATCTTGTTGATCGTCGACGATTAGGTCATTTACAGCGCCCCCCAATGCCGTCTCTATTGCCAATGCCATGTCTTTATCGACGTCGATCGCCGACCCTACGGGTGTGTATTCGCCTCGAAGCAAGCCACGATCAACTGCTTCCAGAACGGCTCTTGAACCTTGATTCAGGCCTTCGTGGGATTCAATGGTGGCTTCGATTCCACGCCTGCGACCTTCGATTGCCGCTTTTTCCGCCATCGACTTACGTACGGTCTGGGAATCAGCCTCTTCTTCTTTGCGAATCTCGATAAGCTTTGATTCGAGGGTCTTTATCTCATCTGAATAGGATTGGCTTGCAGCAGCTAACTCATCAAAGCTTGCCTGCGCTTCTGCGATTGCCTGACTTAGCTCCGGCAATGATGAGTCGATGCCCTTGAGTTCTCGCTCGGCCAGTTTTTTGCGCTCCGAACGATGGGCCTGTTCAGCCTCCATCTTTAGTTGGAGTGCGTGCTTTCGCCGAGCGGCATCTAATTCGCCTTCAACCTGATGTAGCGCTTTACGCAGCACATCGGCCTCTGAACCAACCCCGGAAAGTTCTACGCGAAGATCATCGAGATCTTTTGACTCTCTTTGTTCCTCAGCCACGAGTGCTGCCAGTTCGGCTTCCGTATCGCTAATTCGCCCTTCGCCTTCCTGGGTGTCGGCGGCAAGAGAGCGTTCCTGCTCGTCTAGGTTTTGAAGGCGCTGCTCCAAGAGCTTTAGATTCGCCCCGGCCCGTTCCAATGCCGTTAAGCTGGCCTGCTGGCGGACTCGAATATCGTCCATCTCCTGCTCAAGGTCCGATATCTTCAGTCCAGTTCGGCGGGCTTCGGAATCGAAGTTATCCGCACGGGCAAGCTCATCGCGCATCAATTTCGCCGAATCTTCAAGGCGCTTTTCAAGCTCACCAATCTCTCGAACGGTTTTGGCAACATCATCGACGAGCAGGCCAATTTCGACCTCTCGGAGTGAGCCAACAATGTTTTTGTATCGAATCGCAACTTCAGCCTCGTCCGCCAGCGGCTCGCGCTGTGCTTCAAGTTCGGTTAGGATATCGGTCACCCTGCTTAGGTGCTCAAGTGCTTGTGCCAGACGCCTTTGACTCTCAACCTTTCGAACGCGGTAGCGCTGGACTCCGGCAGCCTCGTCAACCCATCCACGTCGGTCTTCGGCGGAAGCCGACAGCGCAGCATCGATTTCCTTCTGACCGACAATCGCGTAGCCGGCCCGACCTAGTCCTGAATCCGCCAAGAGGTCATAAATATCGCGCAGTCGGCAGGACTGGCGGTTAATTGAATACTCGCTTTCACCTGAACGCGTCAACCTTCTTGTAATCGAGACTTCCGGCGTATCGATCGGAAGCGATGCGTCCTCGTTGTCGAATAGGAGATTCACCTCGGCAAAACCGACCGGTTTGCGCCTAGGAGTTCCGCTGAAGATAACGTCCTGACTCGACTGGGCACGAAGGTGACGAGCATTTCCTTCACCCAGACCCCACAAGATTGCGTCGACAAGATTTGACTTGCCGCAACCGTTCGGGCCGACGACAGCAATGACGCCCCCGTCGAGGTTGAACTCGGCGCGGTCGGCGAAGGTCTTGAACCCAAAAATCTTGACTCGTTTCAGTCGCATCGGGAGACGAACTTTAGGGCGTGAAGCAGATCATATCCTATCGGTTTACGGACGTTTGCCCTAACCGCCATGAATGCGATATTTATCCACAATCCAAGGGCTTTCCGTGCATGCCACAATGTGCCATGAAGCGACTGGCAATCCTGCCGATCCTGTCCTTATCGTGCGTGTGCCTGTCATCGACTGCGGAAGAGATTCTAACGAAGCGGTACAGGGACTACAACACAAGTATTCTCAAAGGCGATTCAAAGAGAATGGAGACCTGGCTCAAAAGCTTCTGTGATTCCAAGCTGACATACACTTCCTTTCACAAGAACAAATTCGGACGTGACAACTATATCAGCGGCGTTCTTGCCCAAATCGCCAAGACGAATCAGGTTCTTAAGTCGACCACGACCGTCCGCTCTTTCAAGAAAACAAGTGATTCCATCGTCGCGACGGTGGCGTCTGACTTTAAGGGCGTTGTCGTATTCGACAGCCGAAAACTGACCTTGACGGACCAAAGCGTCACATTTGAAACTTGGATTCGAGCCGGAAGAGACTGGAAGCTTCAAAAAATCGTCCAAGTCAATGCGGACACCCAAATGAAGCAGGACGGAGAAGACTGATCACACGTAACCCTCGCTATAAGATTCCGAAATTGTCGTGCGTTATGCTCCTGGTTGTGATGTCGGCCGCCGTATTCGGGAGCCAGATCGACCTTAAAACGAAACTTCAAACGTCATACGATGAAGTTGAGAAACTGATACTTCGCAAGGATATCAGAGGGGTTTCCAAGCTGCTCACCGAGACGCGCACATCCGATTACATTCTGGATGCCAAGAGTGGAAAGCACGCTCTAACGGACGTAATTCGGTCTCTTTCAACCGTTCTCCCTACTTTTGACAAGGTCACAAGGGCCACTGTCCATATCGACCACTTGACGGTAAAAGGTCCGATCGTAATTGCGACCATAACGGCAAACCTTGTTTTGGCAACCAAGCCCCTTCAGGATGGAAAGGTTCACACAATCGCCGAAGAAGCTACCGGCGACGACACTTGGGTTAGAGTCGGCGACAAGTGGAAACTCAAGCTTTCGAAAGTATTGAAATCGACCTTTTATCGGGATGGAAAACAGACAAAAGGTTAGATTTGCTACGGGTGACCATTCGCTCAGCTCTGTTGACTCGATCCAGGGATCCCAGATGTGAAATGCTCACCACTCACCACTCACAGTGCCCTACGCCTGCAGATTCGCGTCAAAGAACTCGCAAACCCGTTTCCAGGCGTCTTCGGCGGCGACTTTATCGTAGACGGGTCGGGTGTCGTTGAAGAAAGCGTGGTCGGTGCCAGGGTAGGTGATGAATTCGTGCGGCTTTTCTAGGAGGGTTAATTCTTCAGTGAGCGCCCTGACTTGCTCCGGGCTGGCGTATGCGTCGTTTTCAGCGAAAATGCCAAGCACTGGACCGTTTAGTGCTCGGAGGGCGGGCTGGACATCCGGATGGATTCCGTAGAAATCCACGCACGCTTTGATCGAAGGATTACTGCAAGCCGCGTACAACGATAGCTGTCCACCCATACAGAATCCAACGACGCCAACTTTGTCCCCTTCCACAGCCGTATGAGTAATCAGAGCCGCAATGGCACTCGCCAATAGCTTTTCCGTCTCACCGATGTGGAGAGCCATCATCAGCGACGCCGCTTCGTCCGGCTCGGTCGTGCTCTTGCCGCGAAACAGGTCAGGCGCCAGCGCAGTGAAGCCGGCTTTGGCAAATCGGTCCGCTACGTCTTTGATGTGAGGAACCAGCCCCCACCACTCCTGAAGCACAATGACACCCGGTCCCTTTCCGCCAACCGCCGGAGCCAAGTACCCGTCATATTTCTCCTCACTATCGGAGAACTGAATCATTTGACCAACCATTGCGTTCATTATCGCTTAGACCGCTTTGCTTGGCTCGGTGTTGCAGTATTTCGTTTATTGAGATCTTAAAAAAGCCTAAGACCTTCCTCGTGTGGTCAAGTCCATGACGACGCGTACGGCGTCCATGGGTGGCATTCGCGGACCTGCCGGTCTGGGGCCGAGTTGACCGTCTGGGGGAGCGGTGCCGGCAGTTCCAGGGCGGAAACGGCCTGGCTGGCCGAATGGCATGTCTCGGAAGTTCTCGGGGGCAAACTCTAGGGAAGTTGGCTTCCCTTCTGCGGACACGCTAAAAATCAATGCAACCTTCATGATTTGGTTGGCGCCTATCTCTGCGGGCATGTGCCCACCACGGCGATCTAGCCGACCGGACTCCTCAAGAAATGACTGCTGTCTGGCGTCCAGCATAAAATCTGTCGTTCGTGCGCCATCGCTTGCAACCAGCGCCGCCATGAAGACAGGTGGAAATATAGGACGATCTTGCAAATTTTGGATTTCAAGCTCAACCACGGCGAGTCGATCGGAACCGAATCCAGGGTGAAGCTTTCTGTGGTCCTGGTTGAATTGCTGCTTATAACTCTTCTGTCCACTTTTCACCCCGACGACACGGTACTGCGCAGTCGGCGTTCTAACCCACGTTCCTATTCGCCCCATCACGAGCCGAGGCGGTCGAGGCGGAATAGGCGGCGCCTGATCCTGGGCCATCACAATCGCACAGGTCGATACTAACGCAAGGGTCCCTAGCCAACGGAGTCTCAACAGCGTCTTCATACGTTAATCGTAGCGCAAATACTGCGTCTTCGACGTTTCCTAAAAGTCTTCTAAGTGTTCCCGTTTCACTAAGGCGCGGCCATAGAACGATTCATCCGGATCAGCATAAACAGCGATGCGTTCGCCAGATAACGGGTGGTCGAAAGCCAGGTACGCCGCGTGCAGTTGCATTGGCCCCGATCCAAACTCCCTAGGGGCATAAACCTTGTCGCCAAGGATCGGGTGGCCAACCGCGCGTAGGTGTACTCGAATTTGGTGAGTTCTGCCCGTTTCCAGCCTCGCACCAACCAGGACGCCTTGTGTGAGACGCGCAATCCGCTTGATATAAGTCAGTGCGTGTTTGCCCGCCGGATCTATCGCCATTAAGAGGCGATTATTCTTGTTCCTCGCAATTGGTCCATCGACTTTAAAGTGCTCTTGCTCGATGTCCCCGGCGACGACTGCGAAATAACGACGTTCGGCAGTCTTGGTCTCCATTTGCTTCGCCAAAATAACGTGGGCACGATCCGTCTTTGCCACGACCATGAGGCCGGTCGTCTCCTTATCGAGCCTGTGCACTATCCCTGGTCGAAACGAGCCGGCGGTTTGGCTTAACGAAGTGTTTCGGGCCAATAGGGCGTTAACGAGGGACGGTTCTTTCAACGAAGCAGCTGGGTGAGCCGCCAAGCCGCGGGGCTTGTTGACGACAAGCAGCGACTCGTCTTCAAACAGGATTTCAAGGGGGATGTCTGCTGGAGTAAGGTCGTGAACTTCACTCGGCCCTGGGTCTTCCAGCGCCACAGCCATACCAGGTTGGAGGCTAAAGGAGGGCTTCTGTGCCGCGCCGTCTACGAGGACGAGACCGGAATCCACAATCTTCGACAACCTGGTTCGGCTGTACTCAGGAAGCATCCTGGCCAAAAACTTGTCCAGGCGATCCTTTTGGTCGACAATGTATTCCACAAGTGATTGTACCGGGTAGCTCGGTTGCCGCCAATCGGACCTCTGCAAAAACGTTTATTCAGGTTAGAATTAGGCGTGAAATTCGGATCTGCTGCTGTTCTATTCCCAATTCTTTTAGTCGCATCTGGCTGCTCGACGTCAGCTGGCGATTCTGACAACGGTCTGAGGGTAATGAAGGACATGAAACCGGAAGGGGCTGTTTCAATGCCTTCGGACGAAATGTCGACAAAATCAGGCGTTCCAATCTATCCAGGCGCCGACGTCCCGAATGGCCAAAGCTCGGTAACGTCCGGCCCAACGGAGAGCAGGCTCGAACTCGTGATGACTACAAAGGATTCGGTTGACAAAGTAGTGAGCTTTTACAAAGGGAAAATGCCCGTTTTTAATGGCGGCATGAATAACGGTGCGGCCGAGTACAGAGGCTTAACTCCCAACAAATCGTCGCTGCATCTCATCGTGTCAGCCAAGGGCGGCAAAACCACGATCAGGGCCGCTGCAGTAGTTGAGAATTCGCCCAAAAAGCCTTGATGAATAACAGGCGTGCCCGCCCGAAATCGAGCCGGCACGCCTGTTATTTACTCCCCTAGCTTTGGACCGGTTCAGCTGGATTAGCGGCTGGATGACCGAATTCGTCCTCTGCAACGAAATGCTGCGGCTTGATTCCCCGCATTCGACTGATTGCGATCGAAAGGTCGTCGAAGATCGTGTACGAGCACGGAATCACGACGAGCGTCAGGATCGTCGACAGCGAGATGCCGCCGATGATCGTAATTCCGATCGTTTCCCGAAACTCGGAACCCCGACCGATTGCCATGGCAACCGGCAGCATGCCAAGGATAAGCGCCAAAGTTGTCATCATAATCGGGCGGAGCCTTATCGGTCCCGCTTCAACCAGGGCGTCATGACGCGTCCTTCCTCTGTCGCGCAACGTATTCGTATAGTCCACGAGCAAGATCGCGTTCTTTCCAACAAGGCCAATAAGTGCGATTACGCCAATGAACCCGACTAGGTTTAGCGACTTATCGGTCAGGATAAGGGCCAGCAGAGCGCCGACCATTGCCTGGGGCTGAGCCATCTGGATGATCAACGGATAAAGGAGGTTATCAAACAGCGAAGCCAAAAGCATGTATACCAGGATCAATCCCATGCCAAGGGCTGCCAGCATAAACCCTCCCTCTCGCGCTTGAGCGTCCGCTTGACCGAGTGGCTTATAGGTCACCGCAGCAGGAACTAGCTGGTTGTGGTCGATCCAGTCTGTTATTTCCTTCTGGACGGTTCCGTTTGCATATCCCGGAAGCAAGTCAGCGGTTACCTGGATTTCTTCAGATCTTGCCCGCCGAGTGATCTTGTCAATCCCCGGCGCGGTCGAAATCGTAGCCACCGATGGGATCGTGACGGGATTGCCTTGAACAAAAGTTAACGGAACTTGACTCAACGTCGTCGGATCGTTTCGATCCTTGACATCCATCATCACTCGGATCGGAAATTCTCTACCGTTAACGCGCAATTTTGTATCGTCGTTGCCTTGATATAGTGTCTGGACGGCAAGGCCTAGCTGATTTACCTTCATGCCGCGATCGGCAAGAGCAAGTCGATCCGGCAGCACCTGAAGTTCAGGCTTTCCATCGTGCGAACTGATGTCTGGGTTGATAACACCCTTAATCTCGCCCTTTGCAAGTCGATCCCGCACCGTTTGAGCGGTCTTTAGCAAGAGTTCTCGGTTGTCGGATGTCAAAGAAAGCTGAATCGCGGAGCCAAAGCCAAATCCACTAGTTGCCGATACCTTTACCGAAGCGCCAGGAATATGATCGATTTCCTCCGTGAATTGAGCGGCAAGGCTTGTGCTGGATCGTTGCCGAAACTTCCCTTCATGTTTTGCCCACGGAAGATGGTCCGTAAATGCTTCCTTGTCGAATAACGTCGCCTGCACCTGGGCAAAGTTGGATCCCTGGCTGCTCGCGCCAAACCCACCAACACCTTGAGATCCAATGCTTGAAACAACGTATTGAACGTTCTTATCGGCAAGCATGACCTTTTCGACCTTCTCCACAACTGCTTGGGAATCAGCCAAATTGGCGCTTGGTCCTAGCTGGATGTTTGCTTGAATTTGACCGGCATCGCTGTCGGGCAGGAAGCCAAATTTAAATACCGCCTCGCCCTTCCACTGCGAATACTCAAATCCGATAACGGATGCAATCGGGAAAACCAACCCAAACGCAACGGCGCTTAGCAAGTACTTGAAGCTGAACCGTTTGAAGCGAATTAGGTTGACAATCGTTGTGATAATGCCAATCACAATCACTGCGGGAAAAAGCCCGAAACCTGATTTGAACGCTCCTGGAATTCCAACGCCTGCCGAAAGTGCCGCAATCTCGGCCGCCGTCTTTCCAGCAGTAGCATCTGGTGCAAGATGCGCAGGAACAAACGAACCGGCGATGAACATAAACACCGCGAACAGCGCAATGTTTCCGGCCAAAAACACGAACCACCGGTGATTCAGCGCCCATTCCAAAGTGTTTCGGTAGGAATGCTGAATTCTTTCAAACACGTGCTCAAAAGCCGTTGCAAACCATCCGGTCGGATGCTCCATATCCTCGCCCGTCCTGTACCACCGCGATGCTAACAACGGTGTAAGAGTAAAGGACACGAACAGGGAGAACAATGTCGCACACACGAAGCCGAGCGCCATCGGCTTAAAGAATTGGCCGACGATTCCACCCATGAACGCAATCGGCAAGAACACCACCACATCGGCAAACGTAATTGCCAAAGCAGCCAAGCCGATCTCCGACCGCCCGTTTATGGCCGCCTGGCGAGGATCTTCACCTAGCTTAAGGTGACGATAGATGTTCTCCAAGACGACGATAGCATCATCGACAAGCACGCCAATAGCGAGCGAAAGCGACAACATCGACATGTTGTTGATCGTAAATCCGAGCATGCTCATCGCGATGAAGGTCGCGAAAATGGAGGTCGGAATTGCCAAAGCAACAATGATGGTTCCCCGCATGTTGTGGAGAAAAATGAAAACAATTGCGGCGACGAGGAAGATTCCAAACCCAAGGGCAAAGTTAAGGTCGTTTATCGAATCCTTGATTTGAGTAGCCTGGTTATATGTCTCGACAACCTTTAGGTTGATCCCCGCATACTCCTTCTGGAGTGATGCGATAACGCCCTCAGCCTGCTTATTGATATCGACCGCATTGCCGTCTCTTGCCTTTTGGATCGAGATAACAATCGTGTCCTTGCCGTTTAACCTTGAATAGGCAGTTCGCTCGACGGTTGCATCTTCGATGGTTGCGACATCAGATAATCGAACGGTTCGCGATTTCCCTTGAGGGTTCTTCGGGTCCGTAATTGTGATGATCATGTCCGAAATCTGCTTCGGATCTGTGAAGTCCGCCTTGACGCGAACCGAGAACTCTTGGTCTTTGGTTACGACGCGACCGCTAGGAGCATTAAGCGAAGCAGCCGCAACTGCCTGTTGAATATCGCTTATCCCTACTCCGTACGCGAGGAGTCGGTCCTTCTTAACACGAACCTGGATTTCTCTTTGATCTCCGCCTTGGACCGATGCACTTGCAACTCCGTCGATTTGCGAAAAACGATCGGCAAGTTTATCATCGATCAGGTCGCGCAGGCCTTTGCTGGAGAGGCTGCTGCTAAACGCCAAGCTGAGCACTGCCTGGGCGGAGTTATCAAACTTTTGAACTTCAGGCTTGAGGACCTCTTTCGGAAGCGAGTTAACTATAGCGTCGACCTTAGACCGGACGTCGCTCAGTGCGCTGTCCAGATTTCGGTCAAGTTCAAGTGAAATAACGACGCTCGACACGCCCTCTTGCGAGGTTGACGTGATCTCACGGATTCCGTTTACGCCCGCTACAGCTTCCTCAATCTTCCGCGATACTAGCTCATTGATATCGTCGGGACCTGCCCCCGGATATTGCGTTGTAACCGTAACAGTTCCAAAGCTAACCTCGGGGTTCAGTTCCAGACGCATTCTCGTATAGGAGATGTAGCCCAGGAAAAATGCGCCGACCATCAACATGAAGATGAAGATCGGCCTGCTGATGGCAGTTTTTGTTAGATTCAACCCTTCGCCTCGCTCGCTCGCTCATTGCGTTCAATAAGAGCAGTCGTCGTAGCTTTAACTGAAACTTGAGCGCCATCGACAAGGTCTTCTTGGCCACCCGTTACTACTTTGGCATCGCTATCCAATCCAATCACCTGAGTGAAATTGCCCTTCGAGAGGCCGGTTTTGACTTTGACTTGCTTAGCTTTATTCCCTACAACCACGAACACATACCGTTCGTCGCCTCGAGATTGAACCGCAACAGTTGGCACCAACACCGCATTGGTGACCGTCCGAATAGCTACTGAACCCCGGGCAAACATTCCCGGCTTGAGCCCGGCAACTACGCCACTCAGTTGGACGCGCACTGAGAACAGACGACCTACACTATCCGCCTGTGGGTTAACGCCAACTATCGTTCCTGAATACGTTTTGTCGCCCAGTCCATCCGCGTGGATCACAACCGGCATACCGGAATGTACTTTGTCGATATTCGAACTGGGTATCTGCCCGTTAAAATATATGCCCTTGCCGCCGACGATTCTCACGATTGGTGTACTCGAACCGGCCACAGTTCCTGCTTGAATCGGCCGTCCAGATACCGTTCCTGCAAACGGTGCGAAGACTTTGGTATCGGCTACGGTCTGACTGGCAATTTGAACCTGGGCTCGAGCCGATTCTAACTGAGCTCTGGCACTCTCAATCTGGGCGTTAGCAGCATCGACCTGATCTTTCAAAAGGGGGTCGAGTTTCTTTTGATCTTCGGCCGTGCGAACATTCTCTTGAGCTTGTCTCAGAGCGGCTCGGGCCGAATCAATATCCTCGGGTCTGCTTCCGTTTTGGTTGATGTTTACGGCTTCCTGAGCACTTTTCACTTGAGCAACGGCTTGATCGTAAGTTGCCTTTTGCTGGTCGAGATTCTGCCCGGCAAGAGCGCCCTCGTCGACGAGCTTTTGCATTCGCTCAAGCTGTTTCGCCTGGAGATTAAGATTTGCCTTCGCGGATTCAAGATTCGCCACCGCCTGTCGTCGCTCTTCTGGACGAGTTCCATTGACGACCTTGTCCAGGTTCCTTTGAGCGGCTTGACTCTGTGCACGCGCAAACAGGATTCCAACAGTGGTCTTGTGAGGTCCAACCGCAAGGTTCTGATTTGCCTGAGCAAGCTGTGACCGAGCAGAAGCCATACTGGCAATCGCCGTTGAAACTTGAGCCTGAGCCTGCTTCAGTTGAGCTTGTGCACCCGAGTCATCAAGTGTAGCAAGCAATTGACCCTGGGAAACGGTGTCTCCGTCTTTTACGAATACAGCAACGACACGGTTATTCTGTTTGGACCCGATAGTCGTATCGTCGCTGGCGGTTACGTCTCCGGTAACTTCGACATCTTCGGTAATCGTCCCGGTGAATGAAGGCCTTACGTCAACTGACTTCACCGGATTGTTGACGATCTTTTCAGTCGCCTTTGATTCCTTCTGAGCTTGTCGATCAACGCAACCTGTTGAAATGAGGGCAACTGCCGCGCCGGCGATCCAATACTGTATTCGATTCATCTATTTACCTCCCTTAGGAGCCTTGTTCATGCTATCTACTAGGTTCGCAACGTCGTCGCTGCCGACCGCGCGTTGCAGTTGCGAATAACTCGTGAGATAGTCGTATCGTGCGCTGACTTGGCCGTTCCTTGCCAATGTCAACTGTGATTCTGCGTCAATAACCTCATAGTAGGTTCCAGCCCCGGCGTCCTGTCTGACCTGCGCTAACCGAAATACTTCGGCGGCCAACTTAACCTGCTCGATCGCATTGTCGAATCGCGCTTTGGCGCTCGCCAGATTCGCAATTGCGTTTCGGACTTCCTGAGATATCTGCAGTTTGGTTTGCTCTAATCCGATCTTTGCCTGGACTTCGTCCTGACGGGCCTCTTTGATTTTCGCCTTGGTAACGCCGGAATCGAATATTGGGATCGTGAAGATAAGCTGCCCTACTGTCTGGTCTGCGACTGCGGTCAGACCTTGAGCGTCGAAGTTATGATTCTGTTGAATTTGAAGATTCAATGACGGGTTCAAGCCGGACTCAGTCGCTCGGGTTATGAAAGCCAGCGCCCGCAAATTCTCCTTTGCAGAAAGGATCTCGGGCCGGCTCGTCTGGGCGGCCAAAACCAGGTCACTGTCAGATGGAGTTACAGCCGGGAGGTCCGTCACATCGACGAGAGTTACTGCCGTTTCGATCGGTCTTGCCAACGCCAAGTTAAACGCATAATTCGCAAGAGTAAGGCTGTCTTTCGCGGAGATCAGATCGGATGTCGATTGCGCAACTTGTGCCTTGTATCGAGTCACATCCAACTTCGCCACCTGCTGCTGATCGAACTGTTTCTGGCCTTGGTCTAGACGTCCTTGTGCATCCGCCAGAGCCTTTTGATCCACGTCGATAAGAGCCTGAGCTCGCAGCACGTTAAAGTAGGCCTGCCGAACATTTAAGCGCGTATCGTTGTATGTGGCCCTGATGGTTTGATCGGATGAACGCTTTGTCGCTTCGCTGGCATGCAGAAGCCTTGTACGGTTGCCGTTAATGTCAATCGGCATGGTCAGTATCGCACTCGCGTTTTTAGTGTCAATCGGCTGAATCGTCACCGGTGTTGAGCCCGGGCCAAACGAAGTCGTGACCGCTTGATTGTAACGAGTGTAATTGGCGCCAATACCAATTTGAGGTCCCAAGTTCCCACGCGCCTCGTTTACCTTTTGGCGATTCTTTTCGATGACGGATTGCTGAAGCTGAACCGCAAATGCGTTCTTCTCTGCTATAGAAACCGCTTGATCTAGAGTCAGCGGTCCACCAGGGCTCGTTCCCTGCAGGGCGCCTAATATTGTTCCCATAACCTTGATGAACTCAATCATTTCAATTCTCCCTCGCTCTTTTCAAGTCTTGCAAGACCCGCGGCGAAGTCATCTAGAAACTCTCTCATAGCATCCAACTTGAACACCATCACACCGGTGTGTACCGGATGCCGCATGATCACGACCTTATCGCCGGGCTGGAAGCCAATTTCAGCACGAGCCTCTGCCGGAATCACGATTTGTCCCCGCTCACCGACTGTACAAGTGCCGTAGAATGCGTCGGAGAATGTCGTACATTTCGCTTCTGAATGATGATTCATACTTTTCATACCAATCTCTTGAGGATTGATACCACATATACGAATCACGGGACTGACGCGTTTGGAAAAATATGTCCTTTCCGAAGAAAGTCGCTAGCAAAAGCGTTGGAGCGTTTCGCGTCGCCGCTAGCGTTGGAGCGTTCGAGGGAAATCGGTCGATGTCAATCTCCCTCGAACGCTCCTAACGCTCAACACTTTAACGCTTCACTTCCCCATGTACCAAGGCACGTTGATGACTACTACCCGCCTGTCTCCGCGCCAGAGGAGCGCGGCCTTGAGCCATGTCGCACGCTGATTATGAAGGGGATAGTGGTACCACTTAGCTTCGACGAGTTCTGGGAGCGTCACTGCGATCATTCGGTCGGGGTTCTGCTCTTGGAGGTCGTGCACATATTCGAGCAGAGGGTGGAATAGGCGGCGGTAGGGTGAGTTCACCACAACAAACTTCGGTACGACTTTGCCGCATTCGCTGCATGGTCCTGCAACAGATGCCTCCCACTGCCTTTGCAATCCCGGCAAGCTCTTTGGATCTGAACTCACATGGAGGGCAATAACATCCGGCGAAATCCGCATAGCGAAGCGCAGCGCCTTTGCGGAAATAGTGCTCCACCTTCCGATTGGCACTACAACGATCGGAGGATCAAGACCGCTCAGCAACATTGGACCGGCGATTTGAGTTTCGGTTACAACCCAGTCGTAGTGTCGCTTGACCGCCGTAAACGTAACGTAGAGGCCAGGAATTAATAAAAGAGTAATCCAGGCGCCATCGGCAAATTTGGCGATGAGAATGACGACGATCGCAATGCCGGTGGCAATAGCGCCAAGACCGTTGATCGATGCAGCCAGTACCTTTTGCTTCCCAGCTTGCTTTCGCCAATGTTGCACCATTCCAGCCTGAGAAAGCGTGAAAGCAAGGAACGCGCCAATCGCGAACAGAGGAATTAACCGGTCCGTGATTCCACCGAAAGCAATCAGCAGCCCCCCCGTGAAAGTTGAGAGTATCCCTATGCCCCACGAATAGACTAGGCGACGGCCTCTCGTCGCAAATGCTCGCGGAAGGAAGTCATCCTCCGCCAATAACTTACATAGGCGGGGAAAATCGGCAAACCCGGTGTTGGCGGATAGTGCCAGGACAGCCAGAACGCTTCCAATCGTGAAGTAGTACACGAGGCCACGACCAACGACCGCGGCCGTAAGTTGCGACAGGATGCTTTGATAGTTCTTAGCGTCGGGGTCGACGGCGCCGATGTGATAGACGTTCGCTAGATGAGCAATTCCCGCCAACATGAGTCCGAGAAGGCCAACAATGGCCGTCAACGTCTGCTGCGCTCGTTTAACGGCCGGCTTCGCAAAAACGGTAATGCCGTTGCTAACTGCTTCGACACCTGTCATTGCAGTGCAACCACTGGCAAACGACTTGGCTAGGAGCCAGAGATTCGCCGAGGCTGCTGCCGCCGGCAATGCGGGTGGGACATCTATCGGATGCGGATGTCCGCCAGAAATCAGTGATCTGTAAACTCCGATTGCGATCACGCCTAGCAGACTGGCGATGAAGGCATAAGTTGGAAAAGCAAATAAGACTCCGGACTCTTTGATTCCGCGCAGGTTCACGATTGTAATCAGAACAAGAACCGCAAGACAAATCGGCAAGATATGCGGCAACCAAGCTGGAACTGCGGATACAAGCGCACCGACTCCGGCGGAGATTCCAACAGCGGCAGTTAGGACGTAATCAACGAGGAGGGCCGATGCTGCAAACAACCCTGCATGGATCCCGAGATTCTCCTTCGCTACGGTATAGGAACCTCCACCTGAGGGGTATGCCGCCATCGTCTGCCGATACGAAAGGTAAAGGATGATGAGAAGAGCGATGATGATCGCGCTGATCGGACCGACAAACCAAAGTCCGGCTGCTCCGAGAGGAATAAGGAGCGTAAGTGCGGCTTCAGGGCCATAAGCGGCCGAGCCCAAGGCATCCAAGCCAAGCATTGGGATGCCGGCCCAGACATTTACCTTATGATCCTCCTCGTGGGCCGAAGCTATCGGCTTTCCGAGCAATCGGTCAATTAAACTCAAGAGGCTCCGCCAACCAAACGGATGATTGCCAGAGCCGGACTACCGGTGCTTTGAGGAGTATTCGAGTGGTGGAGTAGTGGAGTAATGGTGGAACCTGCAGTCGTCGGATACTTTGCGCCGACGTTACCTAGCACCCGACTGTTTTCGACTTTGCCTAAATCTTAGCTTTTTGCGATCTTATCCAGTGCTAAGTTGATATTCAATACATTGACTGCAGGATCTCCAAAGACACCAAGAAATCTAGATTCTGTGTTTTCCTCAATGAGTTTCTTCACCGCATCGAGCGACACTTTCCGGGCGGCGGCGACGCGTGGAGCTTGCAGATTGGCATTTTCAGGGCTGATATCGGGGTCGATTCCGCTTGCAGATCGGGTTACCGCATCAGCAGGTACCAGCGCATCGGCGGGCAGGCTGTTTTCCTTTCTGTATGCGATCACCAAATCGCCGATTCCGTCAAAGTTGCCAGGGTCGTCCTTGCCGTCTGCGGTCTTCTTATGTATTCCGTTTATCAGCTTGTCACTCGTGGGGCCCAGATTCGTACCGGACGAACCGGCAAAAGCGTGATCTTTATCGAACGTGCCATACCCCAAGTCTCCTGTACCGGAGGGCCGAGGGTGGAAGTACTCAGGTTTTGAGAACGGCTGCGCGATCAATTCGGATCCGATCACTTCGCCTTTCGCGTTTACAACGAGGCTTCCATTTGCTTGATGAGGCATGACCTTCCCAATTGCGTACAGTGTGTACGGGAAAACGAGCCCGGTGAACACTGCGAAAAACAGTGTCAAAAAGATTGCTGGACGAAGTTGCTTCATGTCTTTATGCCAAGTGGAGGAACACGAGGAGGCGATCGATAACCCAGATACCTGGGAAGGGAGCGATGATTCCTCCGACACCGTAAATCAAAAGGTTCCTTCGAAGGATTTGGGCAGCGTTGGCGGGCTTGTACTGGACGCCGCGCAATGCCAACGGAATCAGCAAAACGATGATGATCGCGTTGAAAATAACCGCGGCTAGAATCGCAGATTTTTCGTTGGTGAGGCCAATGATATTGAGTGCCTTTAACTCCGGATAGGTCGCATAAAACATCGCAGGAATGATCGCGAAGTATTTCGCCACGTCGTTTGCAATGCTGAACGTCGTCAAGGAACCACGGGTCATCAGCATCTGCTTGCCAATCTCGACGATCTCAATCAGTTTGGTTGGATTGGAATCGAGGTCAACCATGTTCCCCGCTTCCTTTGCTGCCTGGGTGCCGGTATTCATGGCGACTCCGACGTCGGCTTGGGCTAATGCAGGAGCGTCGTTTGTTCCGTCTCCGGTCATCGCCACAAGCCGACCTCCCGATTGCTCCTGTCGGATGTATGCCAGTTTCATCTCAGGCGTCGCTTCGGCAAGAAAGTCATCGACTCCGGCTTCGGCTGCGATAGCCGCAGCGGTAAGCGGATTATCACCGGTGATCATCACCGTCTTGATTCCCATCGCCCGCATCTGGTCGAAGCGGGTTTTCATTCCGCCCTTCACGATGTCTTTGAGCTGGATGACGCCAAGAACCTTTTCGTTTTCCGCAACGACAAGCGGGGTCCCGCCCTCCTTGGAGATCCGTTCGACAGTGTCCTGCACCGGTTGGGGCATTTTCCCGCCTTGCTCTTCAACGAACCGCTGGACAGACTGGCCGGCGCCCTTTCGAATCATCCTTCCGGGCAGCTTTACACCGCTCATTCGAGTCTGAGCCGTGAAAGGCACAAATTCTGCATTGAGAGATTCCATGTCGCGCTCTCGCAAGGCATATTTCTCCTTGGCTAACACGACAACACTCCTGCCCTCCGGAGTTTCATCTGCTAACGACGCTAGTTGAGCCACATCGGCAATGTCTTGCTCTTTGACCCCAGGAGCTGGATGAAAGGCGGTTGCCTCACGATTGCCGAGTGTGATCGTCCCCGTCTTGTCAAGAAGCAACGTATTGACGTCTCCCGCCGCCTCGACTGCCTTACCACTCATGGCAAGCACGTTGTGCTGCATGACTCGGTCCATACCGGCAATTCCGATCGCACTGAGAAGACCGCCTATCGTTGTTGGAATGAGACATACCAACAACGCAACCATCACGATGATGCTCGGTACGGTGCCGGCATTCGCCGATCGTACGCTGTAATGAGCGAACGGCAGCAGTGTGACCGTTGCGAAAAGAAAAACGATCGTCAGGCCAGCCAGCAGAATCGAAAGCGCGATCTCATTCGGCGTTTTCTGCCGTTGAGCGCCTTCGACAAGCGCGATCATGCGATCTAAAAATGACTCACCGGGATTACTCGTGACGCGGATGACGACGCGGTCGGACAAGACTCGAGTTCCCCCCGTAACTGCCGATCGATCTCCACCACACTCGCGGATTACAGGCGCTGATTCACCGGTGATTGCCGACTCGTCGACGCTGGCAATCCCTTCGATGACCTCACCGTCGGCGGCGACCATGTCACCTGCCTCACAGACGAACATGTCGTCTTTTCGTAGTTCTGGCGCGGAAACAGACGTATCGACTCCATTCACCAACTTCCTGGCAATCGTGTCAGTGCGCGCCTTTCGAAGCGAGTCGGCTTGGGCTTTACCTCTTCCCTCCGCCATTGCTTCAGCGAAGTTCGCAAAGAGCACCGTAAACCAAAGCGCAATGACCGAAAAATCGTGGGTTCTTGACTATTTCCTTATGGGTACCAAGCCTGACCTTACGCGGCCTTTAGCGTGCCAATTCACATACTCCAAGGCAGGTCGGATCAACCGAACTAAGCGCTGATCACTTTGGAAGGAAATATTAATGCAGGACATCCTGTACATCGCGATGGGAGTGCTGTTCTTCGGAATAGCAGCGGCTTACGTGGTCGCTTGTGAGAAGTTGAGAGGCGCGACGACTGATGAGTGATTACATCTGGACTTCGATCGTTTGCCTTCTGCTTTTGATCTATTTGCTTTACGCATTGATCAAGCCGGAGAAGTTCTAACTTATGAACACGAATGGAATGATACAGATCCTGATTTTCTTTGGGATCATCCTGTTGGTCACAAAGCCGCTTGGCGGATATATGGCCAAGGTGTTCGAGGGGGAGAGGACCTTACTTAGCCCCCTGCTTCGTCCGTTCGAATCGCTTATCTATCGGATTTGCGGCATCCGCGAAGACGAAGATATGAAGTGGACCACCTACGCGATCGGGATGCTGTTGTTTAGCTTGGTGGGCATGCTGCTCACCTACGGGTTGCTACGAGCCCAGGGAATGATCAACATTTTTGGCTGGAATCCTCAAGGGTTTAGCGGAAAGGACATGCCGCCGGATGTTGCGGCTAACACGGCAGCATCGTTTGCGACAAACACCAACTGGCAGAACTACGTTCCCGAGACGACGGTCAGCTATTTCTCGAACATGGTGTCGTTGGCGATTCATAACTGGATGTCAGCCGCCACAGGCATCGCGATCGCCATCGCTTTGATCCGAGGGTTCTCTCGCCGATCCGCGAAGGGAATTGGGAACTTCTGGGTTGACTGTGTGCGGGCAACGATTTACGTATTGCTGCCGATCTCGCTCATCGGCGGAATCATCTTTATCGCCGGTGGTGTCCCTCAAAACTTCCTGCCTTACCAGATTGTGACGACTCTAGAGGGTGGCAAGCAGATGATCGCACAGGGACCGGTTGCCTCCCAAGAGATCATCAAGATGCTCGGCACGAACGGCGGCGGTTTCTTCAATGCTAACTCTGCCCATCCATTTGAAAACCCATCGAACTTCATCAACTTGCTACAGATCATCGCGATCTTCTGCATTCCTGCCGCCCTCACCTACACCTTTGGCAAGTTAGTTGGTAACACCCGCCAAGGTTGGGCTTTGTTCGGCGCGATGTCCGTGATGTTCTTGACCGGCGCCATTGTTTGTAACTCTGCGGAACAAGCTGGAAATCCATTCTTCTCCAAGGCCGGAGTCATGACGCAGCAGACCATGACGCAGCCGGGTGGAAACATGGAAGGGAAGGAAACGCGCTTTGGAATTGGCGCTTCGACCCTATTTGCCACCGTAACGACGGATGCGTCGTGCGGAGCTGTCAACGGGATGCACGACAGCTTTACACCTATCGGCGGACTCGTGCCACTGTTCAACATCCTAACCGGCGAAGTGATCTTCGGCGGCGTCGGAGCTGGCCTTTACGGCATGTTAATGTTCGCCGTTATCGGCGTGTTCATTGCCGGTTG
>Ga0206948_1061_pt2 | contig 27802 bp, 29 predicted proteins | sample Alteio_BWOrgHeat_FD_153236 | JGI IMG/M metagenome (GOLD analysis project Ga0206948, IMG submission 153236) | Enriched cells from forest soil in Barre Woods Harvard Forest LTER site, Petersham, Massachusetts, United States -... | ecosystem: Environmental > Terrestrial > Soil > Temperate forest > O... | reverse complement strand
CAATAATCCGTGCCGTGGTGGTCTTCCCCACACCACGCACACCGGTCAGCATAAAGGCATGGGCCACGCGGCCCGACTGGATGGCATTGGTCAGGGTGCGCACAAGCGCCTCCTGCCCCTTCAGTTCGGAGAAATTCTGCGGGCGATATTTCCGTGCGAGGACACGGTATTCGACTGGTTTTTCAATTGTAATAGCTTGTGTCTCCGATGCAGCTTTTTTGGCCACGATAATACCCTCTCCCGATTTTTGAATTCAGGCTCAAGATTATACGATTCAGGGTGAAAGTGGAAGGCTGACGACCCGGATAAACTCGTTACGGTTGCTGCCTTTCGGCCCTGGCCGGATTGGCGAGATACTCGCCCATCAACCTTCCGCCCACAGTATTGTCAGATTCGCAGGTTTCGGCAAGAGATATCTTGATAAATTCCCCGGTTTAGGGTTAGCTATATGAAATCATTGTCAAAATCTAGATATGACAGGAGTAGTCACAATGCCCATTTCCTTTGAAAACCTCGACGGCCAGTATGAAGTCAGCTCGGAGACGAGCTATGGCGGTCCCTTCGTTGTCAACGGCGACGGCATCACGGTCGTGAAAAACGGCCTAACCTACCGCAAGGACAAAAAGGGCAATATCTGGGAAAGTTCTTTCAGCATCATCGGCAAGGACAAGGTCGAAATAGAATCGACCGTCGACCCCAGCCACGCAGGGCCTGACGCCTTCATTCTCGATGAAAAGGGCAACCCCACCAAAAGCATCGTTACCTTCAAATCAGTCCTCGACGGAAAAATCGAGAACGGCAAAATCATCCTGAGCGGCGTCATCAAGCACGGCAACGAGACGACGCGCCTGACGATGAAGCAGCTTTAATAATTATAACCCCGGCCCCGCGCGCTTTTTCTTCCGCACCTTTTCAGGTTTGGGGTCGATGCCCGCATCCTTCAGCATGGCATCCGGCGTGGCGGCACGGCCGCGGTATTTTTTGTAGAGATCAGCAGGTTCGCCGCCGGAGCCGCGGCTATACAAATCCTTGAGGCGCTTTGACCAGGCGGCATCGTACGGGTCTTTCTCGAAGGGCGCGAAGCCGTCCGCCGCGTGTTCCTGCGCGATCAGGTAGTTGACGTAGCCGGCGGCATAGCCGGTGTGCCCGTCGCTGAAAAGGTGGTCGAACCTTGTCAGCGAATAGGGCCGGATATGCTCCGCATAGGAGCTCTTCAGCGCAACGGCTTTTTCGACGGCGAGATCGCCTTTATATTTGGCGGGGTCCATGGAGTGGAACTCCAGATCGCGCAGGCTGTTCTGCACCAGCTTGAGGAGGTCGCGGCTCTTGAAGAACGACTGCGATTTCATCAGCGCCGCGATGGTCTTTTCATCCGGCGGCAGGCCGGTATCGACGTTCAGCGCATAGTGACGCAGGTTGTCGTTCACCGTCGCGCGGTGTTCGTTGACCATGGAGTGGAACTCGACAAAATCCGCCGGCGCGTTTGTGCCCTGCAGCGAGCGATATTTCACCTTCAGGCCCAGCAGGCCTTGCAGCGCATGGCCGAATTCGTGGTAGGTCGTATCGTACTGCCCCAGCGCCACCAGCGCCTGTTTGCCTTCCGGCGGTTTATTGATGTTCATGTTGAAAATGACGATGTTGGGCCTGCCCTCCGCCTTCGCCTGAATCTGGTTCATCCATGCGCCGCCGCTTTTTGTTCCCGGGCGCGCGTAAAGGTCGATATGCAGGATGCCCATCTCCGCGCCTGTCTCCTTGTCAAAAACATCAAAGGTGCGGATATCGGGTTGCATGACAGGATATTTGCCCGTGCTCTCGCGGAATTCCAGGTCGAAGACATGGCCCGCTTCATTGAACATGCCCTTCAAAACATTCTCCAACTGCAGGTTCTTCGAGAAGGCGCTGGAATCAAAGTGGTATAACGCCTGCCTTTGGCGGCTGGCCCAGTAGGAGACATCCCACGGCTCAAGCTTTTTAGGGCCGCCGCTGGCTGTCGCAAATTTTTCGAGTGCGTGCATCTCTTCCTCGAACTTCGGCAGTGCCTTGTCGGCCACATCCTCGAGCAGCTTGCGCACGGCTGGCAGGTCCTTGGTCATGGCGCGCGAGCGGGCGAAGGCGGCGTAGCTGTCATAGCCTAAAAGCTGCGCGTATTCATGGCGCAGTTTCTGCATCTCGGCGATAATGGGGCCGTTATCATAGGGCGCATTCTTGCCCATCCGCTCCAGCGATTCAAAAATCTTTTTGCGGAACGCGGAACTCTCCGCATGTTCCAGCATCTCGTCCACCAGCAGGCGTTCGGGTATGAAGAGCCAGCCTTTGTCATGCTTGTTCTCGCGGGCATTGCTTTCCAACCGTGATATTTCACCCTTGGATAAGCCCGCCAGCTCGGCGGGGTCGGTAATCAGCACGGCCTGCTGCAACGGCGCGGCCTTCATGTTCTTCATGAATTTCTGGGAGAGACTGATAAGATTTTCATCAATCTTGCGGATGCGCTGCTGGCCTTCGGGCGTCAGGAAGGCGCCGCTGCTTTCAAACGCATGGTGCAGGTCGCGCAGGATCGCCTTGTCGTCGTCATCCAGCGGCAATTTCTTGCGCTGCTTATAAACCGCCTGAAAACGCTTGCCCAGTTCCTGGTCCTGGAAAATATTTTTGACGAAGCCGGAGACCTTGATGCTGACCGCCTCCTCGACCTCCGCCAGTTTTTCGCTATAGACGTTGGAGGTTTGGTTGCCGAGGATGCACTGGATATAACTGACGCCCTCAAACAGGCTCTCCAGCGGCACGACTGTGTTTTCAAAACTGGCGGCAGCCTTGCTATCCTTAATTTTATGCAGCTTCTGCTGCACGCCCTCGATGGCCTTGTCGATGGCCGGCATATAATCCTCAGGGGCAATCTTGTCGAGGGCGGGCACCGGACCCGGCGAGAGAAGTTCGTTCGTCATGACAGCTAGCCTTTCCTGAAGTGAATACAGCTATCTATTCTATAGCAATACGACCCTTTTTCAATACGCCTTCTTATTCGGGTCCTTTGACGGCGGGGATACGCGCCCTGAGTTTCCGCTGCTTTAAAACAACGGCGTCATGGCGCCTTTTTTCCGCCGCTTCTTTACGCCTCTTTTCTTCGCGCTGCTGCCTTTCAAGTTCGCGTTCAGTCCGGAGTTCCAGCCCCTCCTTCAGGGCCTGTTCGTTTTCTGTTTTATGATAGCGGGCGGCGAGCGTCAGCGGGGTTTCATTATTATGATCCGGCACATTGATCTTCGCGCCTTTCTCGATAAGAACCCTGATGATGTCCGGATTTTCCGCCCAGACGGCGGCAAAGGTCAGCGCCGTCCAGCCGTGTTCTTCTTTTATATGGACGTCAGCGCCGAGGTCGATCAGCCGGCGCACGGCTTCCGCATCATCGCCCTGCACCAACCCCATCAACTGCGTCAGCCCTGAATCGCTTTTCTGGTTGATGTCCGCACCGGCCGCGATAAGCAAGTGTGCGATCTCCATATACCCGCGTTCCGCCGCCACGCGCAGCGCGGCGCGACCCCAATTGTCATGTTTGTCGAGTTCCACGCCACGTCGCAGAAAACCCTTCACGGCCTCGATATCATTCCGCTCCACGGCTTTTATCAAATGACCCGGCATGGGTTTTTGGGCGGCGTCAAAGGCAGGAGCAAATCCACTCATGGCTTTGGGGCTATTTTTACTTTGGGTGCGCGGGCTTCCAGGCGCTTGCGCTTTTCAAGCAGGGTGTTGGCGGCGGATGACGCTTTGGCTTCATCGGCCTTGGCCCTTTCCTCAAGAAAAAGCCGCCGTCTTTTAGGTGACTCCCTGAGTATTTTATCAACTTCCACATAGGATTCAGGCCGCGGATATACCGGGAACATATCGAAGTCTTCTTCCAGCAAGCTCCACGCGTCATCCCCGTCGCTGTTCTTCCTGAAAGGATCGGCACCCCAGTCGACGAGCAGGCCGACGATCTCCGGGCCATTGTTCACCCCCTGCATCAGCGCCGTATACCCATACATATCGGCGTCCTCGACATCAGCGCCGCGCTCCAGCAGATCCCTGACCGCGTCAACGTCCTCGCGTTCCACCGCCGCCGTCAACTCGCCGTTAGCGGGTTTTTGGGGGACACTGCCTGTCATGGCTTCGGCCTCGCCGCATCTATAGTGACTACCGGCGCAAGATCCCTCAGGCCCCGCTGCTTTTTGAGGACAGCGGCGCGGCGGAATTCTTCCCTCTTCAGCTTAGCGGCTTCATCAGCCCTGGCTTTTTCTGCGGCGAGATGCTGGCGGGTTGCCACAGTTTTTTTCATCAGCAGCGCGATATCGGGATAACCCGCCACTTTGGCGTAATCAACCGCCGTGAGGCCCCTGTCGTCTTTGATATAAAGGTCGGCCCCTTTATCGATGAGCAGGCGCACCATCTCCGTATAACCGTTCATAACCGCGAGGCTCAGGGCCGTGCCGCCTTCGTCGCCCTTGTGGTCAATAAAGGCGCCCTTTTCTATCAGCACGCGCATGGCGTCTATACGGTCACCATCACCCGCCGCGATGATCAGGGCGGTGTCACCCCTCTCGTTCTTCAGTTCAAGGTCAGCGCCCCTCTCCAGCAGCAGGGTTGCATTGGCGTCAGCGTTGCAGATAACAGCCATCATCAGCGGCGTAAGGCCATTCTCGTCCTGCCTGTTCGGATCCGCCCCTTTATTAAGCAGCAGTAGCGTGCTTTCCATGCTTCTCCGCCCTGCGACATGGTGCAGGACTGTATAGCCGAAGCCATCCTGCTCGTCGGGGTCCGCTCCGTGCTCTAACAGCGATTTGAAAGTATCCATCTCGCCGGCGCGCACAGCGTTTATCAGTTCACCCGCCGCATGCTGTTTTGCCTGACGTTCCTCAAGTCTGGCAATGGCGGCTTTGCGAAAGCTCTCCACTTCCTCTTCTGTCATTTCTACAGTCATGGTTTTAGAAGCTCCGTACAGGCGTTAACGGATGCAACGCACCAGGAAAGGGTATTTCTTTTCCGCACCAGGGCCTCGGCCTTCTTTCACATCGCCTGTGATAGCATAGCCATCAACCCTGGAGGGAGTAGCCGTCCAGTACAATGAGTTGCCCGTTGCATTAAAGGTATCCTTGAGCGCACCTCTATCCTTGTTTGCGGCGAGGACTGCAAATTCCGCCATGTCGGGAACACGGAAGCCCTGCTGGCTTGCGTATTGCGCCGCTTCATTGAAGCTCATTGCCAAAGGCGCATCTGCGGGCGCAACATACATAGGCTGGCCGGTTGTCGGGGATACGCCGCCATAAACTGTGCCGTCCTCTAAAACATCGCCAATTTCAAGGGGCGCCTTTTCGTCTTTGTTGGCGGGATGCGTTTTGACAGCGCTGTCGCTGAATACTTCAATCGTTCCATCGGCATGAAATGCGACTTTGGCGCCGCCTTTCCTGATGACGACTTCTTCATCGCGGCCAAGGGTGATTGTGTATTCATTAGCGTTTGCCATTGTCTTGAATCCTTTTATAAAAATTGACTGTCCATAATCTAAAGTTATTCGTAACCAAGTCAAGTATTATGCTCAAATAAAAAACCCCTCTGTTTCCAGAGGGGTTTTTTATTTAGAAACAAGTGGTTAGTGAGCCAGCATCTTTGCTGCCACAGCCACCAGCAGGATCGCCACGATGTTGGTGATCTTGATGAGCGGGTTGACGGCAGGGCCGGCGGTGTCCTTGTAGGGGTCGCCGACGGTGTCGCCTGTGACGGCGGCTTTGTGGGCTTCTGAACCCTTGCCGCCGAAGTGGCCCTCTTCAATGTACTTTTTGGCGTTGTCCCATGCGCCGCCGCCCGAGGTCATCGAGATAGCGACGAAGATGCCTGTGACAATCGTCCCGACCAGCATCGCGCCTACCGTCTGGAAGGCAGAGCTGAGCTCACCCGTCACCCAGTAGATGACGAAGAACAGGATGATCGGAGCCGTTACCGGCAGCAAGGACGGAATAATCATTTCCTTGATCGCCGCCTTGGTCAGCATGTCAACGGCAGTGCCATACTCGGGCTTGGTCTTGCCTTCAAGGATGCCTTTGATTTCGCGCAGCTGACGGCGGACTTCAACGACGATAGCACCCGCCGCGCGTCCGACAGCCGTCATACACATCGCGCCGAACAGGAACGGCAGCAGGCCGCCGATCAGCAGGCCGATGATGACAAACGGGTCATTGAGCGGGAAGGTTACATCCATATCGGGGAAGTAGTGCTTGAGTTCCTGCGTGTAGGCCGCAAACAGCACCAGCGCCGCGAGACCGGCAGAACCGATCGCGTAGCCCTTGGTGACGGCCTTGGTCGTGTTGCCGACAGCATCCAGCGCATCGGTGATGACGCGGACGGACTTCGGCAGCTTGGACATTTCGGCGATACCGCCTGCATTGTCCGTGACCGGGCCGTAAGCATCGAGCGCGACGATCATGCCGGCGAGCGCCAGCATGGTTGTTGCCGCGAGAGCGATGCCATAGAGACCGGCTTCATGGAACGACAGGAAGATCCCGACGCAGATCACAACCACCGGCAGGGCGGTCGACTCGAGCGAGACCGCCAGACCCTGGATGATGTTCGTGCCGTGGCCTGTTTCGGACGCCGCCGCGATCGAGCGGACCGGACGGAAAGCCGTCGAGGTGTAGTACTCGGTGATCACGACGAGAGCCGCCGTGACGCCCAGACCGACCAGACCGCAATAGAACAGGTTCCAGCCCGCGACAGTGCCGCCTTCGGTCAAGCTTACCGTGCCGTCGATGCTGCCCAGTTGCTTGCAGATCGCAAAGTAGACGAGGCCGATAGAGATCACGCCCGTGACCGCGAGGCCTTTGTAGAGGGCGCCCATGATGTTCTTTTTCTTGCCAAGGCGCACAGCGTATGTGCCAGCGATGGAAGAAATAATGCAGAGACCGCTGATGAGGAGCGGGAGCTGCATCATGGTTGCCTGCGCTTCTTCTTTAAAGACCGAAGCCGCGATCAGCATGGTTGCAACGATCGTCACCGCATAGGTTTCGAAAAGGTCAGCCGCCATACCAGCGCAGTCGCCCACGTTGTCACCGACGTTGTCAGCGATAACGGCGGGGTTGCGGGGATCATCCTCGGGCAGGTTGGATTCGACTTTGCCGCAAAGGTCCGCGCCAACGTCAGCGCCCTTGGTGAAGATACCGCCGCCGAGACGGGCGAAGATGGAGATCAGCGAAGCGCCGAAGCCGAGGCCGACCAGCGCTTCAAGAATGCCGCGTGTGTCCGTACCGTTGCCAAGGAGATAGAAGTAATAGCCCGCAACGCCGAGCAGACCCAGACCCACCACCAGCATCCCGGTGATCGCGCCTGATTTGAAGGCGATGCTGAGCGCCTGCGCCATGCCGTGCTGCGCCGCTTCCGCCGTGCGCGAGTTGGCGCGGACGGAGACGTTCATGCCGATGTAACCGGCTGCGCCCGAAAGCACCGCGCCGATCAGGAAGCCAATAGCAACCTTGGCGCCCAGCGTCGCGGCCAGAATAATCGCCACCACAACACCCACACCACCGATGGTGGCGTACTGGCGGTTCAGGTAAGCGCTTGCGCCTTCCTGAATGGCCGCCGCAATTTCTTTCATGCGTGCATTGCCCGGGCTGGCTGACATTACCTGCATGCCAGTCAGCACACCGTAAGCGAGCGCCAGCACGCCGGAGCCGAGAACTATCGTTTGGATGGAGTCCATCTTCTTGTTTCCTCTTTGTGATTCTTAATTGTGCCCCTGAACAAGGGCATAGGGAATATGCCTAATGTTGGAATGGATAGCAAGCCCTGATTAACATATTATTGATAAATTGTTATTTCTGCTTAAGCCGGAATTCCAATTCGTACAAAAAGGATACTGGCTTGCGCTGGTATGACAACTCAAGTACATTCCCCTCCACAACATATTTTTAGGAAAAAACCCATGAAAAAATTAAAGAAAGCCTTTAACGCTATCGCAAAACAAATCTACTTTAATGATGTAGCTGACATCAAAGAAGGAGACCGCCGCGCTGCTGTAGAAACAAAAAGCTTTCTGCGTATCTTTCAGTCCGTTTCCGGTAAACTGGAGGAAGGCCAATGGCCGCCTGCTCCGGGTAAAACATACAGTCTGTCATATCCAAGGTCTGCCCGATTGAGCATCAAGTCTGTCAAAGCGGCGGACGAAGCCAGGACGCTTTTCCAGACCGGCCACCTGTAAGCTTCCTTCGCGGCGATTAAAAACATTGGAACTATATTGGAGCGGTAAACGTTGGGGTGGGAATCCGTCCCCACGAAAGGCAATAATTATGAAAGCCGTCTCCATCATCTCTGCCCTTATCTTCGCCATTGTCGCTGTCATGCACGTTATACGGTATTTCAATGGCTGGGTAATAACAGTGAACGGGACGGACATCCCGCTCTGGATCAGTATCCCCGGTGCTGTGGTTCCGGCCATACTGGCTGTGCTGTTGCTGTGTGATTGTGGCAAAAAGACTAGCGTAAATCGCTGATAAAATTTTCTATATCCTGAAAGAGGCCGAAGTCTCTCAGGTCGTTATGATGGCCGCCGGGCAGCAGGACGTATTTTTTGACTGTGGTTATCAGGGCATCGTATAACGCCTTGCCATGCGTGGGCGGAATGACTTCATCAGCGGAACCTTGCAGGACGATCACAGGCATCCTGAAAGATGGCGCCTTGGAAATATTATCGAACTTATCAAATACAAGATATTTAAACGGCCCCAGCAACGGGTAGACATCGCCCGCTTCGTTGACCGCGCTCGTGAACGGCGCTTCAAGCACCAGCGCTTTAATGTCCTTATATTCAAAGGCCATCTGCGAGGCCGTGCCCGAGCCGACGCTCATGCCGTAAACGATAATTTTGTTCTCGGGTATCTTCTGGTTGTTCATCAGCCATGTCATGGCAGCACGACCATCGTTATAGAAGCCTTTTTCGGAAGGACTGCCGGGATTGCCGCCGTATCCTCTGTATTCAGCCAGCAGAAAACCATACCCCCGCTTCGTGAAATATTCCGGCACGGAAATCCAGCTGGATATATTCTGCGCATTGCCGTGGAACAGGACAAACACAGGCTTGTCTCCCTGCGGCGGCACGTACCATGAGGTCAGCATGAGACCGTCAGATGTCGGGTATTTCACAACGGTGATATTGTGCCGCGCCGGATCGACGGACCATTGCTGCGTCGGAAAATACATCAGATGTCGCTGGAAGACGACCATGACGGTGACGAGGAGCAGATAGACTGCGACGAAAAAGACGAGGATTTTAAGCGCCCACATATCAGCCTTTTTCTCTCATCAACCGGCCCTTTTCCCTCTGCCAGTCGCGTGACTTCTCCGTCTCGCGCTTGTCGTGCTGTTTTTTGCCACTCGCGATGCCGAGGGAGACTTTGGCGATGCCGCGTTTGTTGAAGAAGACGCTCAGAGGCACAATCGTCGTGCCCTTGCGCGAAACGGCGTCCATCAGTTTGGCGAGCTGGTTTTTGTGCAGCAAGAGTTTGCGCGGGCGGCGGACTTCGTGCTGCAGCTTCACATGCGCCTTGGTGTATTCGGGGATATAGGCATTGAGGAGATAGAGCGCATCTTCCTTCACGCCCGCGTAGCTTTCGTTGATGCTGGCCTGGCCGGAGCGCAGGGATTTCACTTCCGTCCCCACCAGGACGATTCCGGCCTCTATCGTGTCCTCAATATAATAGTTAAACCGCGCCTTGCGGTTATTGGCGACGGTCTTGGACTCCGGATCATCTTTTTTCTTTTTCTTGGCCGCCATACATCATCTCTTGCCGACCCGCTTCAGCTTCTTCTTGGCGACTTTGAAGAGTCCGGCGAATTCCATGGCTTCATCGAGCTTCTGGCGTGTGGCGGCGGTGACGGGAACCATGGGGAGGCGCAGTTCTTCCGCACATTTGCCGAGACGGTAGAGGCAGTACTTCGTAGGCGACGGGCTCGTTTCGATAAACAGGGCCTTGTGCAGCGGCGACAACACGTCGCGCACGCGCTCGAAGTTTTTCCAGTCTTTCTTCTGCCAGTAGTTGTGCAGGTCCGCGCACAGTTTCGGCGCGACGTTGGCGGTGACGGAGATGCAGCCATGCCCGCCCTGCGCGAGATAGGCGGCAACGGTTGCATCCTCACCCGAGAGCTGGATAAATTCATTGCCGAGCGCCACGCGCAGCTGCAACGGACGCGACAGGTCAACCGAAGCATCCTTGATGCCCGCGATATTTTTCAGCGCGGCCAGGCGGATCACCGTATCGACAGAAATTTCTACCGCCGTGCGGCCCGGTACGTTATACATGATTATGGGTATGCCGACGGCATCATTCACGGCCTTGAAATGCTGGTACATGCCCTCCTGCATAGGCTTGTTATAGTAGGGCGTAACGACTAGAATACCATCTGCACCGCTTTTTTCTGCGTAGCGTCCCATATCGACCGCTTCCTGCGTGGAGTTGGAGCCGGCTCCGGCGATCACCGGCACCCGGCCATCCGCCGCTTCTATACAGGCATCGATCAGTCGTTTATGTTCCTCGTCGGGAACGGTCGGTGTTTCACCCGTTGTACCGCAGGGAACAAGTCCATGAGTGCCACTGGCAATATGCCATTCGACCAGTCTTTGAAAAGCGTCGAAATCGACCTTGCCCTTCTTGAAGGGGGTCGCGAGCGCCACGATGGAACCTTTAAACTTCGTCATGTTTGTTCTCCTTTAAAATTACTGCGTAGTGTACCTTTCCTTGGTAATTATAGCAAGTTCTTCCCCTTCTCCCTTTGGGAGAAGGCCGGGATGAGGGTACTGCCATCCTGCAATAGCCGCAAAAAGTACCCTCACCTTCCCACCTTTGGCGGGCCCCTTCCTCTCCCAAAGGGAGAGGTGAAGTATCCATTTCTGCCCATTTTAATGGCTTTTTCCCTCTGTTTTATTCCCACCCCCAGCCCCGCCTCCTTCGCCGACTTCTTTTCCGGCGGGTCGGACAGGGACTGGCAGCATAGCTCCGAACTGCTCAACGATGCCGATCCCGCCGCCAAGGACCTCGTGACCTGGCTCACAGTGACGGAAACCAAAAAGGATGTCGATGCGCGCGACCTGATCCACTTCGCTCTCGAAAATTCCGACTGGCCGAAGATGTACGAATTCCGCAAGCGCATCGAGGAGAATATAGAGGATTCAGGCCTCAAACCCTTCGAGGTCGCCGCATGGTTCGACCAGAACCCGCCGCGCACCGCCAACGCCCTCAAGGTATATATTGCGGCGCTGATCGAGCTCAAACAGGGCGCCAAGATAAAGACCGCGCTGAAAAAATTCTGGCACGACGCGGATATCGACAAACGCGAAACGCTGGCGCTCGGAGAATACTACAAAAATTTCTTTACGCCCGCCGACCACCTTGATCGCCTCGACAACCTCCTGTGGGAAGACCGCTTTGCGGAGGCGGAGTATATGGAGCCGCTGGTCGACAAGGACCACAGAATTCTGGCGGATGCGCGCATCGCGCTCGGGCGGCTTTCTTCCAAAGTACCGAAATACCTGAAGGCCGTTCCATCCGGACGTCAGGGCGACCCGGGCCTGCTCTACAGCCGCCTGAGATGGCGGCGGGAGATGGGCAAGGATTCAGACGCGCTGGCCATCCTGCAGCACGCGCCGAAAAACCTTGTGCGGCCTGACTTGTGGTGGAAGGAGCGGAACATTCTTGCCCGCCGCGCCATCGAGAAGCGCAAGTTCTCCACCGCCTTGCAGATCATCGCCAACCACGGATTGACGGCGCAGCAGGCGGCGGATTTCGGCACGGCGGAATGGACGCTCGGCTGGCTGGAGCTGGAATTCCTCAACCAGCCGGACAAGGCCTACAGGCACTTCGAGGCGTTTTATAACGCCTCCCACGCTTCCGTCAGCCTCTCCCGCGCCGCTTACTGGCTTGCCCGCGCCTCGGAAAAACTGCATGAGACAAAGAACGCCGCCGACTGGAACAAAATCGCCGCGCAGTTTCCCTCCACCTTCTACGGCCAGCTTTCATATGAGCAACTGAACGGCCCCATCGACCCCGCCGCCTTCCCGGACGACCAGGTGCCGCAGCAGGACCAGCAGGATTTCAACGGCAACGACCTGGTGGAAGCCGTCCATATCCTGCACAAAGATGATCTGCCGAAATATATCGACCCGTTCCTCACCAAGCTGCTCGAGATCGCCAAGACGCGGCCTGACTTTGTGCTGATCGCCCGCCTCGCGCGCGAAACGGGACGCCTGCACTTCGCCGTCGAGGCCAACAAGCAGATGCAGCTGAAGATCGGCCAGTTCATGTTTACCGAGGGCTACCCGCTGCTGCCCGCCCTCGCCGTCAAGGAGCCGGAAAGCGCCCTCATCCACGCCATCGTGCACCGCGAGAGCATGTTCAACGCGCAGGCAGGAAGCCCCGCGGGCGCGCAGGGGCTGATGCAGCTGATGCCAAACACGGCGAAGCAGGTCTCGCGCCGTATCGGCAAAAGCTATAGCGTCGGCAAGCTCACCGAAAACCCGGAATACAACGTCGAGCTGGGTGCGTCTTATCTGCAAAGCCTGCTCGAGCAATACGGCGGCTTCTACCCCCTCGCCATCGCCGCCTATAACGCGGGGCCCGCCAACGTTTCCGAATGGATAAAAGAATTCGGCGACCCGCGCAGCAAGAACGTGAACCTGCTCGACTGGATCGAAGAAATCCCCATCTACGAGACCCGCAACTACATCCAGCGCGTGATGGAATCCTACTACATCTACAAACTCCGGCTGAACGAGGCGCCGGTGACGGTTTGGGGGTTTAAGAAGTGAGCGAGCGTAAACTCCTCATCAACGTCGCTACCCAGGAAGCCCGCCTCTATGAAGGCAAGCGGCTGAAAGAGATATTCAATATTTCAACGGCGAAGAACGGGCCGGGCAATGTCGCAGGGAGTTATTGCACGCCGACGGGAACGCTGCGCGTCGCGGAGAAAATCGGTGCCTGCGCCCCCTTGGGCACTATTTTTAAAGATCGCGTCGCAACCGACGTCTGGGATGGGCAGGAGCGCGAGAATGAATCCCCGATCCTGACACGCATCCTCTGGCTCGAAGGCGCCGAGCCCGCCAACAGCAACGCACGTGACCGCTTCATCTACCTCCACGGCACCAGCCATGAAAGCAAACTCGGCACGCCCAATTCGCAGGGCTGCATCGTTTTTGGCAACAAGGATATCGTCAAAGTTTTTGATGAGTTGCAGGTGGGGGATGTGGTGAGGGTTATTGCGCCGAAACTCTAACCGTCACCCCTGCGAAAGCAGGGACGACAGTCGTTGGATAATTTCAGATTAGGCAGTAACGCTCACCGCCACCAAAGCGTGGTGGTCGAGAATAAAAACAATGAGGCCAGGACGGCCATGTGTTGAGCGATTGTTTGCATGGCACAAAAACTACCATGCACGTTATGACAGAGTCAATACGCCTGTTTAGCTATTCAAGCACCGGTTGAAAACCCACACATCCGGCACCAGCTCCAGACGGCCATCGACGGACTCGCCGGGCTTGGCCCTTTTTTCTGACATATATTCTATGTCCAACCCACCCTCATCAATATCCATGAATTTGGAGTGCGAATCGCGCAGGATCATCGAGACCGGCGCTTCCTCCGCGCCGTCATAAACCGGCACCTGAATCAAATCCTTGTTGAAGAACTCAATCTCCACCTGCAGCGACCGGGAGACCGACAGGATGGCGGACGGATCCGCATCCCGATCCACAAGGTATTTCATTTTCAGCTTCGTCTCGGCCTGCTTCGTGCGCGGGTCAACAAGGCTCATGACAAAACGCAGATCCGGCGTGATGGTGATTGTATAATAGTAATAGTTCGTCTTCAGCCGGTAGTCTTTCGGGTCGGGAATATATTCGGCGTTGGTAAAAGAGCAGCCCGTCTCCGCCTGCGCCGCATGAGAAAATATCAGGCCGCACAAAAAAATAATTAAAATAAAAATCTGCTTCATATAAACCAGAAATCCTATTAAATCTTGAAAAAGTATTTTTTGCGCGAAGTTACGAAGCTACGAAGCGTTAAGGATATTCTTCGCTCTCTTCTTCGTAACTTCGCGCAAAAAAAATGCCTGCGGCGCGTGCATTTTTAGAAATGTATCACCCGCCCATACGCATCCAGCACGCTCTCGTGCATCATTTCGGAGAGCGTCGGGTGAGGGAAGATGGTGTGCATGAGCTCGATCTCGGTCGACTCAAGCGTCTTGGCGATGCCGTAGCCCTGGATCAGCTCCGTCACTTCCGCGCCGACCATATGCGCGCCGAGCAGCTCGCCGGTCTTGGCATCGAACACAGTTTTGACCATGCCTTCCGGCTCGCCCAGCGCGATCGCCTTGCCGTTGCCCATGAAGGGGAACTTGCCGACTTTTACCTGATAGCCCTTTTCTTTCGCCTTCGCTTCGGTGAGGCCCACGCTCGCAACCTGCGGCGTGCAATAAGTGCAGCCGGGGATATTCTCGACCTTCATCGGGTGAACATCGGACAGGCCTTTTATTTTCTCGACACAGATGACTCCCTCGTGCGATGCCTTATGCGCCAGCCACGGCGGGCCCGCGACATCGCCGATGGCGTAAACGCCCGGCTCGTCCGTCTGCATCCACTGGTTGATAACGATATGCCCGCGATCCACCTTCACCTTGGTATTTTCAAGGCCAAGATTCTCGACGTTGCCATCGATACCGACAGCGGAGATCACACGGTCAACAATTACCTTCTCTATCTTGCCGCCGACTTCGACATCAGCCGTAACGTTGGTGTTCGATTTCGTCAGCTTCACCACCTTGGCGGAGGTGAGGATTTTCATGCCCTGCTTCTCGAAGCTCTTGCGCACGAAGGCGGAAATTTCGGCGTCTTCCACCGGCACAATGCGGTCCATCACTTCGGCGATCGTCACCGCCGCGCCCATGCTGCGGTAGAAGCTCGCGAACTCGACGCCGATTGCGCCGGAACCGACCACCAATACCGATTTCGGCATTTCAGTCGGAACCATCGCTTCTTTATAGCTCCACACCAGCTTGCCATCCGGCTCCAGACCCGGCAGCACGCGGGCGCGGGCGCCTGTGGCAATAATAATGTGCGGCGCTTTCAGCGTTTTATCGCCGACGGAAACGGTACCTTTGCCAAGCAGCTTCGCCGTGCCGTCAAAAACGGTCACTTTGTTTTTCTTCAATAAATGTTTGATACCGCCGGAGAGCTGCGCGGCAACCTTGCGCGAGCGTTCGATAACTTTCTTGAAATCAAAGCTGATATTGTCAGCCTTCAGCCCGTATTCATCGAGACGGTGCAACAGGTGAAAAATTTCCGCCGAGCGCAGCAGCGCCTTGGTCGGGATGCAGCCCCAGTTCAAACAAATACCGCCGAGATGTTCGCGCTCGACCACCGCGACATTCATGCCTAGCTGCGCCGCCCGAATGGCCGCCACATACCCGCCCGGCCCGCCGCCGATCACGACGATGTCAAAATTCTGCTCTGTCATTTGTATGATTCCCTATGAATTGAAAGAATATACACGTATAAAAACTGCCCTGTCACCTGTATATAACACCATGATTTAATTACATATTTTAAAAAGCCCTTTCTTATTTATGAAAAATAATTTAGTATAGCTAATACAACATTTACAGGGGGAAATAATGAGAGACATATTAAGTATGAGCGATATCTTAGATCCAAGCCACTCAATGCACGAAGAAATCAGCCTGAAAGACCGATTTGCAGCTGCAACAATATTAATTGAGGCCGCGCGGGAAGCCGGTCTTGAAGTCCGGTTCCCTCTGCTCAGCGGATCAGCGAATGCGGGCAAAACTGCGGCAGCAGCAGGCTCATTAGCCGCTGCTATGAAGGCAGGCCAGTTTGTCATCATAGATGAAGTAGACCCAGCCACCACCAGTGCATTAATTGCAAAAATGATGGCGCAGATAAACGGCGGCAGCACCATGACGGATAGCAGAGGCGAACCCGTCAAGATTGCTCCTGCCATTACTTTTTTTCTATCACCGGAGCCTCCAGCAACGACAAAAAATCCAGCTCCGGATGCAGGCTCTGAAAGTCTCGGAGATTTTTTGATCAGAAGGTTACGTGCTGCAATGGCTGAAGCCACGGAAGTCCGTCCATCAGGCAAAGGTCTGGATGTGGAAGACCTGACTCCCGGAACCAGAGCTTTTCTTCGCAGGTTAGACGCTGTGGCAACAACTCCTCCGTCTTCCAAAAGGGGACCACGCCGTCCCGGAGGCTCCGGACCTTAAAGAAAACCTCCTCGGGCTTTCGCTATTTGTGTGATTCCCCCGCATTGACATGAGAAAAATCTCATCGTTATGCGGGGTAATACATTGATTTAATTATACTTTTTAAAAACTTCTTTATTATTTATGAAAATTATACTATTGTGCCATATGTATAATAATCAACATGAGGAAAAACGATGACACAGAAACAAGATGCACACGGCGCAGAGCCCGTACAACTTAGCCTGAAAGAGACTTTTGCAGCTTTGGCAGAGATACTTGAAATTCCAGGCGTAACCAGCGCGGAACTAACACCTGGTAAAGGCTCGGAATTGGAAGGCGTTCCAGTCAGGCTGACAAGAAATGGCACTTCTCTCAAGGTGACAATTGGCGGCAAAGGTCCAAGAAAATAAGCCGGAATTATAACAGGCAGCTATCCTCGATCAGAGAATAAGACTCATCGGGCTTTCGATAAGTTTCTTGAAGACTTGCAGGAATTCCGCGCCCACAGAACCGTCAATCGCGCGGTGGTCGAGGGACATGGTCACGGTCATGACAGTGGCGGCTTTCACCTGACCATCCCTGATGACCGCACGCTGCTCCCCCGCGCCGATGGCGAGGATTGCGGCCTGCGGCGGGTTGATGATCGCGCCGAAGTCCTTGATGCCGAACATGCCGAGGTTGGAGACCGAAATCGTCCCGCCCTGGAATTCCTGCGGCTTCAGCTTGCCATCCCTGGCTTTGGCGGCCAGTTCTTTCATTTCGTTGGAGATATCTTTCAGGCTCTTGTTTGCCGCGTCCTTGATGATAGGTGTAATCAGGCCGTTCGGTGTCGACACGGCAACTGAAATATCCGCACGCTCATATTGCAGGATAGCGTCATCCGTCCACGACACATTCGCCGCCGGAAATTTAACCAATGCCGCCGCCGTCGCCTTGATAACGAAATCATTGACGGAGATTTTATAATTCGCGCCCGCATCGTTCAGCTCCTTGCGGATTTTCATCAGCGAGTCGAGTTCGCAGTCCAGCGAGAGATAGAAGTGCGGCACGGTCTGTTTGGATTCCGACAGGCGCTTGGCGATAACCTTGCGCACGCCGGAGTTGGGGATGAGTTTGTAGGGAATTTGGTAGGCGTCAGCGAGGGCTTTTGCATCAATGGATGATGCTGGCGCGGCAGCTTTGGCAGCAGGTGCAGCGGCGGCGACAGGCGCTTTCTCCAGATCACTCTTCACGACCCGCCCATGCGGACCGGAGCCCTGCACGCGGGAAAGATCGATGCCCTTCTCCTTGGCGAGGCGTTTGGCGAGTGGAGAGGCAAAAATGCGGCCAGAATCTTTCGGCTGCATCAGCGCCACAGTCTTTTGCGGCGCGGAGGCGGGAACGTTTGCGGCTGTTACAGTCTTAACAGGCGTAGCGGCGGCAGGCGCGCCGCCAGCTTTAATATCAGATACGCTCTCGCCCTCTTCCAGCAGCACGGCGATCAGTTCATTAACCTTCACACCATCCGTGCCGGCAGGCACATAAATCTTGCCAAGCGTGCCTTCGTCGACAGCTTCAACTTCCATCGTCGCCTTGTCGGTTTCGATTTCGGCGAGAACTTGCCCGGCTTTCACCTTGTCGCCTTCTTTCTTGAGCCATTTGGAAAGCTTGCCTTCCGTCATGGTCGGCGAGAGGGCGGGCATCAGTACTTTATGCGGCATGATTACTGAACCTCCAGTATATTTTCGCGCGAAGTTACGAAGTTACGAAGATTTGATGCGCTCGCGTTCGCGAAGCGAACGCATTCAAAACCAGAAACATCGTCGTACTTATCTAAAACAGTCATTAATTTTCTCTTCTTCGTAACTTCGTAACTTCGCGCAAAAGATCCTGCACCTCAATGATTCAAAAAAAACCTATGCGGCATAGGCCACCTTTTTTGCTGCGTTCACGATATCGTTGATCTGCGGCACCGCGAGCTTTTCGAGGTTCGCGGCGTAAGGCATCGGCACATCCGCGCCATAAACGCGCAGCACCGGCGCATCGAGGTCATCGAAACAGCTTTCCATCATAACCGCCGCCATTTCCGCGCCCATACCGGCGTAGGGCCAGCCTTCCTCGACGGAGACAAGGCGGTTGGTTTTCTTGACACTGTTCGCAATCGTCTCGACATCGAGCGGGCGGATGGTGCGGAGGTTGATGACTTCCGCGCTGATACCCTGTTCGGCCAGTTTCTCTGCCGCCTGCAGCGCCACGCCGACCATGCGCGAGAAAGCGGTGATCGTCACATGCTCGCCCACGCGCTCGACTTTCGCCTTGCCGATCGGCAGCACGAATTCAGAGTCGGTCGGCACATCGAAGGTCTGGCCGTACATCATTTCATTCTCAAGGAACACAACCGGGTTCGGGTCGCGGATCGCGGCCTTCAGCAAGCCCTTGCAATCAGCGCCGGACCACGGCGCGACAACTTTCAGCCCCGGCACATGACCGTACCAGCTGGCGAAACATTGCGAGTGCTGCGCGCCCACGCGCGACGCCGGGCCGTTCGGACCGCGGAAGACGATGGGACAGCCAAGCTGCCCGCCCGCCATGTATAATGTTTTGGCAGCGGAGTTGACGATATGGTCTATCGCCTGCAGCGCAAAATTCCACGTCATGAATTCGACAACCGGCTTCAGGCCCGCAAAAGCCGCGCCAACGCCAAGCCCCGCAAAACCGTATTCTGTGATTGGCGTGTCGATCACGCGCTTGTCGCCAAATTCCTGCAGCAGGCCCTGCGTCACCTTGTAAGCGCCCTGATATTCGGCGACTTCCTCGCCCATGACGAAGACCTCGCCGTCACGACGCATTTCTTCCGCCATCGCATCGCGCAGCGCGTCACGGACGGTGATGGTGGTGACATTCTTGAAAAATTTCTCTTCGTCGATATCGACGATGGATTGCACGGGCTGCGCGGCATGTACAGGCGCTGCGACCTCGGGACGGCACGAAGGCGCTGCCATGTCCGAAACCGGTTTCGGCTTGTTCGCGGGGGCGGCTTCCTTGACGGCGCTTTCGCCTTCTTCCAGTAACACGGCGATCGGCGTGTTGACGGCCACGCCTTCCGTTCCGGCGGCGACGAGGATTTTGCCGATCACGCCTTCATCAACGGCCTCGACTTCCATCGTCGCCTTGTCGGTCTCGATCTCGGCGATGACCTGCCCGGCCTTGACCTTGTCGCCCTCTTTTTTCAGCCACTTGGTCAGCTTGCCTTCCGTCATGGTCGGCGAGAGCGCGGGCATCAGGATTTGAATGGACATTTATACAGCCTCCGGGATATTTTTGCGCGAAGTTACGAAGGTACGAAGATTTGGCACAAACCTCTTGATACCGTCCTTAATCAAAGGAACATTGAAATTAACTAAAAAACCGAGAGGAAGGCCTGACATTTTTAAATAAGAATATATCTGCGACTCATGGACAGGATGTAATTTCTCCACAGCTTTTAACTCAAGAATAATCCGGTTTTCAACGACCATATCCAAACGGAAATCGGAAGAAACCGCCGTCCCTTTGTATATGACTTTCATCGGGAATTGCCTTTCAAAGGCAATTCCCCTTTCTGCCAGTTCAAGACACAGGCAATCCTCATATATCTTTTCAAGATATCCCGCGCCCAAATTCTTATGCACCTGGAAAATACAATCGACAACCTTGCGCGACAGCAAATCTGTCACATCAGAAACATCGTCGTATTTATTCAGAACAGTCATTAATGGTCTTCTCTTCTTCGTACCTTTGTAACTTCGCGCAAAATATCCTACAATAAAACATCCGTCCACAGCTCGGCCGGATCGGGTTCGGGGCTTTGCTGGGCGAATTCGGCGGCGGCGTTGACGATTTCCTTGATCTCTTTATCGACCGCCTTGAAAGACTCCTCGGTGAGCTTGCCGCTGTCGAGGATGAGCTTGCGAATATGGTCGATCGGGTCGTGATGCTCGCGCATTTCCTCGACCTCCTCCTTGGTGCGGTATTTGCCGGGGTCTGACATCGAGTGGCCGCGGTAACGATAGGTCATCACTTCCAAAATCATCGGCCCCTTGCCGCCGCGCACATGCTCGACGGCCTTCAGCGCCGCCGCGCGCACCGCCAGCACGCTCATGCCGTCGACTTTTTCAGCCGGGATAGCATAGCCCTCGCCGCGCTTGGAAAGGTCGCCCGCCGCGTGGCGCTTCTGGCTGGTGCCCATGCTGTATTTGTTGTTCTCGATGACGAAGATGATCGGCAGCTTCCACAGGGAGGCCATGTTGTAGGCCTCGTAAATCTGTCCCTGGTTCGCGGCGCCATCGCCATAATAAGCCGTGGTGATGCCGCCATCCTCGCGGTATTTGTGGGCGAAGGCCAAACCAGCGCCCAGAGGCGCGGTCGCGCCGACGATGCCGTGGCCGCCGTAGAAGTTCTTGTCGCGGCTGAACATGTGCATCGAGCCGCCCTTGCCGCGCGAATAACCGCCGCTGCGGCCCGTCAGTTCCGCCATCACGCCGTCCGGCGCCATGCCGCAGGCGAGCATATGGCCGTGGTCGCGGTAGGCCGTGATCACCGAATCCTTTGGCTCAAGCGCGGACTGGATGCCGACAACCACCGCTTCCTGTCCGATATAGAGGTGGCAGAAACCGCCGATCAGGCCCATACCGTAGAGCTGTCCCGCTTTTTCCTCGAAGCGGCGGATCAGCAACATATCCTTATAATACTGGAGCATGTGCTCCGGTGTTGCGATATTGGTTGATGCTGTCACTGTTTGCAATTTTGTCCTGCCATGGGATGCCGCGTTCGCCAAAGTGTCCTCTCCGCCATTGAAAATTGAGTCCTCTTAGTTAAGCGACTAGAGGTTTTTTTGCAACATAACTTTAAGTTATCATAACGTTATTTTTCGAGGAGCTCTTTTTGCTGCGGTGCAGCAAATCCCAGAACCGCCCGTGCCCGCTCATCCAGCATATCAAGACTGAGGCTGCCGGGACGGAGCAGCTTGACGCGGTTTTCGAGGGCGATGCGGTCGGCGAGCAGATGGTCGTATTTTTCCTGCGTTTCCACGAGCTTCTGGTCCACCCCGCGCAGGGCAAAATAGCCCATATCACCATGCAGCAGGTGAAAGCCGAAATAGACGCAAAGCCCCGAACTCAGCAGGGTTGCCAGTTTTTGTGAAATCAGATTACGATTGTTTTTAGGCAACACCTTCATATCCCTATGGAATCACAGAGGATATGCGGCGTCAATATAAAATTGACAGAACGCACTGAAATGTTAGATTCCGCCTATCATTTAAAAGGAAAAAGCACATGACTGTCCAGCACCATATCCCGCTTCAGAACTTCGAAATCGGCAATGACCTGCCCTTCGTCCTGCTGGCGGGCCCCTGCGCGATGGAGAGCAAGGACCATGCCTTCGATATGGCCGGGGCGCTCAAGGAAATGACGCAGAAGCTGGGCATTTCGCTCATCTACAAATCCTCCTTCGACAAGGCCAACCGCACCTCGCTCAAGGGCGGGCGCGGCATCGGGATTGAGAAGGGCATGGCGGTGTTCGAGGAACTGCGCAAGAAAACCGGCCTGCCGATTGTGACGGACGTGCATACACCCGAACAATGCGCCGAAGTCGCCAAAATCGTCGATGTGCTGCAGATCCCCGCCTTCCTCTGCCGCCAGACCGACCTGCTGGTCGCTGCCGCCCAGACCGGCAAAATCATCAACGTCAAAAAAGGCCAGTTCCTCGCGCCTTGGGACATGAAAAACGTCGCCCTCAAAGTGACCGAGAGCGGCAACCCGAACGTGATGCTGTGCGAACGCGGCGTGACCTTCGGCTACAACACGCTGGTCAACGACATGCGCGCCCTGCCGATCATGGCGGAAATGGGCCACCCGGTCGTGTTCGATGCAACCCACTCCGTGCAGCAGCCCGGCGGCAACGGCACGACGACAGGCGGCGACCGCCGCATGGTGCCTTTCCTCGCCCGCGCCGCCATCGCAGTCGGCGTAGCGGCTGTCTTCATGGAAACCCACCAGGACCCCGATAAGGCTCCGTCAGATGGCCCGAACATGGTAAAGCTGAAAGACATGCCCGCCCTGCTGGAGCAGTTGGTTTCCATCGACCGGCTGATCAAGCCGGAAGCTTATGCGGCACGGAAGACGCGGGCGGCTTAACCACCACGCGTCAGCAAATAGATCCCCGTAAAAATACCCACGATCAGGAACATCTTCAGTTTCAGTTCCCGGTCCATGACGAAAGTCTCGTAGTGTTCCGGGATGCGGTGGCCTAATACGGCGGCGAGCAGGAATGAGAAGAACGGCTGTATGCCCGACAACGCCGCCACATGCCCCGTCGAGGGCGCTATCTTGAAGGCATAGGTGAGCGAGGCCAGCGCCAGAAAAGCGCAGGCGCCCGAGCTTGCCGCCAGCAGAAGGGTTTTGCCTGACGTGGCGATATAAGTCTCGATAATTTCCACCCGGGCGGGCTTGAACGCGGCCAGCATCACGAAGCCGATAAACGACTGGCCGAGCGTATAATAAAAAGTAACCGTCCACGCATTCTCCGCCACCGAGGCGCTCTTGATGCAGAACTGCTGCATGGCGAAGATAAAAGCCGAACAGCACATCAGCGCGAGGATATTCGTCTTGACCTCGCCGTGCTTGAAATCCCACGAGAAAGCAAAGCCGCAGGCGATGACAATCCCCGCCCCCGCCATCTGCACGAGGCTCATATGCTCATGGCGGAGCGTCAGCGCGAAGATGGTCAGGAAAACCGGCGTCAGCTCGAAATAGGGCACGATGTTATACGCCTCTTCCAGCTGCAGGCCTTTATAATAGGGCAGCATGCCAACCGTATAAGCCGCAAGCGCAGCCACGACCCAGAGGAACAGCGTCCCCGACCAGTGGATATCGCCAGAGAGAAACCCCGCCAGCAGCGCAAATGGGAAATAGGTGCACATCTGCAGGATCAGGACGGTCATCACCTTATGGCGCATATGGGCGCGCGACAGCACCTGATCCAGCACGCCGCACCCCGACCACAAAAACCGCGACGCCAGCGCGAAAAAGACCCACATGTAAACCCAAACCCCTATAAAACGGCCTGCCCCCTCTCCCTCTGGGAGAGGGCCGGGGTGAGGGTACTTTGTGCCGCAAGCGAAGTGATAGTACCCTCATCCTAACCTTCTCCCAAAGGGAGAAGGAACGCGGAGAAAACCAGTCTATCGCAGTATAGCATGTATCCGGCTATTCTCTGAACGATTTGGTTAAACTTCCGAAAGCTTTTTACTGAACAACGTCGCCAGAAACAAGACGAACAATAAACAGGATAGCACGCCAATAGCCCACTGGTCGCCCAGATACTGCAGCAGCGTGCCGGTAATGAAGAAGCCGAAGGAATGGGCGCCGAGCACAAGCAGCCGCGTCAGGCTGACCACCCTGCCCCTGATCCGGTCAGGAATAATCTTGGCGGAATAAGAACCGGTGGTTGTGTGCTGCAGAGGTTCCGCCGCGTAAAGGAGGACCGTGACTGCCGCCAGAAGAAAATTATTTGCGGCGAAAGCATAGAGGCCGAAAATCAGGAAGTTGTAGAGGGCTATGCCTGTCAGCAGCTGTTTCATCTTGAAGCGGTGATAAATCTTTGCGGAGATCAGCGAACCAAAAAGGCTCCCGCCCGCGCCGGCCGCGAAGATAAAGCCGATGAACAGAGGCGAGGCGTGATGTTCTTTCGCGAGAACAATGATCACGAGGTAAACCCCTGAAGTGAGAAGGACGCGCCCCGCCGTCAGAAGGTTCAGGAAGAAAAGCAACGGCTGCTGCCAGTACCAGACAAGCGCCTCTTTTATTTCGTGGTGCATTGCTTTTCGTTCAGTGGGCGCATCCGGGCCCAGCGATACTGTTATAAAGAAAATCGAGAACGCATTGATAAAATACGAGAGGGCATCGGCGAGGAAGGCGAGAAACGCTCCCGCCGCCTGATAAAGAAACCCGCCTAAAGGCGGCCCTGAAAGGGTTGCAATACTTTCGGCGACGCCGAATTGCGCGGAGACAGCGGGAAATTGTTCTTTCGGGGCGATCCGCGTGGCCGAAGCAATCCGCCCCAGATTTGCAAACACAAAGAACGAGCCCTCGATGGCGCCCGTTATATACAACTGAATGACGGAGAGCTTGTGAAGCGCGAGCGCCAGCGCAATGCTTCCCATGGCGAGGCCGCTGCCGAGATTGGCCACGAACATGACGGTTCTTCTGTCCCACCTGTCAATAAGCGTGCCTGCGGGAATGGCCCAGAAAACATAAGCGAGCCCGCGTATGGCGGCCACGCGCCCGGCCTGCGCGGGTGAACCCGTGAGCGCAAGAACAACGAGCGGAAGCGCAATGCCCGAAACTTCCGTCCCCATCCACGAAACAAGCTGCCCGTACCATAGCAGCATGAAGTTGCGCTGCTTCCACAGAGGTTTGGTCAATTGCGCTTGTTCCATCAGTTTCGCGCTCCCTTAAATCAAGCTATCACGGCACAACATATTATATATTCTTCTATAATAACAATAACTTATACACACCCATATTGACGCGTATAGTTAATGCGCATATACTATAGATATATGGAGAAAATTATCATGGAAACACCTCAGGAACACGATACAAAGCGCCGCCCCGTCAACCTGACAATACGCGCCGATATTTTGCGCGAAGCAAAGGCGCTCAAGCTGAACGCCTCGCAATCGGCAGAAATGGGCATCCTCGCGGCCATCAAAAAAGCGCGCGAGGAGCTATGGCTTAAAGAAAACGTCAAGGCGCTTCAGGCCCACAACGAGCGGATAGAAAAAACCGGACCTTTGCTCACGCCACCGTGGAGCCGCGATTAATGGCGCGGTTCGATGTTTATAAATATTCCGCAGCCATTCCTTATCTGGTCGATGTACAGGCCAACCTTCTCTCCGACCTGAAAACCCGCGTCGTCATCCCGCTATTGTCTCACACGCAAGCGAAGAAAGAAGTTCTGCCACGCCTCAAACCCATCATCAAGATTCATGGCAAAGATTACGTGCTGATGACGACGGATATCGGCACGCTAAAAGTTTCTGATCTCGGTACGCCCGCTGAAAACATTCAGGATCAGAGGCAAGCCATTACTGAGGCGATTGATTTTCTGATGGCGGGGTTTTAGCTTATGACTGTTATAAAGGGCACTAATACTGAGAGTGGTCGTCGCAAAATAGAAGATATGTCTTCTACTGAAGCAAGGGCAGCTATCATCCTGCATCTTTTTGATGCTTCTGTGAAAAGTTCTTTCTTAATTGGGTTTTTAATATTTCCAGCCCTATTGCTGATAAGTGGTGTGCATTTTCATCTTTCAGATATGCCCTTTCTCTTGGGCGGTCTTCCTATAATGGCATTAGGCATTGGCATTGCCGCTATTTTAGTGGGGCCTACCCTCTCCTATCCTGCCATTATGATTGGCGGAGCTCTCTGGGCTTTTATGCATCAACGCAAAATAAAAGGTGTCGGCTCATTGTTCCTTGTGGCGGCAGCAACGTCATTTCTCTATGGCGAGATTCTTAAGTTTCCATTAAGAGATGCTTTCAGCACGTTTGGTGTCATGTTTGAATTTTTTTCCCCGCTCGGAGGGTTCCTGACCGCCATTATTGCATATCCGTCTCTGAGAGATATGGGTGCCGTTGAAGACATTGGTTCTCACAGAAAAAGTATTTTATATCTTATTATTTCCGCCATAGGAAGTCTCAGCCGTAATTTAGGTACTGTAGTAATAGCGTTGTTTGCTGTCTTTTTCGTGGCTGTCCTTATTTTTGATTTTGTGGAGACGCCTTACAAGAAAATCACGGTTGCAGGAGAAACGTTTCAACTGGCAAGAAAACATTTTCCAAGAAGAGATGATAATATTTCGAATGAAATTTTCTTTAGGCCCGTGGATATAGGAAGCCCACCTACCCGTATTGACGATTTTATGGACGAAAATTCTCCTGAGGTCATACGCATCTGGATTTTTGAAGATACGAAAGAGCATCCTCACAATTCTGGCGATATGCCTGAGCATTTAATCAAGAACAAAGAAGTATCCTCGCAAAAAATAATTGGGATGTCATACAAAGGTTCAACAGAATACACACATTACTTCCAGCTTGACGATGGAGGAGTATCTTTTTGTTCAATAATGAAGAACGGTTCTATTTCATTTTGCAGGGCTACTTTTAAGCTAGATGATAAAGTGGCCATTGAAATGGAAGTCAGGGCGAAGGACTTTTCCACGCTCACGCAGAACATCAAGAGCGTCAAACAAATACTGAATAATGCCAAGATCCCTCGCTCGCGCTCGGGATGACAGATGGGTTGCGCTAGAATTTTCTTGACTTTTCCCACCATCCATGCTTAACTAAACCCTGCACTCGCGGTGGTATCCATTCGCATCCTTGTGCGACACAAAAGACCCAGTTCTGGCTTTGCCGCCGACTGGGTCTTTTTTATTTTGGACAGATAAGGAGATGCCCCCATGCGTTTGTTTGGGTGTTCCGGGCAGGGATTGGTTCGTGCCTCTGCACCAACGATTTTTATGTCGCCTGCTTTCCAGCCGCGAAAAAATACGGACAAATGCGGATATTTACGGGCCAATGCGGGTGCGATACGGCCCGATACGGGGCGCAATCGGGCGCAATGTGGGCAGATACGGGCATGAAAAACAAGGGGAAATCCAGTCCTTGCGCCATGGCATATATCCGGCTATTCTCTGGACACATTCAGAAGCATCAAAACAGGAGAGAACAATGACCGCCATTATTGACATTATCGGACGTGAAATTCTGGACAGCCGCGGCAACCCAACGGTTGAAGTCGATGTGGTGCTGGAGAGCGGCGTTGTGGGCCGCGCGGCCGTTCCCTCGGGCGCGTCCACCGGCGCGCACGAAGCGGTCGAGCGCCGCGATGGCGACAAGAAACGTTTCGGCGGCAAAGGCGTACTCGATGCCGTTGAATCCATCAACACGGAAATTTTCGACACGCTCGCAGGCATGGACGCAACCGAACAATCCCTCGTCGACGCCATGCTGATCGAGCTCGACGGCACGCCCAACAAGAGCCGCCTCGGCGCGAACGCCATCCTCGGCGTCAGCCTTGCGACCGCGCATGCAGCCGCCAACGCCCTGAACCAGCCGCTCTACCGCTACGTCGGCGGAGTCAGCGCGCACCTGCTGCCCACCCCGATGATGAACATCATCAACGGCGGCGCGCATGCCGACAACACCATCGACTTCCAGGAATTCATGATCCTGCCCGTCAAGGCGGAATGCGTGGCCGACAGCGTCCGCATGGGCTCCGAAGTTTTTCACGCGCTCAAGAAAATCCTGCATGACGAAGGCATGAACACCGCCGTCGGCGACGAAGGCGGCTTTGCGCCGAACCTGAAGAACCCTGAACAGGCGCTCGCCTATATCGAGAAGGCCATCACCGCCGCCGGTTACAAATCCGGCGTTGATGTCATGCTCGGCCTTGATGTCGCCGCAACCGAGTTCTACAAAAAAGGCAAATACGACCTCGAAGGCGAAGGC
>Ga0206948_1074_pt1 | contig 27854 bp, 13 predicted proteins | sample Alteio_BWOrgHeat_FD_153236 | JGI IMG/M metagenome (GOLD analysis project Ga0206948, IMG submission 153236) | Enriched cells from forest soil in Barre Woods Harvard Forest LTER site, Petersham, Massachusetts, United States -... | ecosystem: Environmental > Terrestrial > Soil > Temperate forest > O... | reverse complement strand
GCTCACTTTCAATGTGGTTGTTCCGCCAAAAGTATTGTCACCGTTCAAAAAGCAACTCATCGAGAAACAGCGATAACGAGGAATGCCCGTGTCCTTGCCGCCCACGCCCGCCTGGATGTCCTGCTTGTCCGCCGAACAATGATAAACTCCCAGGGAATTGATGAAGGAATACAAAGTTCCCGATGTGATATTGGTTTTATCGGAGTCGTAGTTCGCATTGCCGACCACCCAGCTCCCGGGCAGGCTCCGCGCCACACCGCTGGAACCGGACCAGTCGTTTGCCGGCAGCACATCCGTGTTGTCACCAGCGTACATGATCCAGGCTGTGACCATTTGCTTCTGGCTGCTGATGCAATAGGCCGTGTTCGCCTTTTGCTTCGCTTTACTCAATGCCGGCAGCAGCATGGCGGCCAGGATGGCGATGATCGCTATGACAACTAACAATTCAATCAGGGTAAATCCGCGACGCGACGATGGAGCAGCGTTGCTGCACAGGTGTTGACAAGACTTCATATGGATACGAAAACTGTCTCATAAGTCTTTTTTCCTGTCTTGTAGCCTTATGTGGCTACACCTCACTCTGGGTCAAAAATTCAAGAAATGCGTAGCACGTCCAGCGCCGAAAAAAGCCATGAGTTCGGTTGCAAAAACCCTGCAACCTGTACACTCAGATTTCAAGCAATGTTCGCCTTCTGTAGCCGTTTATGGCTACATGCAAGTCTCCTTATTCAAAGCTATTGTGAGTCGTAATATGCTTCCACCTCGTTTGCCTCATTCACGGTTTTCGCCTGCCGTGATGTTGGCCAGTTTTGGTCTTTTGGCGTTCTTGCACTTGTCCGCCATCACTGTTAATGCCGGCACCATCACCATTAACGCCGCCCAGCCGGGCAACAATTTGAAAAAGGCCGGTCTCGGCAGTTTGTTCGGCATCGTCACGAACAATATTGGTGCCTGGAAATATTACATGACCAATTCCTTTTTGTTCGTGTCAGAACATCAGAACCGCATTGGAGAAGGCACCACTATTCCCTCCGGCTCCACCGCTGTGGCACCCGTGATCCGCGGCACTAAAATCAAGATGATGTGCCGCTTCGGAGATCTTTGTTATGGCTGGGCTCCCTACACTTGGCCCGGGCTCAATCCTACCTGGCTCGCGCCCAATACCTCCCATTCATGGCTGGAACAAGTCACCAACGCCGTCTTGGATATCAAAAACAATTATCAAGATGTCGTCTACGCCATCGCCATCTTCAACGAGCCTGAAGATGAACTGGTGAACAGCAATTTTTTCAACGACCCCAACATCCCCGGCTCCACGCAGGCGCAGCGCATGAACTATGTCTGGACACAGACTTACAAGGCCATCCGCTCCATGTCTGCCGGCATCAAGATCATGGGGCCGAACTACGAGGATTATCGCCCGCAATATTTCGCCAGCCACGCCACCCTCATGCACGATTTCATGACCAATGCCATCGCCACTGGCACCGTGCCGGATATCATCGGCTGGCATAATCTTAACGCCAATCCCATCGCGCCCGGCGATGTTGGCAGTGCGCTGGCGATCTATCGCACATTGGAAACATCGCTCGGCGTTCCCGGCGCGCCGCTGCCTGTCTCGATTGAGGAATTTGGTGTAAACAACGGAGCTTTTGAAGGCATTCCCGGCCAGATGATCCCCTATTGGGCGGAGTTTGAACGCGATGGCATTGATTTCGGTGACATGGGCATTTACGAAAACGGCGGTGACCTTGGCAACACCATGCGTTATACCGCTTGGGATACCAATCCCGTGCCCAACGCTGGCTGGATCATGATGAATTGGTATTTACAGATGCAGGGCAAATATCTTCCCGTGACCGCTGGCGGTTCGGATGGCGTCGCCAGTTGGAATTCCACGAATAAAACGCTGACCATCCTTCTCGGCGGCAGGGACGGCGATACCACCGTACAGGTCAATGGCCTCGGCAATCTCGGTCTCGGCAACACCGTTCGTGCGCGGCTCGATATGGCTTCCTGGACCACCAACAGCAACGTGGCAAACACCAGTATCGCTCTCGGTGGCGATCCGCAAACCGGCGGTTACAATCTATATGACAGCAATTTCAACCTGGACGGCAATGGCAATCTTGCCATTCCCGTGAATGCCGTGGAAGGCATCTATAATGGCTATCGCCTTCTCGTCACTGCATCGAATAGTCCCGATGTCTACCCCACCAAGTACGAAGCCGAAAATGCCACCGTCAATCATGCCATCTATTACACATCACCTCAGGCCTCAGGCGGCGCTTACATCGGCGGCATCAATTACACGGACAGCTTTGTATGTTTCCACGTTACCGTCCCCACCAACGGTCTTTATAATATGTTCGTTCGTTACGCCGCAGCCGCATCGTACGGTCCGGCTTCTCACTACGTCACTGTGAATGGCCAGAGCCAGGGTATCCTCAATTATCCTTCCACTTCCAATTGGACATCTGTCGAGGAACGCTCCACCAGCTACCTCGTCTCTCTCGTCCAGGGCATGAACGACATCATGCTGTCCCGCGCCACCAATTATGCGGAACTGGACTACATTGACGTCCGGCCCAATACCCATCGTTATGATGCGGAACTTGCCACCAATAATGATGTCAGTCTCGGTTCCTTCAACAGCGATAGCCTGAAAAACTCCGCCGGCGGCATCAACAACGCCGATAGTTACGTCCAGTTCGCAGTCGTAGCGCCCACCGCTGGCAACTATGTTTTGACCGCTGCGTATGCCGATGGCCTCAGCAGTTCCTCCACTCATATCGTCACCGTCAATGGCACAGTCGTCGGCAGTTTATCATATGTACCGACGGGCGGCTGGTTCGGCGGTGGCTGGCTGAGCGGCGCCAATCCCGAGGCAGTTCGACGTTTCAGCTCTCTTACCATCGGCCTGAACACCGGCCTGAATTTTGTTCAACTGGGCAAAGGCAATAATTACGCCGAACTTGATTATATCACCATCAACTCATTGTTCAGCACCACACCCCCGATTCCCACCTTGGGCTTGGCCCGCACCGGCAACAATGCACTGCTGTCATGGACCACCAATGCCCTTGGCTATTCTTTGCAACAGGCCAGTGACCTGACCATTGGTAATTGGACTACCATCGCCAACCCTGCCGTCGCTGGCAGCGTCACTCCGGTAGGCAACCAAAACCAGGTTGCCGTCCCCATGAATACCTCCAACACTTTCTTCCGTCTCTACCCCTGACAACTTAAGGCTTCTCACCCAAACCAGCCGTCCGCGACCAGCCATTACTTCCGCCAGACACATCAACCGCCTGTAGCCACTCAAGGCTACAAGACAGTGCTGATTCTTTCTGCGAATTTAGAGCGACCATGTGCATCTCTGTTAATCTGGCTGGGATTGTCGATTGGCGAAACCACCGAACCATGCACATGCGTAATGAACCTAATATTGTACCCAATTTAGTATGCTTTTTTTATCACGTTTGAAGGTTGTGCTGGGAACTGTAGCTGTTTGGGCCGCTTCCTGGTCATCACCCGCCGAAGATCTGCGGGCGCCGTCCGTGCCACTTGTTGCCTGCGATCCTTATTTCAGCATCTGGTCGCCAGCCGACAAACTTACGGATGCCGATACGGTTCACTGGACCGGGCGTCAGCAAGCATTGACCAGCCTCGTGCGCATCGATGGCAAGACCTTACGCCTGCTTGGTACCCAGCCCGCATCCGTGACGGCCATGCCTCAACTCACTACCAAGATTTATCCCACGCGCACCGTCTGTACTTTCGGTGGCGAAGGGGTCCGCCTTACCGTCACTTTCACCACGCCTGCCCTGCCGCAGGATCTCATGATATATTCCCGCCCGGTCACCTATCTCACTTGGGAGGCAACCAGTACTGACGGTAACAAACACAATATTCAAGTTTACCTCGATGCTTCTTCCCGTATTGCTGTCAATGAACCTTCTCAACCAGTTGTTTGGTCTCGCCCAGGCATGGCTGGGTTAAATGTCCTCCGTGTCGGTTCACAGGAACAATCCGTACTGCGCCGCGCTGGAGATAACGTGCGCATTGATTGGGGTTGCTTCTATCTCGCTACGGAGAAAAAACAGGCTTCCACCACTGTCATCGGCGATGCCACCGTGTGCCGTACCGCTTTTCTAAATGGTGGCGCGCTGACCGGAACCCCGGACACTGCGCAAGCAGGCGCACCAGCCGAAAGCGCTCCTGTCCTCGCCTGCGCCATCACTCTGCCTGAAGTCACCAGCGCCAAGACTTCCAGCGCCATGGTCCTGCTTGCTTATGATGACGAATATTCCATCCAGTATTTTGGTCAAAAGCTCCGTCCATACTGGCGGCGGACCGGCGCCAACGCCACGGACTTGCTCAAGTTGTCCTTCAACGATTACGAACGCTTGCGCGTCGCCTGTGAAAAATTCGATACCTCTCTTTTAAGCGATGCCACCGCCGCTGGTGGTGAGGATTACGCCCAAATCTGCGCGCTTGCCTACCGTCAGTGCGTGGCCGCTTGCAAACTCGTGGCCGATCCTAATGGCCAGCCACTTCTGTTCCCCAAGGAAAATTTTAGCAATGGTTGTATCGGTACTGTGGACATACTTTATCCGATGGCTCCGCAATTTCTTCTGCTCAGTCCCTCACTAACACGCGCCATGCTGGAACCGGTTCTCGACTATGCCAGCTCCTCGCGCTGGAAATTTCCTTTTGCCCCGCACGATCTTGGCACCTACCCGCACGCCGATGGCCAAGTCTACGGCGGCGGCGAACATTCGGACAAAAATCAGATGCCCGTCGAAGAAAGCGGTGACTTGCTCATCCTCGTTGCCGCTCTTTCGCAGGCCGAAGGCAACGCCGATTACGCCGCGCATTTTTGGCCCGCACTTGAAAAATGGGCTGAATATCTCAAAGCCAAGGGCTTCGACCCCGAAAACCAGCTTTGCACCGACGACTTTGCCGGCCATCTCGCGCACAACGTCAACCTCTCCGCCAAGGCCATCATTGCGCTGGGCGCATTCGGTAATCTCTGCGAATTGCGTGGCAATTCTGCCAAGGCCAAAGACTATCACCAACTCGCTGCCAGCCTTGCCGACCGTTGGACACGCGAAGCCACGGATCATGACCACACTTTGCTCGCCTTTGACCGTCCAGGCACTTGGAGCCAGAAATATAATCTCGTCTGGGACCGCTTGCTGGGCTTGAACCTTTTTTCCGCCGATGTTCTCCAACATGAAGTGGCTTTTTACAAAGCTCATCAGCACGCTTATGGCCTGCCGCTCGACAGCCGCGAAGATTACACCAAACTCGATTGGACCATCTGGACCGCTTCTCTCACGCAAAACCGTGCGGATTTTGAATCCTTTACCACGCCAATCCTCCATTTTTTGAATCAAACCCCCAATCGCGTCCCCATGTCTGACTGGTTCATGACTGCGGATGCCCGGCAAAAAGGTTTTCAAGCCCGCTCTGTCGTGGGCGGCGTTTTCCTGCCTCTATTGTATGAAAAGCCCGTTTGGCAAAAATGGACTTCCGTCGACACTGCACACACCTCGGATTGGGCGCCCTTGCCTGAAATGATCACACTCGTCCCCGCCGCTGATCAACACGCTGCCACATGGAAATTCACCACCACCGCACCTGCTTTCAATTGGTCGGCCACTGGTTTCGATGATTCCAACTGGGCCACCGGCCCCTCAGGTTTTGGCCACAATGCGTCTCGTAGCGTCAGCGTGGGCACAGATTGGAATACCAGCGATATCTGGTTGCGTCGCGAAGTGGAATTGCCCGAAAAAATTGATGGCCATCCCGCCCTCTGGCTTTTTCACGATGACGATGCCGAAGTCTACGTCAACGGAACGCTCGTGTTGAAATCCACCGGCTGGCTGGATGGTTACACCTTGTTTGCCCCGGAATCCGCTTCCGCGTTCAAGCCCGGCAAGAACCTGCTGGCTGTGCATTGCCATCAAAATTTCGGCGGACAGTTCATCGATCTCGGCATCGTTTGCATCAAAACCTCACCCGCTCCCATGCCCGCGAGCGCTCAGCGCACCCAGGCCAGTCTGCGATGAAACGTTTTTTGAAAATACGACCTCGTCGTTCTCAGAAATACTTTGCCAGCCGGCTTGTTGACGATGCCACGCCGGTTTACATACTTTCAGATATTAGCGCTTTGAATTTTTACCAAAAATGAACCACGCCACACGTTTCTCCTGTCTCACCGCTTTGTTCGTCTCTCTTTCGACGTTCGGCGCAGACCGCTTTGACATTGTCGACCGTCCTGATCTTTCGACAACCAACCGTTTTTACCCGGGCAATCGTGCACCCCTTGAACCCTCCAGTTTTCTGGCTCTGCCGCCCTCGGCTGTCCAGCCGCGCGGCTGGCTGCAGGAGTTTCTCAACCGCCAGCGGGATGGTCTCTGCGGCAATCTCGGGGAGATCAGCATCTGGCTGCAAAAAGACAACAACGCCTGGCTTAGCAAGGATGGTAAAGGTAAATACGGTTGGGAAGAAGTGCCCTACTGGCTCCGCGGTTACATCCAGCTCGGCTATACCTTGAATGACCCAAAAATCATTGCTGAAAGCAAAATTTGGATCGAAGGCGCCATCAACAGCCAGCGCCCCGATGGCGATTTCGGTCCGGACCAAAAATTCGACGATGATGGCTCGCGCGATTTCTGGGCCAACATGCTCATGTTGTACTGCCTGCAAACCTGGTATGAGCAGACCCAGGATGCCCGCGTGCTGGATTTGATGACCAAATATTTTCACTTCCAGTTGACCGTTCCAGACGACAAATTTTTGACGCACTACTGGCAAAAAATGCGCGGCGGAGACAACCTCTACAGCGTCTATTGGCTCTATAACCGCACCGGCGACTACGAATTGCTTAAGCTCGCCGATAAAATCCATCGTTGCACCGCCAATTGGGAATTACAGGATAACCTGCCCAACTGGCACAACGTGAACATCGCGCAATGTTTCCGTGAACCAGCCACTCATTACCTGCAAACTCACGATGATGCCGAATTGCAGGACACCTATGCCGATTTTCAAGAGGTCCGCAAACGCTACGGTCAGGTGCCTGGCGGAATGTTCGGTGGCGATGAAAACTGCCGGTCAGGTCACACTGATCCGCATCAGGCCGTCGAAACCTGCGGCATGGTGGAACAGATGCTGTCCGATGAAATGCTCGTGCAGATCAGCGGCGACCCGTTTTGGGCCGATCAATGCGAAAACGTCGCTTTCAATTCTTATCCCGCCGCTGTGCTGCCGGATTTTCGCGGCCTGCGCTACCTGACCGCGCCAAACATGGTCGTCAGCGATGCGAAAAATCATTCTCCCGGGCTCCAAAACGAAGGTCCATTCCTGATGATGAACCCGTTCAGTTCGCGCTGCTGCCAGCATAATCACTCCATGGGCTGGCCGTATTTCGCCAAAAACCTCTGGCTTGCCACCCCCGACAACGGTTTGTGTGCCGCCGTCTATTCTGCCAGTGAAGTCACAGCGCAAGTTGGTGATGGCACAGAAGTCCATGTCACGGAAGAAACCCATTATCCTTTCGCGGAAAAGATCCGCTTCAAGATCAATCTGCACGGTTCGACTGATTTTCCTTTTTATCTTCGCATCCCGGCCTGGTGCCAGAGTGCGAAGCTCTCCGTGAATGGCAAAGCCAGCCCGGCCCAGCTCATCGCCGGAAAGTATGTCCGTACCCAGCGCACTTGGAAAAATGGCGATGTCGTCACGCTGGAGCTTCCCATGCAGATTTCCGTGGAACAATGGACTGCCAATCATGACAGTGTAAGTATCAACTACGGTCCCCTGACCTTCTCGCTCAAGATTGGAGAACGCTTTGAACGCCGTGACGCCGCCAAGGCCGCCATCTTTGATTCCGGCTGGCAAAAAGATGCCGACCCGTCCAAATGGCCCGCGTTTGAGATCTTCCCGACAACCGCATGGAACTACGGTCTTGTTTTCGACTCCACTCACCCGGAAAAATCATTTTCCATCAAACACAGCGCTTGGCCCAAGGATGACTTCCCGTTCACGCCGGATAGCGCACCCATTCAGATCGTGGCTCACGCCCGCCAAATTCCTGAATGGACACTCGACAAGAACGAGCTGTGCGGCGCTTTACAAGCCAGCCCGGTGGCCAGCAGTCAGCCACTGGAAAAGGTGACTCTTATTCCAATGGGCGCCGCGCGCTTGCGCGTTTCGGCGTTCCCGGTGGTCGGTGATGACGCTTCGGCGCATCACTGGACTCTGGCAAGGTGAGTGACGCGGGCGCAAGCTGGACGGATTTGCCCCCGGCTGGCAAGCTGTCTTCATTCACCAAGAATTTATGCGCGCCGTTTCCCGCAAGATGTTGTTTTGGTTGCTGGCTGGGTGCGCCTTGCTGCCGGCTACTCCCGCGCATTGTGAATGGAAACCCGCTCAAGCGCCGCTCATGACCCGCTGGGCGGCGGACGTGAATCCTACGAATGCCTTGCCGGAATATCCCCGTCCTCAGCTCATCCGGGATGATTGGATGAATCTGAATGGCTTATGGGACTACATCATCACACCAGATTCTATTGATGCACCCGGCCCCTTCACCGCCCAAATTCTGGTCCCGTTTCCCGTGGAATCCGCGCTCTCCGGCGTGATGACCCGCTTCGATGAACACAGCCGCCTTTGGTATCATCGCCAGTTTGTCATCCCTGATTCTTGGACCGGTCGACGGGTGCGTTTGCACTTTGGCGCCGTGGATTGGGAATGTCATGTGCAAGTCAATGGCCAAAACATCGGTCTGCACCAAGGTGGCTATGATCCCTTCACTTTTGACATCACCGATGCGTTGCGCCAGGGCACGAATGATATCGTCGTCATGGTGATGGACCCCACGGAAGGCGATCAGCCACGCGGCAAACAGGTGCGCCAGCCGGGAAATATTTTTTATACTCCCACTTCTGGCATCTGGCAGACCGTCTGGCTTGAACCAGTCGCACCGACCTGCATAGACTCCTTGCACCTCGTGCCGGATTTGTCAGCGGGTGGCCTGCACCTCACCGCCAGTGTCGGCAGTCTCACGGATAATCTGACCATGGAAGCCGTCGCCAGTTCTAATGGCGTGGAGATCGCCCGCATTGAAGGCGCACCGAATAAAACCTTGTTGCTCGCTGTGCCACACGCGCATTTATGGTCGCCCGACGATCCGTTCCTCTATGATCTGGAAGTGGTTTTGAAACAAGACGGTCACCCTGTGGATCGCGTGCGCAGCTATTTCGGTATGCGGGATGTCTCGTTGCAAAAGGATTCCCAAGGCATGGCTCGCATTGCTCTAAATAGCCGGTCCCTCTTCCAGATTGGTGCGCTCGACCAGGGATTCTGGCCGGATGGTCTTTACACAGCGCCCACCGAGGCTGCCATGCGTTACGATCTCGAATTTCTCAAACGCGCCGGCTTCAATCTCGTTCGCAAACACGTCAAAATAGAACCTCAACGCTGGTATTATTTGTGCGATAAACTAGGCCTGCTGGTCTGGCAGGACATGCCCAGCGCGAACAATCTCACCGCCGCTGGCCGGCAACAGTTTGAGATCGAGCTCCGCCGCATGATTGAGAATCTCGGCAACCATCCCGCCGTCGTCCAATGGGTTGTCTTCAATGAAGGTTGGGGTCAGTTCGATACCGAGCGCCTCGTCGCCAGTGTCAAAGAAGCCGATCCTTCGCGCCTTGTGGATAACGCCAGCGGCTGGACTGACATGCGCGTGGGCGATGTTGTCGATGTCCACAGTTATCCCGAACCACGTGGCGTGGAACGGGACGCCGAACGCGCCGCTGTCTTCGGTGAATTCGGCGGCATCGGCTATCGCGTGGAAAACCATAGCTGGTCGTCCAAATCCTGGGGCTATAAAAACGAAAAGGAAATTCAAGGTCTTGTTGCTTGGTATTTGCACCTTGCCAAACAGATTGCCCGCCTTCGCGACAATGCCGGCTTCAGTGCCGCCGTATACACCCAGACAACCGACGTCGAAACTGAATGCAACGGCCTGCTTACTTACGATCGCGCCATTGCCAAAATAGACCCCGAAGTCCTGCGTGCCGCCAACCGCGTCAATCCCGGTGACAGCCTGGTGAACGTGGTTCTGCCTGATGCTATCAGCGGTCAGGCTCAGTGGCGGTACACAGTGGCCACGCCCGCAAAAAACTGGATGTTGGCCGGCTTCGATGATTCATCCTGGCAGACTGGCCTCGCCGGTTTTGGTTCACCCGGCACCATGGGTGCCATGGTCCGCACTTTATGGAACACTTCTGATATCTGGTTGCGACGCGATTTTGTTCTTACCACGAATACCTTCCAACATTTGATGATTGAGATCCATCACGATGAAGACGCGGAGGTTTATATCAATGGTGTTCTGGGCACACAACAAGCAGGTTACCTCGTAGACTATCGGAACGTGGAAATGCTTCCACCAGCCAAGGAAGCCCTTCGTATCGGCACCAATACCATCGCCGTACACTGCCATCAGACCGTGGGCGGGCAATATATCGATGTGGGGCTCATCGAGCCGCCGAAATAACGTCGCATGGCAAAATTTTCTGGAATTTTCCACTGCCTGATGCTCGCCACCTTTTCGTTGGCGGTCGGACATGGCACTGCCATGGCGGCAGGAATTTCCGCTGCGGATGAGTTTGTCGCCCGCACTTGGACCAAGGCCGACGGGTTACCGCAAAATTCCATTACGGCGGTCTTGCAAACACATGATGGCTTCCTGTGGGTTGGCACACCCGGCAGCCTCTCCCGCTTTGATGGCGTTCACTTTCTTCCTGTGAATTTCCCCGGCGCCACGAATCTTCCTGTCGCCGTCAGTGATCTTTGTGAAGATCACGTCGGCAGCTTGTGGGTTGGTACCCGCCAGCAGGGATTATTTTGCCTGCAAACGAACCATATTTCTCACTTCACCAAAATAGAAGGTCTGGCGGATGACCGGGTGACCAGTCTCGCGGTGGATGGACAGGGGAAATTATGGATCGGCACCCGATTTGGGTTAAGTGTCTGGGATGGCGTCAGGTTTAATCGCTTTGGACGCGCCGATGGCCTCCCGGACGAAAATATTTCCAGTGTTTTTGTAGCGCGAGGGGGAACCGTTTGGATCACCACCCAAGGCGGCGTCTGCGTCTGGCGCAACGGGAAGTTCCAACCCTACGCCTTCGATACCGATAGCACCGGTCGCAGCCCTGAATTTCTGGGTGTCTATGAAGATCGTCAGAAAAATATCTGGGCCTATGGCGATACCTACTTGGTGAATCTTGCCGATTCGCTTGGCAACCGCCTGAATAATTTCCGGCGCGGCGACCTCTCTTCTACGCGCCTTTGGAGTTTCTGTGAAGATCGCGAAGGTCGCCTCTGGGTGGGCACCAGCGGCCAGGGCATGCTTCAGTTCACCGGTGATTCTTACGGGCCTTTCCGGCCGATCCGTGTGCGCAATGGCAAGATGCCAAATGATGTCCGCTCCATCTGTGAAGATCGTGAAGGCAATCTCTGGCTCGGGGCCGAGGATGGTGGCCTCGTGCAATTGCGTCAGGAACGGATCCGCCAGTTTGGCGCTGCTGAAGGCCTGCCCGCCGGTCCAGCCACCTGCGTGGCCGAGGATTCGGTTCATCATCTCTGGGCGGTTTTTGCGAACGGCGGATTATTCTGGGGTAATGGCGATCGCTTCGAAAGCGCCACCGGCCTCCTCAGCGCTGATTTTGTCCATTCGCTCGCGCCGGATTATTCCGGCAACGTCTGGATTGGTCTCGCCGGTTTCGGCGTCGATTGCTGGCATGACCAGCACATGGCACAATTCACCTCCGCCAACGGCCTCGGCGATGAATTCATCACCGCAGTTTGTGCCGATGGAAAAACTATCTACGCAGGCTCGCGTTCCGGCCACGTTTTTGCTCTCCATGATAACCGTTGGCAAGCCACCGCACGGGTCAACGGCAGCGTCAGTGCTCTGCTCGCACCAGGAACAAATAGATTGTTCATCGCCACCGCTTCCGGAACGGTCAGCCTCGCCACTTCCAATAATATTAGTCCCGTCATCACCACTAATCTTACTGCCGGTGCCCGCATCAGCGGCCTTTGCCTGGATGATATGAACCGTCTCTGGGCTTCCACGGAAGGGAGTGGCCTCGTCTGCAGTGCTGATCATTTCCTAAAAGCCTGGACCACCGCTGACGGTCTGCCTGACAACCAGATCTTTAGCCTCGTTTTTGATTTTGAAGATAACCTTTGGCTCACCACCGCCAAAGGCCTCTGCCGCGTGGATCGCACCCAACTAAACGCGGCCGCCATCAACGGCCGTTTTTCATCCATCACCGTCGTGCAGCCTTTTGCCAATGCTGAAATGGCCACTACTGGCTGGCCCGGCAGCCTTTGTGGTCACGATGGCTTGCTTTGGTTTGCCACTGGCCGCGGTCTCATCCGCCTCGACCCGCGCGAGCGGCACGCCCCCGCTGAAGCACCGCCAGTGTACATCGAGGCTGTCACCCTGAACGGTACTCCCCTGGCAGGATTGGATCGATTGGTGTCCACCCGCGATGGCAATCCACCTCATCCTCTAAAATTATCCACCCAGGTGCGCAGCTTTGATTTCGATTTCACCGCTCCTTGTCTCACCTCCCCGGAAAAAGCTGTGTTTCGTTACCGGCTGGAAGGCTTTGACGAAGACTGGATCGACGCCGATTCCGCCAACCGCCATGTACACTATGGCGCCATCTCCAGCGGCAAATATTGTTTCCATGTCATCGCCTGTGATGCCAACGGCGTCTGGAATACCACCGGTGCCAGTTTCGCATTCGTCGTCCCGCCTCCCTGGTGGCGTTCGCCCATTACCATCGTGGCTTTTTTTTGTTGTTCAGCTTTTTTGATCGCCGCCGCCGTACGGTTCATCTCACATCGCCGGCTCCAAAAACGTTTGCTCGCATTGGAACAGAGCCAGGCCATGGCGCGTGAACGCATGCGCATCGCCCAGGACATGCACGATGAGATCGGCTCCAAACTCGCCAAGATCTCTTTCCTGAGCGAAGACGTGAAGCACACCGTGTCACCCGATGCTCCCCACGCGCCCCAGGTCGATTCCATCGCCAGCACCTCCCGCGACTTGCTTCAATCTCTTGACCAGATGGTCTGGGCGGTCAACCCTCGCAATGACTCGCTCGAACAACTCGTCGCCTATCTCGGCCAATATGCCGGTGAATATTTCTCCAGCACCTCAATCAAGTGTGAGCTCCGGTTACCCGGGCAGTTTCCCGATGTCCCATTGTCCGCCGAGGTCCGCCACAACGTGCTTCTCGCCTTCGAGGAATCACTCGGCAACGCGATGAAACATTCCGGCGCCAAAATCGTTCGCGTGGAGATGCGCTACCAGGACGGGTGGCTGGAAATTTCCGTGACTGACAACGGCACCGGCTTCAACGTGGATAAAGCCGCCACAGAAAATCATGCCGCCGGCGGTCGCCAGGGTCTCTCCGGCATGCAGCGGCGACTTCACGATACTGGCGGCCGTTGTGAATTACGGAGCGCTGCCGGCACTGGCACTACCGTCTTGTTCCGCATTCCCATCTCTCCAACTGCCAAAAAATTATGAAACGTTCGGAAAAAATTACCATCTCCATCGTGGACGACGACTCGGGATTGCGCGAAAGCATCATCGGCTTTCTCAAATCGGCTAATGATTTTCAGTTGGTCAGCCAGTATGCGCGCGCCGAGGAGGCTCTCGCCAAACTGGGGCAGGACAAGCCATCCGTCGTGCTCATGGATATCAAGATGAAAGGAATGGACGGCATCGAATGCGTCCGCCAACTCAAAGCAGTCATGCCACAGGTGCAGGTCATCATGCTCACCGTGTTTGAAGACACCGAGTTGATCTTTAACGCGCTCAAAGCGGGCGCTAACGGCTACCTTCTTAAACGTCAGCCGCCCGCCAAATTGATCGAAGCGATTCGCGAAGTCGTCCAGGGCGGCTCCCCCATGTCTGCACCCATTGCCCGCAAAGTCGTCATGCTCCTTCAAGGCGGCAATCTCCGCAGCCAGACTCCTGCGGCAGACAACTTCGATCTTTCCACACGGGAACGCGAAGTTTTGACCCAGCTCGCCGCCGGCCAGGTCTACAAAGAGATTGCTGACAGCCTCAGCGTCAGCCCGCATACGGTCCGCAGCTATGTCCGCCGCATCTATGAAAAACTCCACGTCCACTCGCGCACTGAGGCCGTGGCCAAGTTTCTTCAGTGACCTGCCATCGTGACGGACTTGATGTAATCCACTTCATGGGCATCATAAGCCGTCCCATCTGCTCGAAAAATGTCGTGGAACCACACCGGCGGCTCAGCCGTGTATTGCTTGGTCCATGAATCCCAGGGATAGATTGTCTGCGTCTTTCCTGAGACAAATCCCCAGTTATACGCCCCCACATTTTCGTCGTGCATGACCTTCAAGTTCGGATCAAACCGGCTGCCCACTGGCCGGGCCATATATTCTGTGCAAACGATTGGCCGCTGATAACGTTTCAGGTGCTCAATGCATTGTTTCAAGTCGTTCGCCGGGCCGTAATTGTGAAATGTGATCACGTCGGAATTCTGCAACTGCACCCGTTCCATCGAGGACAATTTAGCTGGATCGGACCAATTTCCCATCCACACGCCCGAAGTCAGCGGTTGAGAAGGCTTCATCTCTCGCGCCCACGCGAAAGTTTCCTGTAGCAAGATCATCGCCATGTCCCGCTTGTTGGGCCGGTCAAGTTTGACATAGGCTGGATCATTGCCATTGTCCGGCTCATTGAACACGTCCCACATGTTTATACGGCGATCATTTTTGAAATGCCCTACGACGCCTTGCACATACGGTTTCAATTCTGCAAAACGCTCCGGATGACTCAGTATTTCCCGGCCCGGGCTTTGCATCCATCCGGAATTATGAACAAACGGCCTAGGATCCCGTTGTTTGCCCAGCTTTGGATCGGGATCCCAGCACGAATCAAACAATACAAACGTGACAGTGATGTGATGCTTGTCCGCCATGGCCAAAAACTGGTCCATCCGCTTGAGAAAACCTTTTGCATCCTGCTCCCACAACAGATTGTGCAAGAACACGCGCACGCTGTTGAAACCGATGTCCTGCGCCCAGCCCAATTCGCGGTCGATCGTCTTGGGGTCAAACGTATCCGCCTGCCACATCTCCAGTTGATTGATGGCTGTGCTGGGCGTGAAATTGCAACCCACCACCCAGCCATATTGCTGGTGCCAAGCCTCGGCTTTTTCCATCGGCCAGGGGGATTGCGCTGCCACCGGAAACATTCCACCAAGCAAAACCATGATGGCAATGGCAGCCTTCAGCACAGTACGATTAAATAAATACATAAAATATTGTGTCATCAGATTTATCTACGTTTGCAATTTTATCGCGCTTCGTCATGTGGCCTTATGTGGCTACATAACAACCCATCCGGCTCCGGCTTCACTGCTCTGGCTTTATCCCCAAAAACAACCAAACACGATTCATCATCAGGGTGACTTTTTGACGATTCGCAGATCAAACAACCCGCCGGCCGTGTTATTTGGTCGCGCTTGAAATGTCACCGTCACCGAATTTTTACCAGCCAGCAGCTCCGCCGCCAGTGGTACGTCGATATCATAAAATTCCCTATGCCCCGTATCCTTCAGGCTGAGCGTGGTCACTTTTTGCCCATCGACTAAAATGTCAAAAGTACGCTCTCCACCATCCTGTCCCCAATAAGTAGAGCGCAAAATCACTGGAAAATCGGAAACGATTTTCAAATCATAACTAAACCATCCGCCATCCCGCGCATCCCGCCAATGAGTAGGCGCATCATCATCCGAAGAACCCGGACCGTCGAATGACCTCGAGCTTTTCAGATGATGGGCTGTTTCGGAAGCTTCGTCGCCGATTCTCACTTGATCCACGGTTTGCGCCTCAATCTCCCGCTTGTGTTGCGCTGTTAAAGCCTGACGGGAGCGCTCACTTTGAAACTCCTCAGGCGTCAAACACCGCCAATAAATGGCGTAACGCTGAAAATGATTTTGAAAGAAAGGTATCAGGCGGACGCGATTCGATATCGTGAGACCATCCGCCTCAAATGTCAGCGGCTCACCCGGCACTGCCTGAACGTGGCTTAAAATGTCTGCCGGCTCTTCCACCAGAAACATCGGCATCCGCGATTCCGGCAGATTCTTGCGCCCAAGCGTATCATGGATTTGCCAAAAATCCTCCTTGCTCAGTCCGCCGCTCCGGCCAAGTTCCCCGGAAAGCACGATGGGACCATATAACAATGCTACATAATGCTCGTCGCCCGGCAACGCCTGACAACTCAGGTGCATAGGCAGTTGTACCTCCACCGTATCGCCGGTGCGCCAGTTTTTATTGATCTCCGCATATTCACCGTTGCGCGAATCGTCTCGCACCACCCTGCCATTGACTTTCAACTGCAACTTCCCATCCGGCACCCACCAAGGGTGGCGGATGCGTAACGCAAACTTAGTGTTGGGTTTCTCACAGATGAATTTCAATTTTACGCCCTCTTGCGCCGGAAATTGAGTTTCCTGAGTCACTTTGACCTGCTTCTCCGGCCAGTTCAATTCAGCGGCAATAAAAAGGTTTACGTCCAGCGCTGAATTGTCAGGCGTATGGGTAAAGATCATCTGACCATATTTGCCCGGCACTTCCAACCCGGTGCCAACGCAGCACCACATCGAATCAAATTCATCGGAATAAACCCGATAGGAACCCGGTTGCATGCCCGTGTAGTAGGCAAACATGCCCCGCTCTGGATCATGCACCGCCAAGATGTGATTAAATAATGTCCGTTCGTAATAATCCATCAACGCCACACTGGGATGTAACTGATACAAAGCCTCAGTCAGGCGCAGCATGTTCACCGAATTGCAGGATTCCGGCCCCGCTGCCGCATGCAGTGCCTGGTCAAAATCATTCGTCGGGAAAAAATGTTCATTCGCTCCGTTGCCCCCGATCACCCATGATCGATTGGAAACCACGTCATTCCAAAAATTGACCGCCGCCGCGTCCAGTTCCCGTTCCCCGTTCAAAGCATAGACCGCTTCAAAACCGGTGAACTTCGGTATCTGCGTGTTGGCATGGTAATGATCCAGAAATTTCCCGTCATTGGCCGCCAGCGGCTGCAGCATTCGTTCATGACATAAACGCCGTGCCCAAACCAGATACTTCCTGTCTCCGGTCAACTGAAAAACCTCGGCGAAGGATTCATTGATCGAACCATGTTCGCAATCCAACAACGTCTGAACCTGCGCATCGTTCAACGCATCCAGCACGTTGTGACCGAACCAGTCCGCCAGCCGTATCAAAACTTGTTTTGCCTTTTCATTGCCCGTGGCCAAATACACTTGATACAGCCCCAGCATCAGTTTGTTCAAAGTATACGTCGGTTCAAAATTGCCGTTGATCTGATACCCCGTCCAGGGCAGACCACCGATTTGGATCTGCCCGGCAGCAATATCGGCAAAGATCTTTTTACCACCGGGAACCGCCAGCATATATCCCGACCCGTTGGCTGCCTGCACTTCCGCCAGTTGATCTACGATGTAATCCAGCCGGTAATGCAATTCTTCATCGCCCGTCGCCTGAACCATCATGGCTGCACCCGAAAGATAAAACCCCAAGATATGCCCCGGCAGTTGCGGTGATTCAGATTCCCAACCTCGATAAGGCGGCGCTTTCGGTTCCAGACCGGCCTCGCGCCGGAACCAGCTCAACAGCCTGTCGGGTTCAAGCTTGAGCAGATAACGGCGGTTCATCTCCTGTTGCACCTGCACCGGCCCATCCAGCAATCGCACCTCACGCAAAGGGAATAATGTGGCCGCATTGGTAACCGCACTTGCGGTTTGTGCGGACAAAACACTTTGCGCCGCAATCAGACAAAGCATGGTGATAAAAACCCTCATGAAACAGTCGCGTCAGTTGGCGGGCGTGGAGGATATCATTGGAAAATAATGAAATGTAATGGAGACAGGCTTTGGATTGTTCAGGAGCCAAAGTACAAAAAAGCAGGTTTTTGTCATGTAGCCCCAAGTGGCTACACCCGCTACTACTCTCGCACGTTTAGCGAACGAAAAGTTATTTCACGAGTTTCCAACTGCAACTGTCTTTCAAGGCCGCACCTTTGACCTTAGCACTGGCTTCAATCAAATTGTCTCCCGCCCGTAATTTTTGCTCTCTCCAGACAAACACCGCATTGCCATCATTGTCCCGGGTGCCTTGTGAAACTCCGTTGACTGAAAGTTCAACTGTCTTGGCATTGGAATAGATTTTAATATTCGTTACCGAATTCGTGCGCTCAGTGAACCGCCGGCTCGTGATGTATAAAACCGGTTCATCAGACCAGTTGGCCTTGTAGAAATAAAACGCATCTTTTTTGGTTTTTCGATCGTAGGTCACCAACCCTTTGTCATTTCGGCCCGGCACCCCGCCTTCATGACGGGAACTGACGGCAAAATCAAATATGTTCCAGATGAATGTTCCCCAGACGAATGGCCGTGTTTTCATCGCGGCCCAGGCTGCCTCATGGACTTCATTCTGCCATTCTTCCGGATGCCACTGGCCGCCGGGCTTGGGCTGACGCGGATTGTCTTCGTGCTGGGCAATGTTGGCGCCTGCGCCATATTCGCTGATACAGATACCACCAGCCCGGCTGTCGTAGCGGTCTTGGTCCAGGATTTCACCATAGTTGGTCAGCGAGCCCGAATACCATCCGGGATAAATGTTCCAGCCAAGCAGGTCGGGAATTTTATTCATCGCAGGGAACTGGCTGTGACACGTGGCAGCGATCACCGGGCGGGTTGGATCTTCTCCGTGGGCGGTGTTGCGTAAATCCTGCAATTCCCGGTGAGAATCTGAATTGCGCGGATCCATCTCATTAAAGATGCTCCAGACAAATATTGATGGATGGTTCACATTCTGGCGCATGAGATCGAGCAGTTGATTGCGCGAAGTTTCTTCAAATTTCGCCGAGGAATTGATGGCATTCACCTGGGGAATTTCCGCCCAGACCAGAATTCCCGCCCGGTCACACAAACTGTAAAAATAATCGCTGTGCTGATAATGCGCACAGCGAACTACGGTGGCACCAAGCTCCTTGATCAATGCCACGTCTTCGGCCAAATCAGCCTCGGAAACAGCCCATCCTTTGTCCTGCCGGTCCTGATGCTTGTCTACTCCATGCAAATGATATGGCTGGCCGTTCAGGAAAAAGCCCAGATCAGGATCTACCCGATAAAATCTCAAGCCCAACGGCTGCACCACTGAATCCAATACCACATCTCCCGACCTCAATTCTACGACTGACTGGTATAGATATGGATCCTTGATGCCATTCCATAGATGAGGGGCAGGCATTGTGACCCGCAAAGTATAGGGCACTGTCATGCTGGCAGTAGTGAGAATCTTCTCCTCGCTGCTGGCAACACGCTTGCCGGTGGCATCCAGGACGCTTGCCACCATAATTAGCGATCTGCTTTTTTGCGAGGCATCTGAAATTTGCGCCGTTACATCAAGAATCGCCTGGGTGCTTGAAACACTGGTCTGCAGCCAAGCGACGCCCGGAGAACCGTGATCCGTCAGCGAAAAATCAACCTGATCTGTCACCACAAGATGGACCGCGCGATATAATCCGCCATAGACTGAAAAGTCTCCGCTGAGCGGCGCAATGTCCGGCTCAGACGCGTTACTCACCCGCACAGCGAGCAGATTCGTGCCTGAAACGGAAAGATTGCTCGTGACCTCGAAACAAAAAGCACCAAACCCACCGCGATGTTCTCCGAGTAAATTCCCATTCAAATAGACGTCAGCCACCAGACTGGCCGCGTCAAAACGCAGAAAATATCTTTTGCCGGGCTGGGGGTTCACTGCCAATTCGCTGCGATACCATCCCGGTCCACGATAATATTTTTCACCCTGCTGCGCCTGTTCCCAGCCCCAACAATGCGGAAGTGCTATATTAGTCCAATCAGCGTCTGCAAATCCAACGAGCTGTGCCCCATGCGGATCACCCAATTTAAAACGCCAATCCTTATCCAAATCTATCAACTCATGACCCTGCATGGTCATTGACCGAAGCACAAACGTGACGACGACAGTGCAGAGGAGAACTTTGAGGCGGTGCATAGTTTGAGATATTAAATAACCCTAAATCATTTGTCGCCACAAAGAGCGACGGCATTCTGCAGTGAAAAATTCATGTATTAACCGGCAACACTATACTGCCCGTACAAAATTGTCATGACGCCTCAGACGGCTACATGATCAAAGGATAAGGCCCGTTAGCCTAAGAGAGCTTTAAAATCATCGGAAATCCGCGAATTGGCTTTTGCCCGACACCTTCTGCTAAGTTGATGCGCAATTTGCGCTCTGGTGACAAGGTATTTATGTTTTGACACCAATTATCAGATTGCCCACGCGCCGGAATTGGCTGATACGCCAGATTCGAATTTTCAAAAGTGAAGCTTTCGAAAGGTTTGACCGGTTTTTCAGCGCATTTCACTAAAGTATTGCAGTGATTGAGTCAAACAGAGTTTCACGTTTATTTTGCCCGTCTTTATTTGGCATACAAGAAATAGGCAAAACCAGCACAAATTTCACCCACCATCAATATAACTCAATTTTGAGACCAATTACGATTGATATAGTGTTTTAACCACCAGCCGGGCCTCTCAGTAAATCACCCAACATTTCATTCGAGGTTAAAAAATTACTACGCTAATCGATCAATTTTTCTCGGCTGCAGCGAGCAAGGGCTGTAATGTAACTTTCTTTACTTCCATGTCTGCACCCTCGCTTTGAAAGCCAATAAATCCGGAAGAAACATTGCAGCCGGTAATTTTGTTCAGGGCCGTTCCGTTCACGATGAACTGTACCGTATCTCCGCTCGCGATGATCCGGCAGGTATTCCATTCGCCAATAGGTTTTTCATTCGGAGGACCTTGCATGGGCACATGCGCCGCCTTTTTACCGTCGCTCGGAAAACCATCTGCTGTCGCCCCACCTTGCAGCCAGAAATCCCCCTGCTTGCGGCTTTGCCCCTGGCATTCGATGCACCTAGGCCAGACTTTTTCTGGTAATTGCATGTGGATCAGCACCCCGGTGTTGTCCGCGTGCGGTGCCACTTTCACAAACCGCCATTCCACGTCCAATTGATAGTCATGATAGCTTTTCTCCGTACGCAAATAACCCAGTGGCCGACCAAGACAATGAATGACGCCATTGGTGACGCTCCAGGTATTTTCGGGTGTGGAATTCGAACGCATGAAAAATGTCCAGCCACTGAAATCCTTGCCGTTGAACAATTCGACACTACCAGACTGCGCAATGACGGTTTGACCACTACCAAAAACGAATGCCAGCCCGAGCAGAATGATGCCAGTAGATTTAATCAAAGAGTTGGAGTTCATATCGATTATTTTTTACCAGCCAGAAGAATTTCAGTTCCAGCCAGCATGACAACCCCACGACCGTGCAAGTCATCGTCGGGTTGCTGGCGTTTGACATAATATTCCAGATCGCGTCCGATATTAGTACCCTGACAGGTGCCTTTAACGACACCGTCTACCGTCACATTTTTGGCGATGCCGGCAAAAGCCTTGCGCGCAACTGCCATATCGGAGGCATCAAGCCAACCATGATTCACGGCGCGAGCAATGCCATAAGCAAACATGGCGGTGCAGGAAGTTTCCTCCCAAAGTTCAGGCTTATCCAGAATTTGACGCCACATACCATCGGGCGCCTGGACTTTTTTGAGGCCTTCAACCTGCGCCTGCAAGATCTGGATCAGTTTGGGGCGAAGCGCATCGTTTTCGGGCATCGCAGAAAGTGTTTCCACCAGCGCAACCGTGGCCCAACTGTTGCCCCGGCCCCACTTGAATGGCGCGTGTTGCTTCTCAGCCATAAAATAACCGTGAAACCAAAGCCCGTCGGTGTCCGCTTCCAACGCGGCCTGATGGATGATCTGATTGGCAGCGTCATCGATATATTTTTGCTCGCCAGTGTATTGCCCCCAATGCACAAGAAAAACACCGCCCATGTAAAGATCGTCCGGCCAGAGTGTGCCACTCATTGAGCGGGAACGCCAAAGTGTGCCATCGGGGAGGCGATCCTGCTTATGGATAACCCAGTCGGCAATGCGGGCTACTACCGTTTTTTCTTCCGGTGTAACTTGGGCTGGTTCTTGCATCATACCAACCAGAAATTCAGTACCCATCGCTCCGCAACTGTCGAGACTTCCCAAATGCATTAAGCCGCTGATCTTGGATTTCTTTTCAAAGGGGGGCTGTTTTAGTTCCGCGAGCCACTGATAATTGCGAGCACATATGGCATTGTGCTCCAGTGCAAATTTTTCCGCACTGACGTCACCGGTTACAGCGCCCGAACGCAACAGGCCATACAAGGTCACGCCCCAAGGATACGACCAGGCAATACCTTCAGGCGCGGCGGCTGACTGCGCCAACGGCAGGGCATTCGTGGCATCGGTCGGGGTATATTCACCATCTTTCAACGGATGGATTTGGTGTTGTGCCACGCGGTGGATCACCTCGCGAATTTCAGTATCGGTAATGCCTCCAGCGGTCACTGTTTCAGTCGAGTCCGCAGCTTGTGATCTGGTGCCATTTAGGAACAAGACCAGCACTACGAGTGAATTGATGGATAATTTGAGTGGCCCGGCTTTCATGAAGTCACAAGAGTTTTTCCAAATATTGGTTGCCTGACAGAATAGGTGATCGATAAGGCAGGGTACGCTTTTCGTGCAAGAAGAGACCATTGAACGTTTGTTTAATATGGCAGGCTGGCGACAGCCGAAGTGGACGGCTCCGGGTCATTGCAATCTAAGCAGATAAAACTGCTGGAGCACATTCGCTTCGACTGAATTGGTGAAATTAAAACCGCCGTTAGCATCGAATGTATTTGTGGCGACGGGCGTCCAGTCGGACAGGGGCAACGACATATTGGTCGATACCAGCACATCATATGGCCATCCCGGGACACCGTTACTCCCCCTGAAAATCAGACTGGTTCCGTTAAATTGCAATACGCCAAACGCGGGCGGCGGGGTGGCGGAGGCAATGACGCTCAGGGTACCATTTGTCAGACTGTTCGTATTCCAGGCAAGGTTGATGCCCGGAATCACAGGCAGGATATTCGTGAAAGCGCCAGAATAACCCGTGGCGTTGAATAGTTTGAAACTGTCGCCGGCAGCGAGCGGAAGATTGCTGATGTTTGTCAATACGAGGGTGCCACCATAAGTCAGATTACCGCCCACCTGGGCAGAATCATTAGCAATCGGCGATTTGCTCAATTCTATCAGTGTTAAACTGCCACTATTCAATGTGAGATCTGAGTTGAAGGCGAGTGTTCCAATCGAACCGCCGGGGGACAATATCGCGCCGCTGCCGATGATGGCGCGACCGTTTACCGTGCCGTTGCCGGTCAATGTTTGTCCGCGATTTAACGTGAGGGTCTGGTCGTTCCGTCCACTGACGTCCAGAATAGCACCGGCATTGATGTTGAGATTGGTGCTATTGGCCAAGGACCCATTGGCAGACAGGACCACGGAACCGCTGCCAACCACAGTACTGCCCGCGAATGTGTTCGCTCCGACTAGATTTAACGGACTGCTGCCAGTTTTTATCAGCTTGCCCGATCCACCTACGTTGTTACTGCAAGTCAGGGAGGCGCCTGCGACGTTGAAAGCGGCGCTACCGTTCAAGGTGATCTGGCTGAGCAGATAATTTGCGCCACTGCCGTTCAGAATTGTTGCGCCGTCGTTCAATATGAAATGCTTGTTCAGGTTAAGATAGTTCGTGCTAAAAACCGTATTCCAAAACTCAAGCGTGGCATTGGTAAAAACGTTAAGAGTGTGACCAGGATCACCGAGACAGGTGGTGCTAGCCTCAATATCCAGCGTACCAGATTGCACATTGATGTTACCAAGAGACGGATCAACGGTCACATCCACGATGCCGATAAAATTTGTTCCGACTTTGGTCAAGTTATAGGCATTGCCGCTCGTACTTAAGCTGGCGGTCTGATTGCCATTCGCCCCGCGCAAATCCCAACGGTTGGTACCACCAATGGTTGTGTCGCCCGCCAGTTCAATTACGGCCAAAGCGGGGTAAACCGGGGCGCCACTATTGATGATCGCACCGTTATTGCCAAGTCCGGTGCCGGAAACCAAAACCGAATCCAGACCAAGATTATTTCCGTTCACGTCCAGTGTCGCGCCGTTGGTCAGGATAATAAAACCACTTTGGCCGCCAAGCGCATAAGGATTGCCAGGCTTCACAATTCCCCCAGCAATGAGCATTCCGCCGGCAAAATCATTGACGGTATTCAAGGTCAACGTACTGGCCCCGGTCTTTACAAACCGGGTGGCACCCGTGATCTTGCCTGCCCCACTGATGGTAAAATTGTTCGTGCTGGAACTGTTCGTGATAATCGCAGGTGAAACTGCCACGCCGACGCTGATGGTGATATTTGTCTGAACTCCTGCTGTGTCGTCAAATACCACACTGTCACCATTATAAAACCCGCTCAAGACGTTGCTGGAAGCATTGAGCCAAATGGCAGCATCTTGAATCATCCATGGGGTCGTACCTGTCCCGGCCCAGTTCAGATTCACCGGACTGCGACCAACTTGCAAGATCACCGTGGCACTACTCTGCAGATTGCCGCTGGTAGCCGTGACGATGAATGAATAATTGCCACCCAGAACCGCGCCAGAATTGGTGATGTTCAATGTCGATGTACCCGACCCGGTCACAGTTGAAGGATTAAAGCCTGCGCTGATTCCCGGCAATAGACCATTCACAGTCAGGGTCACAGGATTGACAAAGCCGGCATCTGAAACAACAGCGATCGTATAACCGACATTCGTCGCCCCTACATCGACGCTTTGTGATCTAGGTGTGGCAGACATTTCCATGATCACGGAGCCTGGTCCGACCACGTTCGTGGTTAGCGGCGGACGTGCAATGAATGCACTTAAGTAATATTCATCGGCACCAATATCGCGGGGAAGGTTCCGCGGTTGGCCATCCATATCATCGGTGACGTACGGATAGTAGTTTAAATTGCCCGCATTGATGGCGGGGCTGGAGGCAGATAATCTTTGCGGTGAACTCCCCGTCAACAACGGGTTTTCAACCAGAAACCCGGATTGGCTTGGACTATAACCAAAGATAATGTTTTGTGAACGTACCGGGTTGAGCGAAGCAACGCTCTCCGTGTAAAGCGTACCGCTGCCGGTAATAATATTATTTGCAAAGATACTATCCACAACCGGTAGGCTGCCGCTGTGCGCAAACAACACCTGACGACCGGGATTCACCACAGTGTTGTGGACAATTTGGGAACGCGCCACTTGGGCGTGCGCAAAATTGATATTATACAAGTTTCCGCTTTCCAGCATGAGCGGATAATTCGATGTATCACTATTTTCGATATAATTATTGAATACCTTGTGGTCGCGCTCGCTGATCTTCACACCACCACCAGTGCCACCGCAGAAGAAATAATTTCCATAGACCGAGTCGTTGTTTCCCGCTCGGAGTGAAAACACTCCGGCTGAGTTAGTGACCGTATTGAAACGCAACGTATTGCTGGAACTTTTGACCGAGATGATTTCCGGATCGCCATCACAACCGGAAAAAAGATTATATTCCACTAACGTGTGCGTGTCTTGATAATCACCAGTCTCGCCGATCGCCCCCAACACCATGATTTCGCCGTCGCCGGATCCCTCGTCGTGGAAATAATTGTGATCAATTTGTGTGTAGCGTGCGATATTCGGATTGAAAGGCCCATAGCCCAGCGCGAAAGGCATCCGGTCAGACGGTGCAGTCACGCCCGGTATGTTCGCATCGCCAACTGGCCAGATAAAATGAGTGCTACCACCAACGGCATTCGGTCCAAAATCACAATGGTCAACCCGGTTGGAAATACTTGGACCGCCGATCATCACCCAAGCCGTACCTGTGTGGGCGCCAATGATCTTAAAATTACAACGCGTAATGCGGCAACTGGTGCAATTTGTCAAAACCATACCCACATACCGCGCGGTTTCATCGACGGTGAGACTACCACCGGAAGTCGTAAGGGTCAGCCCCTGCAAAGCTACATTACTGACGGCAGAAAACTTGATGATGCCGGTGTTATTCGTCGCACCACCAAGATTGGCAGAACGGATCAAAATGGGATTGCTCGCTGTCCCACCTCGAGCAACGGTGAAACCGGAATAATTCCCATTGGCCAGTTGAATCACATCCCCGGGTATCGCCAAGGCAAGGGCGGCGGTGAGTTGCGAATTATTGGCCACCGAATTTGTCCGCAAATAGGTTTGCGCATGGGCGCTGGCCAGAAAAAATGCGGTTCCCAGCACGACCAATAAACGTGTCGGATGACTCATTATATTCATTGAATTTGTAACGTGTAAAAATACCAAGGCACATTGGGACCGATGGCATTGGTAAAACGAAATCCGCCTCCTGCGTCAAAAAAATTTGTCGCGAAACGTGTCCAATCTGGCAGAGCCAGAAATACGTTTGTTGATCCAATCACTGCGTATGGCTTCGAGGCCGGGCCGCCCGACCCATTAAAAATCAGGTTGGAACCGCTGACCGTTGCACTAGCGATCACAGGTAGCGGCAGGATGATGATTTCACCAGTCGCGGTTCGCACCGTGTCGTCTGGCTGATAAACTGCCGGGGGATTAATCCGCACATCCCGCACCGTATACAAGATGGTGTCGCCGATATTATTGGAGTTGGTGTAATAAATGAAATTGCCATCGTAACCTAACTCTGCACCGTTTGTACTGGTCGAATTGACTCCGACCAGCTCCACTGGATCACCGTCAGGGTCGCTCCAAAAATTGGTCAGGTTCAAAATAGGGATGACCATCAACCCACCAGTCCGGTACACCACATCCGCCAGCGCCACCGGCGGATGATTGTTCGTGAAGGACAAAATCAGCGAATTTTGATTGGTACGAACATAAAAGTATCCACCAGCGAGATCATTTTGAAAAAACGTCGTGTCCACCGCAAATTTAGCAGCATCAAAATTCGTTACTCCATCGCCCGCTGAGGCAATATCCCAATCGTAATTCGTGTCATAACTGAAATTAGAAACGATATCCGGCTCGCCACCAGTCAGCGATTCAAGGCTGACCACGAAAGGATTGGAGTTTGTCGCCTGAACATTTAACTGGCCAGCCGTTTGGATAAAATCCCAACCAGTTGCTGGCGCACCGTTTGCATCTTGCACAGCGAACTCATAAATTCCACCGGCATCGAACGAAAGATTGCCGCTATTCGTGATCGCTCCAACACCATTGACACCAGGTGAAAGTGCACCGTTGACCACCAACGCTGGAGCGATGACCAACATGTTTCCAGCAAGCGTACCGCCGGAGCTAATCGTGATAGCGTTAGATACGGCTATGCTCGCAGCATTTTCCAGCAGACCGCCAATGTGAAGCGTCGATACATTGGCGATGGCACCAAGTGCCGGATTGCCAAATTGTAGATCCATGATTCCACCGTTAAAATTGATAGTGGAAACTCCGCCGCCGCCGACAATGTTCATCGCCTGCACTGTGCCACCGTTGATGTTCAGTGTGGCCTGAGGGGCAGCGGTCTGACCGGAAACATTTGCCGCCTGAGCGAGAAATAAATTGCTGTTCACCGTCAATGTGGCTGACCCATTCACATTGATTACCCCACTGGCAGGACTGTTCGAACCGCTGGGATAAATGAATCCGATGGCCAACGTATTGGCGTTGA